>Ga0315548_1002030_pt1 | contig 16150 bp, 20 predicted proteins | sample SalMarSW160110MG_2_FD_202540 | JGI IMG/M metagenome (GOLD analysis project Ga0315548, IMG submission 202540) | Salt marsh sediment microbial communities from the Plum Island Ecosystem LTER, Massachusetts, United States - Salt Marsh Sediment SW1601-110 ...
AAGTTTTATGGTAAATCTTTCCAGGCTATGACTGGGGGTCTCAGAGAAGAAGTACCTCAGGTTACCCAGGAGGATTTAGACCAGGCCCAAAAGTTCCTGGAAGAAAAAGCGCTTCAAAATTGCAGGCTTGCCTTAAAGGAGAAAATCTCTCCGGAATTTATTTTATTAGACGAGATTTTGGATTCGAAGATTATTGAAACGTTTTCTTTAGCCAAACCAAAAGAGGAATTAGAAAAATTTAGTTTTCAGATGAAAGCTAAATCAGAAGCCCTGGTATTTAAATCTGAAGATGCTGAAAATTTCGCTAGAGATTTTATTCTCTCTCAAATTCCCGAAGATAAGCAGCTCCATCAAGAAAGTCTAAAAATAAATTATCTTCCCGAAACCAGCGATTTGAAATTAGGGAAAATTTCTCTCTCTTTAAATATGGAAGCTAAAATTTATTCAGATATTGATACTGAGAATTTGAAGAAAGGACTGAGCGGAAAATCATTGGCCGAGGCCAAACTTTTTTTAGAAGACCAACCTCAGATTACCCGGGTTTTAGTAAAATTTTGGCCATTTTGGGTTAAAAAGGCTCCGGAAGACATAGAGAAAATTGAAATAAGGCTGAGGGTTGACTAATTTAATAAATTTTGGTATTTTAATTAATTAGTTAATGAATTCAGATAAAAAAGTTTTCAGAAAGCAAGGAATAGTAATTGAAGCCCTGCCCAGTGCTCATTTTCGAGTAAAACTAGACGGGGGGGAAGAAATAATTGCTCATCTTGCTGGGAAGCTAAGAATCTACCGAATTAAGGTTTTACCAGGAGATCAGGTTACAGTAGAAATGACTCCTTATGATAAAGAAAGAGGCAGAATAGTATATCGAGGTAAATAACTAACCCTACGAATTACGAATTACCACGAATATACGAATAATTTATTCGTAATAATTCGTATATCGCTTTCGGTATGAAGGTAAGATCATCAGTTAAAAAAATTTGCAAACATTGTAAAATCGTGAGGCGTAAAGGCCGGGTTTATGTTATTTGTAAAAACCCTAAGCACAAACAAAGACAAGGTTAATTATAAAAATGCCACGTATTGCTGGGATTAGTATCCCGGAAAACAAACAAATAGAAATAGCCCTGACCTATGTTTATGGAATAGGTCTTTCTTTGAGTAGGAAAATTTTAGCCGAAGCCAAGATTAACCCCGTTTCAAAAGCTTCCCAACTAACTCCAGCTGAGGTTAGTAAACTCAAAGAAATTATTGAAAAAAAATACAAAATTGAAGGAGACTTAAGGAGAGAGGTAATGATGGCGATAAAAAGATTAAAAGATATTGGTTCTTTTCGAGGGATTCGTCATCAAAAAGGCCTTCCAGCGAGGGGGCAGAGAACCAGGACCAATACCAGAACTATTCGAGGAAACGTTAGAAAAACAGTAGGGTCTGGAAGAAAACCATCAGCCACCCCAACATAATACCACTATGGGAAAAAAGAGAATTGCTACCAAAACTGAAGAAGAACTCTTAAAAGAAAGAGAGAAAGTAGAAGCAAAAGTAAAAAAAGAGATTAAAGAGGCCCCTCGAAAAATTAGGGAGGGGAGGATTTATATTTCTTCTTCTTATAACAACACTATCATCACTTTAACCGACCCTAAAGGAAATGTTCTTCATTGGACTAGTGCCGGTTCCATCGGCTTTAAAGGGGCAAAAAAAGCCACTCCTTTTGCTGCTTCCAAAGTGGCTGAGGCAATGGGTCAGGTTATTAAAAAATTAGGGATTGAAAAATTAGCAATTTTTGTAAAAGGAATTGGCTCTGGTCGAGAATCAGCAATCAGGTCTTTTGCTGCCCGAGGTTTAGAAGTTGTTTCAATAACTGATATTACTCCAGTTCCTCATAATGGTTGTAGGCCCCCTAAAGTAAGACGGGTATAATATGCAAAATGCTAAGTGTAAAATTTGTCGAAGGTTAGGGGTGAAATTATTTCTCAAGGGTGAGAAGTGCTTTTCTCCTAAATGTCCGATGGTGAGAAAAGCCTACCCGCCCGGCCAAAAAGGGAAAAGAAGGGTCAGAGCTCTTTCTGAATATGGTAAGGAATTAAGAGAAAAACAAAAATTAAAAAATTGGTATAATTTAGAAGAAAGACAATTCCAAAAATATGTAAAAGAGGCCTTAAAAAAGCGAGGCAAAGTGGAAGATACCGGTACCCTGTTAATTAAAACATTAGAAAGTCGTTTAGATAATGTAGTTTTTAGATTAGGTTTCGCTTCTTCTCGCTGGAAAGCCCGGCAGCTAATTTCCCATCGCCATTTCTTAGTTAATGGCAAAGTAATTAATATTCCTAGCTATTTAGTTAAAAAAGGAGATAAAATTAAAATTAGACCCACCTCTTCTAAAAAAACTGTTTTTCAAAATCTTCCTATAGCCTTAAAAAAATATGAAACACCGGCTTGGCTTGAGTTAAATACGCAAGTGTTAGCGAAGCGCAGAGATGAAGCAACAGCCTCATTGATTATTGAAAAATTAGAAGGGAAAGTTAGAGGTTTACCAACGCTTGAGGAAGCTGCCCCTCCAGTTGAAATATCTTCAATATTTGAATATTATTCAAGATAACAAGATAAACAGATAAATAAACAATATGATACCATTACCATCTCAACCCAAAGTTATCAAAAAAGAAGGCGATAAAGCCACTTTTGAGATAGAAGCTCTTTATCCGGGATATGGAGTAACTATTGGAAACTCTCTGAGGAGAGTCCTCCTTTCATCTTTACCAGGGGCAGCCGTAACCCAGATGAAAATCAAAGGCATTCCCCATGAGTTTTCAACTATCCCGGGAATTCTGGAAGATGTAATTCTGATTATGCAAAACCTAAAACAATTGAGATTTAGAATTTACAGCGAAGAACCCCAGAAAGCTAATTTGAAAGTCAAGGGAGAGAAAGAAGTTAAAGGTTCTAATTTTGAATTACCCAGTATGGTCGAATTAGTAAATAAAAATGCTCACCTGGCCACCTTAACTGCCAAGAGCGCAGAATTAGATATGGAAATTCAAATTGAAAAAGGAATAGGTTACTCCCCCCGCGAAGCTGGACGTCACCTACCCGCCACCCAGAAAGAAAAATTAGGGATAGGGGCAATACCTCTTGATGCCATTTTTACTCCGGTTAAAAGAGTGAGTTACAAAATTGAAAATATGAGAGTAGGGGAGAGAACTGATTTCGACCGATTGTTTTTAGAAATTGAAACTGACGGCACCATTACTCCCGAAGCAGCATTTTCTGAAGCTTTAGAAATTTTAGTTAAACATTTCTCACTATTCGGAGAGCCCTTTAAAAAAGTTGAAAAAGTTCCAAGCATTCACGCAGTCACTAAACCAAGGCGAGCTCCGAAAAAAGTTAAAAAGGTAAAGCAGTCGAAGAGGACTTCATCCTCTTCTTCATCTTCGCTTTCGCAAGCGAAAACTCGATATGAGAAAGCGAAAAAAACTACAACTCCCCCTCCGCCCTCCCGCAAGCGGGTCCCTCGGAAAAAAAACTAAGTAGGACATGAGAAAACGTAAACGCGGTCGAAAATTGAGCAGGAAACGAGATCAGAGAAAAGCATTATTAAAAGCTCTAGCCAGTGCTCTTCTTTTAAATGAAAAAATTAAAACCACTGAGGCTAAAGCCAAGGAAGTATCTAGTTTAGTTGAAAAATTTATTACCCAAGCTAAAAAAGGTGATTTGGCTTCAATAAAATTATTAGCTAAGTTTTTTCCTAAAAAAATAGTTAAAAAATCAATGGAGGAAATTGCCCCAAGATACAAAGAAAGAAAAGGAGGGTATACCAGGATAATTAAATTGGGGCCAAGGAAAAGTAATGGGGCAAAGATGGCCATCATTGAGTTAGTGGGATAAATTTCTAATGGAAAGGAAAACGCACGCAATAGATGCAACAGGTAAAGTGCTTGGCCGATTAGCAACTGAAATTGCAGTTCTGTTGCGGGGTAAGCATAAGCCTGATTTTGTACCTTATCTGGACATGGGAGATTTTGTGATTGTCAAAAACGTCTCGAAATTAAAGATTACCGGTAAAAAGATGGAACAAAAAAAATATTTTCGCCATTCAGGTTATCTCGGAAGCTTTAAAGAAATTCCTTTAAAAAAAATTTTTAAAACCAATCCCTCTGAAGTTCTTAAAAAAGCAGTTTTTGGAATGTTGCCAAAAAATAAACTAAGGGCCGAACAGATAAAAAGATTAAATTTTGAGTAAATCGAGCACATAACGATTTATGTGCTCCGATAAATATGATAAAAAAAACTCCTAAAAAGACAATCAAAAAAGACTATAACCCTTCCGCCACCCTCCCACCGAAGGCGGGTCCCTCGAAAAAGAAGGTTAAAAAGGAAGTTAAAAAACCAGCGGTAAAACCGGCAAAATATTTTGAAGCAGTAGGTCGGCGAAAGACATCGGTAGCTCGGGTTAGACTCTTTACCCAGGGCGAGAAAACATTTTTGGTTAATAAAAAACCATTGGAGGTCTATTTTCCAATTTCTGAACTTCAGCAAACAGTTACTGCTCCTCTGGCAACAATAAAATACCTTGATAAGTTTAAAATTTCAGCTATTGTAAAAGGAGGTGGTTTGTCTTCTCAGGCCCAAGCCCTATCTCATGGGATAGCTCGAGCTTTAGTTCTATTTAACCCCGACTTCAGAAAGAGATTAAAGAAAGCAGGATATCTTACTCGAGACCCTCGAATGCGGGAAAGAAAGAAATTCGGATTAAAAAGAGCCAGAAGAGCCCCCCAGTGGAGCAAAAGGTAATATGCTAAATGAGTCTTTGATTCATTTCGATGCTCAATTAGTCTTTGACTCATTTCGATCTTCGATAAATCTTCGATTTATCTCGATGCTAAAAGAACTTATTGACCAATTTTATTTGGACCAGCAGAAAGATAAAGAACAAACTCGTTTTTATATTTCTGATGTTGGCAAGTGCCATCGTTCAGTATTTTTTAAATTCAAGAATGCCCCGGGAAAAAAAATGGAGCCCAGGATTTTAAGAATCTACGAGCGTGGAGAATATCTTCATAGGAATATTTTTAATATTTTATACCGTCTTAAAATTGGAATGACAACTGAAGTAACCATTCCTGCTCAAGAAATAATTTCCGGCCGAGCCGACGCCATACTTTGCATGAATAATGAGAATTATGTTTTAGACATCAAAAGTATAAATAGCTCAATTTTTAAAAATTTAACCCAACCGAAAGAAGAAAATGCTTACCAGCTTCAGCTTTATCTTCACTATTTCAACATAAAAAAAGGAATACTCCTTTACATAGATAAAGACCAGCAGGATATTAAGGAATTTTTACTTAACTATGATGAAAAACTTGTTCAGTCTCTTTTAAAAGATTTTGAGACCCTTAAGGGAAAAGTTGACTCAAATATTATTCCCCAGAGATTACCCGATTACCCGGGAAACTGGCAGTGTCGATATTGCCGGTTTAAAGAAATTTGCGCAACGGCTGGTTCAAGTAATATTAGATGGGAAGAATTCAAGAAAAAAGTCGAATCTCAAGGTAATAACCTTTCAGATTGATACAAATTGCTGTCACTTAAAACATAGAGTTTTTTATCGAATTGATTCCAAAATATCTTCGGGTTTTCAAACTCTGCCACATCTACAACGTTTATTCTATCTCGGTCGTCGATTTCGGCGATTTTTGTTTTATTGGCGGCATTAAAAATTAAATAGTCAGAGTTTAACCAAAAGCAATCTTTAATTTGTTCAGAGAGGCGGATTAGAAAAAGTTTGTCTCGAGATTCTCTTTTGGGCTGGTCGTTTATTTTTTCTAGAAACAAAATCCAGATTTCGTAATCTGAAAAATAAACTATTTTTTTATAATCGGGAGAGATTTTTAAATCTTTTATTGGTTCAAAAAATTTCTCAAAGGATTTTAAGTCAGGATTAAATTGATACAAAACCTGACCCTCATGTAAAAATAAAAAATTTTGGAATATTTCTAAAGCATATTTAGTCTCCGGTTTGACCGGGAAAGGTTTTTCAGTTAGTCTCTCTTCGTTCTTAAAAAGGTGGCCCGAGCTATCTAAATAATAGTTCTCTCCATTGAAGACTTGAGAGGTAACAATGTCTTCAGTTTGGGGGGTAATTTTTCTTTCAGTTAAAACCGGCGGAACTTTATCTAATCCTAAAACAAAATTTTTCTCTTGCTCTTTCACTCCAACATTCAGATAAATTTCTTTTGAGTCGGGAGAAAATTCTAATCCTAGCAAATCAGCCCCCTTTGAATAAACATCTTTTTCTTCGATTAAATGACTTTTGACGCCATTTTCCAGGTCGTAAAGTTTTAGGGCCCAGCCATCTCCATCAGCCTCTTTAAGGACTACCATTTTTTCATTAGGAGATGGCCAAAATTCTTTTACTTTATCGTCTAAAATGCTAAAACTTGGATTTTCCGGAATTAAAACGATTTTTCTTGCTTCGGCAACCTCTTTTTCTCTTATTTCCAAATTCTTTTCCCAGGGATAATACCCCTCTTTTTTTATCTGAATTTTATATTTTTTGGGTAATAAATTTTCAATTAAAGCTGAACCAAAGAAAAAATCAGTTTTCTTTTTTAATTTCCCGTCAATAAACACTTCGACTTGTTTTGGTTCGGCTTTTAAAAACAAACCTCCAGTTTGGGTAATTTTTTTTGTCTCAAAATCAAACCGATACCCTTGAGAGTAAAAAATAGCTGTCGGAGCAATTAAAAGAAAAAGAAATAAACAAACTAAAAATAGAATTGTCCGAGTACGTTTAGTCATTTCGTATCTTATTATACCTTAATTGACAAATTTAAATCAATGTGACAGAATACCATCAGCTGTTTTTAGCGAAATAATGATTGAAGGAGGTCTTGCGCTGATGAAGAAAGTAAGGATAGTTTTGAGAATAGTAGGGGGATGGATGGTAGGGCTAATTTTGACTCCTATAATAGCTCCTGGGGTATTCGCTATCCGTCTCTTAGTGAAGCGAAAATCACTATAGAAAAAGGAGGTGTCGAGATGGCAACGATTGAAGTGATTGATGTCCTTTATGAACAAGCAAAGTACCGGGAATTGATTAAACTACTGGAAGAGGAAGATCTTCATCCGCAGGATGAAGAAGACGCTCGGAAGCTACTCCGAAAGGGATGGGCTCATCACCAATTGGGAGAGTACGATGAATCCATACCGATTATGCGAACTCTGTGTCATATATACACAGCTACCGAAGAAATTGGAGAGTCAGCTACCCGCGGTTTGGCTCACGGAGTATTACAGAGAGACGGTGCCATAGAAGAAGCTGATCGTATTCTCCGGGATAATTTACCTCCCGGGCTTGCTCGCGATAATGTGAGAATGAATACAATGATTCTAGCGGCAAGAAAACATCTCGAGATACCGGCCAGTGAAGTGATGGATATGATAACAAACGCGCTATTAAAAGTGCCATATGCCACGGTAAACGGCCACATTATAAACAATGGCGCCTTGATTTTACATGAAGCTAGACAGCAGGAAGGCGTGAAATTCTACTTACCGATCTTACCAGCTTTAATGTCTTCAGCGATAGGTATTTACAGGGCAACGAATACGGCGAAAAATCATCTTGCCGGAGCCACATTCAGGAATTCCCAGATTTGCGAAGCGGTTGGCTGGAAGAAAATTGCTCGTATTGAAGCTGAGGCTTCGGTAGAGCTATGGCGTGAGCTTGTAAGTTCTCAGGATGGAGCGCGTTATCGGCGGAATTTGGAGGGAGCCGAGGCGCAATTGAAAAAGCTAACTTAACAGAAAAGAGCGTAGCTTTTAAAGTAGCGCTCAGCCATTGGCTGGGCGCATTTTAATTTGCTAAAATAAGAGAAATGAAAATTTCTAAAATAAGATTTAAAAATAAAAATTTTAAAATAGTAGATTTAAAGGACTTTGGATTTTTGGTTGAGCCCCGTTATTATTTTTATGGTTGGAGCAACTTAAAAAGCTGTTACGCTCGTTTTTCAGTTGCAAAAAGACTTCTTTTAGTTAGGAAATATTTGCTAAAAGGATATAATTTTAAGATTTGGGATAGTTTCCGGAGAAAAGAAACTCAAAAATTTATAAGAATGAATTTCAAAAGAAGATTAGAAAATTTACACCCCAATTGGAACTCTGAGAAGATTCTTGAAGCTCTTAATATTTTTACCGGTTCTCCGATGAGAAAAATTAAAAAGATTCGATTGACTGGCCACTTTTTTGGTGGGGCAGTTGATTTAACAATTATAAATGAAAAAGGAGATGAATTAGATATGGGAACTGATTTTGACGATATAACTGAAAGAGCCACCTTGAATTATTATGAAAACAAAAAATTTTTAAATTCAAGAGAAAGAGCTATAAAGAGAAACCGCCGATTATTAACCAAAGTTATGAAAAAAGCTGGTTTTAATTCTTATCCACCTGAATGGTGGCATTGGTCCTATAGTCGATAAGTACGATTAATAAATATGAATCTTCTTCCAAAAATTGAGAAAATTACTCGGGACCTAACAACATCCCATTTTCTTTTAATGTTTGGCTATGGGCTCTTTTCCATTTACTTCCCTTTATTTTTGGTGGCTCGGGGATTTTCTCTTCCCGAAGTGGGTTATACCTATTTATTAATTTATTTACCAATTGCTCTTTTTGCTCCCCTTGTTGGTTTTTTAAATCACAAAATCAACCCGGCAGTTTTGGCTACAATCGGAATTTTAGGCTATGGGGTTTATGTCTTGGGAATGATTCTAATTCAAAACCCTCATTTATTTTATTTTTGGCAAGTTTTATTGGGAATTTCAGCCGCCTTATTTTTCGCTTCAGCCCGGGCAATTTTGATGAGCTTCCCTTTAGAAAGTTATGATAGAGCTTTTGGCTGGTTTTATACTGCTCCTTTTTATGCTAAGGCTTTGGCTCCAGCAATCGGCGCCTTATTTATCTGGAAATTTAATTTTATCGGCGTTTTCATTTTTAGTTTAGTTGTCCAAATTTTTACGGCTATTTTTTGTTTCACTCAACTAAAAAGAGAAGCTAGTCGTCCTTTAGATAAATACTTTAATTTTCAAAAGTTTCAAGAAAATTACCAAAAGGTTTTTCAAAAAATAAAAGGAAGGGATATTCTGCCTCCAATTCTTATTTCATTTTCAGTTTTACTTTTAGCCGGTTTTTATCAGGCCTTTTTTGTTTTATTTTTGAAAGATTCACTTTTGTGGTCTCAAAATCTAATTTTAATTTTTGCTTCTATTTTTTCATTTTTATTTTTGCCAATCTCTCTTTTGATTATTAAGTACTTAGGACGCTTAAGAAGTGAAAAAAATATTTTTCAAGGAGGGTTAATCACCGGAATTTCCTCAATTTTGTTTGGAGCCTTGGTCCCAGTTTTAAATTTTTTCAGCATTTTATTAATTAATTTTGGGAGGTCAATTGGGAGCCTGATTACTAATTCTGGGAGGTCAGGATTAATCTCCCAAAAATTAAAAGAAAATCCGGAAGAAGCCGGGGCCTTAGATACAATTTTCTCTCCCTTAGGAGTAGCTTTGGGAGCTTTAATTTCCGGTGCCATTATTGGAGCCGTAGGATATAATCTTTTATTTATTTTGGGTGGGATTTTTGTTGTGACGGTTGGTCTAATAGTAAAAAAGTTTGCCAAATTTTAGATTTTAAGGTATATTAATTATATATGAAAATTGGAATTGACCTCGGAACTTGTAATTCTTTGGTCTTTCTCCCCGGCAAGGGAGTGGTTTTGGAAGAACCTTCGGTGGTGGCGGTTTCTTTAGGTGAAAATAAAATTTTGGCCGTTGGAACAGAAGCCAAAGAAATGACCGGTCGAACCCCTGACACCATCAGGGTTTACCGGCCCCTAAAAGACGGAGTGATTGCTGATTTCAGGGTAACTCAGGCCATGCTGAGATATTTTATCGATAAAGTTTCTGGCCGCTTCAAGTTTTTAAAACCAGAATTAATGATTGGGGTGCCTGCTGGCATCACCTCAACTGAGAGAAGAGCAGTAATTGAGGCCGGCCTTACGGCTGGAGCCAAGGCGGTCTACGTGGCTAAAGAACCGATTTTAGCCGCCATTGGAGCCGATATCCCGATTAATTCTTGTTCTGGCAACATGATTATTGATATTGGCGGAGGAACATCGGAGACGGCGGTAATTTCTCTGGGAGGAATAGTTACCTGTCATTCAGTTAGAGTAGCCGGGGATAGAATGGATTTTGTAATTTCAGATTATATTAAGAAAAAATATAATTTAGCCATCGGAGAACAAACTGCCGAGGAAATAAAAATAAAAATCGGAACCGCCCTTCCCGAAAAGGAAGAAAAAAAATTAGCAATTCGAGGTCGGGATTTAATTTTAGGTCTGCCCCGGACTATCAAAGTTTCCTCCAATGAGGTTTGTGAAGCAATCTCTGATTCTTTATCTGATATTATCCAGGTGATTAAACTAGTTTTGAGAGACACTCCACCGGAATTATCTGCTGACATAATAGATAAAGGAATGGTTCTTGCCGGAGGCGGCAGTTTATTAAGAAACATTCCAGAGCTCATTGCCAAGGCCACGGGAGTGCCCTGCGTCTTAGCTGAAGAACCTTTGCATTGCGTGGCCAGGGGGACGGGGGTAATATTGGAAAATTTGGACATTTATAAAAAAAGCATAATGAGCAAAAAATAAAATGGAAATTATTGGACATCAAAGGCAATGGCAGTTTCTAAAGCAAAGTGCGGAATCAGGCAAGGTCTCTCATGCCTATTTATTTTGCGGTCAAGAAAAATTGGGGAAAAAGAGAATAGCCCTAGAATTTGTTAAATTGATTAATGGTGGAAATTTTGACCCGGGACATCCTGACTTAATTTTGATAGAGCCTAAAGAAAAGGAAATTCAAATTGCTCAAATCAGAGAACTTATCCAGAAATTATCTTTGAAACCTTATTCCGCTCTTTTCAAAGTATCCCTTATCGACCAGGCTCATTTAATGACCAAAGATAGTCAGAATTCCTTTTTGAAAACCCTGGAAGAACCAAAAGGTAGAACTATTTTAATTTTGATTACTGAATCGCCAGAAAGGCTCTTGCCAACCATTTCCTCCAGGTGTGAAATTATTAAATTTTCTCCAGTAAAAGAAGTTGAAATTAAAAGTTATTTGAGAGAAAAGCTTTCTGACAGAGATTGGGAAGAGGCGAGTAAATTTTGTCTGGGCAGGCCGGGGGAAGCCGTAGATTTTGTTTCTGACCCCCAAAAGTTAGAGAATCGAAAGAAGATTATTAAAGAGTTAATCAAAATTTCAAATTCTGGGATAGCATCCCGCTTTCAATCTGCTAAAGAGCTATCTAGAGAATCTAATTTAAAAGAAATTTTAGAAATTTGGTTATCCTACTTTAGAAATGTTTTGCTAGAAAAAAAATCTCAACATACTTTTCCTAAACTAAAAAATATCCTCAGTCAAATTCAAAATACAAATTTTCTAATTTCAACAACCAATATTAACTCAAGATTAGCCCTGGAAATTTTAATGCTTGAACTATGAGTTCATATCAGGAAATTATCGAAAAAATCAGGCCAGAACTTGATAAAGCGATTAATTTTTTAGAGAGAGAATTGGCTAAAATTCGGACTGGAAAGGCAACGCCTTCTTTGATTGAAGATATCGAGGTAGAATGTTTTGGCCAAAAATTTCTTTTGAAACAATTGGCAGCGATATCAATTCTTGAGCCGAGGCAAATTTTAATTCAGCCCTGGGACAAATCTTATCTTGAGCCAATCGAGAAAGCCGTCCAGCAATCGGCCATTGGAACGTCCCCAATTGTGGACAAAGATTCAATCCGTCTTTCTTTACCTCCCTTAAGTGAAGAGTATAGAAAAAATTTACTCAAAATACTTTCGGAAAAGATGGAAGAAGCCAAAAAGACAATTAGGCATTGGCGAGAAGAAGCTTGGGATAAGATTCAGGAAGAAGTAAAAGAAGGAAAAATCAGAGAAGATGATAAATTCAGGGCCAAAAATGAGCTCCAAGATTTAATAGACGAGTATAATCAGAAAACAGAAGAAATCGGGGAGAGAAAAAAGAAAGAGATAAGTTCTTAGCTCAATAAATTTTCAATTTATTTAAATAAATGATTATTTTAATTGTTTTTATCAGTTTTATTAGTTTAATTGTTTTGCATGAATTTGGCCATTTTCTGGTAGCTAAGAAATTTGGGGTTAGGGTTGAGGAATTCGGAATAGGTTATCCTCCCAGAATCTTTGGAAAAAAAATTGGTGAAACTTTATATTCTTTAAATCTCATACCTCTTGGAGGTTTTGTTAGGCTTTATGGAGAAGAAAAGGAAATTAAAGAACCCCGAAGCTTTACTGGAAAACCAATTTGGCAGAGGGCTTTGATTATTCTGGGAGGAGTGGCATCTTTTTGGATAATTTCAGCTATTTTATTAAGTATTGTCTTCGGGATGGGGGTACCTCAGGCTATTTCAGATGAAGCCGAAGCAGTAAACCCCAAAGTTCAGATTATAGCAGTAGCCAGTGGTTCACCAGCCGAAGAAACAGGAATAAAAGCGGGAGACACAATCGCGTCTCTCAAAGCAAGCATTAAAAATGAAAAATTAAAAATTGACAAGGTAAAACAGGTTCAGGAGTTTATTAATTTACATAAAGGAGAAGAAATAACTTTGACGATTGAAAGAGGGAAAGAATTTTTTGATGCGACATTAATTCCTAGAGTTTCGCCCCCGGAAGGGGAAGGAGCAATGGGGGTAGGCTTAGCGAGAACCACCTTGACTAGTTACCTCTGGTATTTAGCTCCAATTAAAGGAGTTGAGGCTTGCTTTAACTTAACTGGTTCCATTGGGGCAGGTCTTTTGCAAGTTTTTGGAAATTTAATCCAGGGAAAAGGATTGCCAGCTGGGGCTCAATTGATGGGGCCAATTGGAATTGGGTCCCTAATGACTCAGGCTGCCCATTTAGGATTGACTTACTATCTCCAATTTATCGCCTTAATTTCTATTTATCTTGCCATTTTTAATATTTTGCCTATTCCAGCTTTAGACGGCGGGAAATTACTTTTCTTGGTAATCGAGAAAATGAGAAGAAGGGCAGTTTCCCAAAAAATTGAACAAAGCATTACCAGTATCTTCTTTGTCCTGTTAATCGCCTTAATGATTTGGGTAACAATTAAAGACATAATAAGAATTTTTTAATATGTTACAATCTGAACTTTTTACTAGAACTTTAAAAGAGATACCAAAAGACGAGAAAAGTATTAATGCTCAACTTCTCTTGAGGGGCGGTTTTATTTACAAAGAAATGGCTGGCGCCTATACTTATTTGCCTTTAGGCTTAAGAGTTTTGAGAAAAATTGAAAACATAATCAGAGAGGAGATGGAGATGATTGGCGGCAGAGAGATTTTAATGACCATCTTTCAACCAAAAAAACTTTGGGAAGAGACTGGTCGCTGGTCAAAAGAGATGGGGAAAGTAATGTATAAATGCAAAGAGGATGGCAAAGAAATTGGCTTGGGGCCAACCCATGAAGAGATGTTAACTGATATCATCAGGCATTATCTGAAATCGTATACTGAGCTCCCTTTATATCTATACCAGATTCAGACCAAGTTCCGGAAAGAGCCAAGAGCAAGGTCCGGCCTATTAAGAGGAAGAGAATTTAACATGAAAGATCTTTATAGTTTTCACAGCTCTCAAGGGGATTTTAAAAAATATTATCAGAAAGTAACTCAAGCCTATCTGAGAATTTTTAAAAGATGTGGTCTGGAAGCAATCGTTACTGAAGCCTCTGGCAAAGGATTTACCAGGGAATATACTCATGAATTCCAAGTTTTGACTGAAGGAGGAGAAGACACCATTGTTTGTTGCTCCAGGGGAGATTTTTCTCAAAACAAAGAAATTACTAAATTTAAGGAGGGTCAAAAGTGCCCCAAATGTAAAAGCATTTTAAAAGAAGGAAAATCAATTGAAGTTGGCAACATTTTTCCTTTAGGAACTAAATATTCTAAAGCAATGAATGCTTTCTTTGTGGATAAAGATAGTAAGAGAAAATTAATTATTATGGGTTGTTATGGAATAGGACTTTCCCGAATCATGGGAACAATAGTCGAGGTTCACCATGACCAAAATGGAATTATTTGGCCCAAGACAGTCGCTCCGTTTCAAATTCATCTAATCCAAATTGAGAATAGTAAGAAAGTTAAAAAAGCAAGCCAAAAATTATATCAAGATTTACAGAAACAGGGAGTCGGAGTATTATATGACGACAGAGAAGAAAAATCGGCTGGAGAGAAATTTGCTGATAGTGATTTAATTGGAATACCATACAGAATCGTGATAAGCGAGAGAACGCTAAAGAAAAATTGTTTAGAGATAAAGAAGAGAGGCGAGAAAAAAACCAGATTAGTAAAAATTAAGCAAATTTTAAATGCCAAATTTTAAATTTTCAATAAATAAACTTCTTTCCAATCTGTCAGAAGATATTGCTATTGATTTAGGAACAGCTAATTCCCTGGTTTATGTCAGAGGGAGAGGAATAGTAATTACTGAACCTTCAGTAGTAGCGGTCAATCAGAAAACCGGTCAAATTTTGGCAATTGGGGACGAAGCCAAAAAGATGGTTGGGAGAACTCCCAGTCATATTGTGGCTACCCGACCCTTAGTCGCGGGAGTAGTTTCTGACTTTGAAGTAACTGAACAAATGCTTAGATATTTCATCGAGAAAGCCCATCGAAGAAAATTTATTTTAAACCCTAGACCGCGAGTGATTGTCGGTATTCCTTGCGGAGTTACCGAAGTAGAAAAAAAGGCAGTTTATGATGCATCTAAAAATGCTGGAGCTAGAGAAGTTTTTTTAATTGAGCAACCAATGGCTGCAGCTATTGGCGCCAGGCTCCCAGTTCAAGAAGCGGGAGGAAATTTTGTAGTTGACATTGGTGGCGGCACAACCGAGGTGGCAGTCATTTCTTTAGGAGGAATTGTGATATCTAAAAGTCTAAGAGTAGCCGGGGATAAACTTAATGAAGACATAATTCAATTTGCCCAAGAAGAATACAAATTATTAATTGGAGAGAGAACAGCTGAGGATATTAAGATTGGGATAGGTTCAGCTTATCCTTTAAAAGATAAAAGAGAGCTGTCCCTTCGGGGGAGAAATTTAGTTACCGGACTTCCTGAAGAAATTTCGGTTTCTGATGAGGATATAAAAAAAGCGATGGAAAAATCAGTGAAACAAATTGTTACCGAAATAAAAACGGCGGTCGAGGAAACTCCTCCAGAATTATTAGCTGATATAATGGCTTCGGGAATTCAAATGGCTGGTGGCGGCGCACTTTTGCGGGGATTAGATACTCTGATTCAAAAAGAGACTAAAATTCCGACTAAAATTGTTGAAGACCCGATGACGGCGGTCGTCAGAGGAGCGGGAATGGTTTTAGAAAATCTCGACCAATTACAAGAAATATTGGTGGAGGCAGAATTTTTGGAACCACCAAAATAAAATTTTCAATTATCAATTTTCAATGATTTCCGAAGAAGAAGTAAAACACATAGCTAAACTGGCTAGGCTCGGCTTAACTCAGGCCGAGCTTAAGAAAATGCAAAATGAGCTTTCTTCCATTCTGGATTATATGGAAAAATTAAAAGAATTGGATATTTCCAAAATTGAACCGACTAGTCATTCCGTTAAGATTGAGAACGTGATGAGGGAAGACCAATCAAAAGAAAAAAAATTAGAGATAAGAAAAAAGTTAATTGAAATGGCTCCAGAGAAGAAAGAGGGCTATCTAAAAACCAAGTCCGTTCTCTAAAAATGCAACTAACTGACTTTACTATTACTCAAGCCCATCAGGGATTAGAAAAAAAGGAATTTTCAGCCCTTGAACTTTGTAAAGCCTATCTGGATAAGATAAGAGAAAAAGATAGAGAAATTTTTGCTTTTTTAACTATTAATACTGAGAAAGCTTTATCTCAGGCGAAAAAAATTGACAACTTAATTTCTACTGGCAAGAAACTTCCGATTCTGGCTGGTATTCCCACGGCCATCAAAGACAACATTTTGGTTGAAGGTATAAAATGTACGGCCGGTTCCAAAATTTTAGAAAATTACATCGCTCCTTA
>Ga0315548_1002038_pt1 | contig 16106 bp, 14 predicted proteins | sample SalMarSW160110MG_2_FD_202540 | JGI IMG/M metagenome (GOLD analysis project Ga0315548, IMG submission 202540) | Salt marsh sediment microbial communities from the Plum Island Ecosystem LTER, Massachusetts, United States - Salt Marsh Sediment SW1601-110 ...
GCTACGAGGGAGAAAGCGGGCTCTCTACCCTAGAAAAGCTCTCTGCACAAGCTTATCAGTCATTAATTCTTCTAATTTTCCCTCGAGGACAATTTTGCCAACCTCCAGTACGTAACCCTTCTCAGCAACTTTTCTGACGAGGCCAGCATTTTGCTCTACCAGGAGAACGCTGATTCCACTTCTATTGATGTCCCTGATCACTTCGGCTATCTCTGCAATTAATTTAGGAGACAGTCCCAGCGAAGGCTCATCCAGCAGAAGCAACTTTGGTTTGGCCATTAAGCCGCGAGCAATGGCTAACATCTGTTGTTCGCCGCCACTTAGCGTTCCAGCTGGCTGATTTCGCCTCTTCAACAAAATGGGGAACTTCTCGTACATTTTATCCAGGTCCTTATTTATACCATCCTTGTCTTTTCGTAAGTAGGCACCCAGCCTGAGATTGCTCAGGACGCTCATGAAAGGGAAAAGGCTTCTGCCTTCAGGAACCTGGACGAGGCCGCTCTTTACAATAGCATGAGTTTGCATCTTGTCTATCCTTGTGCCCTGAAACCATATTTCCCCTTTGGTTATTGGTATCAGCCCGGATATAGCCTTCATGAGGGTGCTTTTCCCAGCCCCATTAGCACCAATGATGCTGACCACAGTCCCCTCATCCATCCCTATAGTGACATCGCTTACCGCTTGCGCTGTTCCATAGTGTACCGTTATATTTTTAACCTCAAGCTGTTGCATTTGCTTCAACTCCAAGGTAAGCTTCGATCACTTCTTTGTTTTCTTGCATTTCTGCCGGTAAGCCCTCAGCGATTTTCTTGCCAAAGCTGAGCACTGCAATCCTCTGACAAATACCCATCGCCGCTCTCATGTTGTGCTCAATTAACAGGATAGTAGTCCCTCTTTGCCATATCTTACTGATAAGCTCCATTGCGTCAGTCACTTCACCAGCATTCATCCCGGACGTTGACTCATCAAGTAATAGCAGTTTAGGCTCAGCGGCTAAGGCTATAGCAATACCGAGTACCCTTTTATGCCCGTGGGGCAGGTTTTTGGCAAGTATATCTTTTATATCTGCCAGCCCTACGAATTGTAAGATTTCAAGGGCTTTATTTAAAACACGCTCTTTCTTCTTGCGGCTGCTTGGTAGATGGAGTATACTCTCCAAGAGGCCAATCTTTGCATTTAGATGACAGCCTGCCACTATATTTTGCATTACGGTTAATTCGGAGAAGACGCTGGTTGCTTGGAAAGTCCTGATTATACCCTTACTGGCTATGTAGTAAGGGTGTCGACCAGTAATATCTTCGCCTTCAAACATTATCTTTCCCGACGTTGGCCGAAGGAAACCGCTTATCATATCAAAGGTGACCGTCTTCCCGGCGCCATTGGGGCCGATTAAGCCCACTATCTCCCCCTGGTTGATGCTCAGGTCGAATTTGTCAACAGCGGCGAGCCCGCCAAAGTGCTTGCTCAATCCCTTGATTTCAAGCATGGCCCCGCCTTTCCTTGACGAATTTTGTCAGTAGCTGGGGTATGCCGACTATTCCTTGGGGCATAAAGGCTATTACAGCCATCATCACCACAGCAAAAATAAATGGCTGAAACTCTTTTAACCCCCGCGCCAACTCGGGAAGGAGCGTTAGGATAATGGCTCCAATGATAGGACCGGCGAACCTTTTCGCCCCCCCTACTATCAAGTACACAATTACGTAGAGAGAAAAAGTGAAGCCAAAGGCATTAGGGGCAATTATCGTCATGTACTGTGAGTAGAAGGCACCGACTATGCCAGGAAAGAAACAGCAGATGCAGAAGGCAAGGACTTTGAAATTGTTGAGATTTACGCCGACACTTGCCGCCAGGTCATTAGATTCCCTAATACTGTTCCAGGTAACTAAGATACGGGAACGCTCAATGGCATAAAGAATGAGGATGGTGATCAGCGCTAGGACCAGGATAAGGTAGTAATAATCGGTTTTGGAAGCGAAATCCATGTTAAATAGTCCGGGAATAACAATCGGGTTGGGTTTGGGGATTCTGGTAAGACCCATAGTTCCACCGGTTACGCTGCTCCACTGTTCAAGTACGAGTCTGATAACCTCTGACAAGAAGATAGTCACCAGAGCAAAATATATCCCTTTGAGTCTAAAAAAGGGATAACCAACCATCAGTGCCAGGAATGCGGCGGCTACTCCGCCCGCGAGCATAGCTGCCCAGGTTGACACGCCCAGCTTCATCACCAGCAACGCTGATGTGTAGCCACCGACGGACATCATGCCTCCGTGCGCCAAGGATAACTCCCCACAATTGAATAAAACGCGAAGGCTGGCAGCCAGAATAACGCTAATTCCGCACATAATCAAGATGTGAAGATGGTAAGGCGAGGTAACAAATAGTGGGATTAAGAATAGAAATACTATAATGGCGCTGTAGCTTAAAGGTTTGACTAATGTTTTTTTACTCAATTTTTTAACGTTTCTACTTAACGAGTTGCAATCCCCATAAGTCCTTGGGGTCTGAATAGCAGTATCATGATAATGACCACAAAAACCGTTATGTTGGCTATGTGGACACCTAGTATAGATGCAACTACTCCGTCTATTAGGCCGATGATGAGACCACCGATAACGGTTCCTACAAGGCTCCCCATGCCTCCTAGAATCATCACCGCAATCCCTTTCATCAAGGCGAAGCTTCCCATGCTCGGGTTCATAGCAAATATGGCTCCCATTAATGCTCCTGCTACCGCCGCCAGGGCGCAACCAATGAACATGCCAATGGAGGAAATATTGTCAACACTTATTCCTTGCAGAGCGGCGCCTTGCAAGTTTTGCGAAATGGCAACCATTGCTTGACCAATCCTGGTCCTTTGAAGCAAAAGGAAGAGCCCTGCCACAAGGATGATGGTAATTATGATGACTATTAGCCTCTCCTGGGAGATGCTAATGCTGGCAAGGTTTATAACGCCACTGAAAGGGGAGGTAACAACTTTATCAGTAGAGCCAAAGCTTATCACGGCCGTATTTTGCAGTATGAGCATGAGCCCGATAGCTATGATCATAGCGGGCAAGAAATCGGCTGCGTAACGAAAGGGACGGTAGAAAACCTTCTCGATAACGACCCCTCCTGCCCCCATAACGAGCGCAGATAAGACCAGTGCCAGCATGAATGGAAGGCCAATGACGACACAGAAGGCATAGGTAACATAAGCACCAAACATATATATCTCGCCATGTGCCAACTGGAAAATGCCCATGATGCCCATGACCAAAGCCAAGCCCAAGGCTACTAATATATAGATGGAGCCCGACATCAAACCGTTAAGTATACTTTGTGCTAAGAATGCACCTGTTATACTCAATAACTTTTACCTCGCGTTTAAGCCCTTGGCAATCTCAGGCACACATTGAAAGAAAAACTCGGCTTCTCCTTCTGGAGAATATTGTTCTACTTTGCCGTGAGCTAGTAGGGGCAGCTAAACCATGCCCCTACTTTTATTTCTTCTCTCGCCTTGTGCCTGAGTGAAGTATATTGCTATAAGCTCCGCTATGTCGTCTATGTGCGTAAACTCCTTCGGTATTACCTCCTCTTACAGAGCATACTACGAATTTCTGGATTTACACAGGCCTCACCCCTGGCCCGCAATAGCCACAGGAAACCTTTTTATATCTCCCGCTTCCTAATCCCGTGTTCTTTTATCTTCCCGTTGCCCATTGCGGGCCCTTAATCAAGACGCTACCCTACTTCTGCGCCGGGGGTAGAGAGCCATCTCCCCATCCGTAGTGTTCTACCACTCCATTCATGATCGTGCACATTGGCATGGGGCGAATTACAACATTGTTAGTCCCATAATACTCCATCCCTGACATTGAGCCAGGTCCAACTGGAGTATTAACAACCGTCATATTCGCCCAGAAATCCCTTACCTTGGCGGTGTCAAGGCTTTGCGCCTGATCGATTACATCTGCCAAGATATACATTTGCTCCCAGCCAATGAAGTGCGACGCAATTAGGTCTTGGCCGTATTTATCTTTCATGAATTGTTTTGCTTCCTTTACACCGGCTGGCATCTCGGGGCTCTGAAAGTCGAAACAGGCTTGGAGCATATTTGTAGCATATTCCCCAGCAAGGTCTGCTACGATGTATGGATCTGCGCCTATACCCATACCGAGATAAGGCCCTGTGAAGCCTAGCTCTCTTCCCTGCTTTAAAACACCCGCATACCATTGGGCAATACCCATGCACATGATGAGTCCATCTGGTTGTTCTCCCTCAGCCAATACTTTAGTCCATGCCGGGTAATAATCGCTCGAACCCATTGGGTATGTGCCATAACTAACTATTCGCGGGCCATTGGGGTCAACTGCAAGCGCTTTTTCGATTTGCACCACTTCTTTCTGAAACTCTTCGCCTTCGGTAGTCATGGACACAAAAGTTTTTACTTCTGGGTAAAGCTTTTTAAAAGCATCCATCGAGCACATATAGGCCGAGGTGCACATCGGGCTATAGAATTCATAGGTAAACTCGGGAAGTATAAAGTCTGGTACACCTAAACCCTCACCATTAAATACGATCACCTTGTTTTCTTCTAGCATTGGCAGGGCTGCTTTAAGAATAGTTAGTGAGGGAGTACAGTTAAGGATGAATTTTACCTTATCCTGATAAACCAATTTATTGGTTGCGGCGACCATCCCTTCGGTGGAGTCTTTAGTATCCTCGGTAATAACTTTAAGAAGATATTTCTCTCCATTGATAGTGAGTCCGCCGTTCTCATTAATCCACTCCGCCGCTCCATGTACTCCATCATCCTGTGGTGCAACACCCGATGAGCCTGGCCCAGTTAGCACAGCAAGGGAGCCTATTTTCAGCTCTTTTACTGTGGGTTCCTTTGACGGACAGCCACTGAGTGCTATGGCGAGCACTAAAGATAGGGCCACAAAGATAATAATCCCCGCTTTTAAGCTTTTCATTTATTCCTTTTCCCCCCCCTTTTATTATGTGGTTCATATTTCCATTAGATGATACGCTATCTCTGTTATACGCTTATAGGAGTCACCTCCTCTCTCGTGATTACCTAGTCATCATATCAAAGAACTAGGGTTTCTCCGGGGGTTGTCCCGTTCGCAGATCAGACAACTTTTTAGTAGCTTATGATAGCTTACGTTCCAAGGTTTGTCAATCTCAGTCAATGTGTTGCGGGTTACCTCAAAAGAACATTTGAGACAATTAAAGCTAGAAGTTACCTTATACTGGTGCCAAGATCTTGGGGTATGATTACTGAAGAAGGAAGGCTGGCTTGATTTTATTCCCAGTACCATATATACTCCTCGCTAATTTTTGGGGAAATCACAAGTTTTTCTTCTGATTCCCTATTAGTTTACTTGCTTGGTAAAGCTCTTTTGGCGCGCAGGAGCAACGCTGGTAGCTTTTTAGAATGAGAAGACAGCCTCCCAAGCCGCTCTGAAGGCGTGGTAGATATCTTTGGCCTGGACGCAATCGCCCACTTTGAAGACTTGGGGCGCCAGCCCCCCCAGTTTGTCAACGGCGTCTCGTCGGGGCTTAAGGCCCAGGGCCAGAATCACGGAATCCGCGTCCATCTGCTGGTCTTTCCCTGCCTTGTCTGTACAGACGGCCTTACCTCCTGAGTAGCTTTTCAGCTTCAGACCGGTCTTAATTTCTACGCCCGCCGTCTGAAGTCTCATCCTGAGGGCCATCATGTTCATCGGGGCTTCCATGTCCAGGAGAATGTCATCCAGCATCTCGACGACAGTAACCTTCTTCTTCAAAACCTCGGTGATATGAAGAGCGGTTTCACAGCCGACGAAACCCCCGCCCGCAACCACGACGTTTTGGCCTACACCCTTTTGGCCGAGGAGTACCTCAATGGGAAAAACGAAATTGTCTGCATCTTTAGCCAGCTCGGGCGGAATCATGTAGTCAGAGCCGACGGCAATAATCAGTACGTCAGGGTTCTCCTTTTTCACCAGTTCCGGAGTGGCTTCGCAGCTTAACCGAACTTCAACCCCTTCTTTGCCAATCTGGGTCTTCAGCCATTTCAGCAGGGGTCTGAGGTCTTGTTTAAATTCAGGAGCCGAGGCTTCTAGCAGGTGGCCACCCAAGTCGCTCCCCCTCTCCATCAGGGTCACTTTATGACCCTGCGCTGCCGCTAGCCGGGCCGTTTCCATGCCGCCGGCACCACCACCGACGACCAGCACCTTCTTGGGAGCCGGAACCTTGCTGACTACCATATCACTGTTAGCCAGGCCGGGATTGACGGCGCAGGATAGGAAGCTGTTGAACATCAGGTTTTTCATGCACTCGTTGCATCTTATACAAGGCCTTATATCCTCCTCCCTGCCCTCCATTAATTTAACGGCCAGCTCCGGGTCGGCGAGAAGTCCCCGGCCTATGGCTACTAAATCTGTTTCTCCTTTTCTTAAGGCTTGCTCTCCGGGTTCGATGTCTAAACCGCCGGCGCACATAACCGGGATTTTTACCGCCTCTTTAATCTTCCGGGACATGGGGAGATTGACACCGCGCGGCATGTATATGGGGGGAAAAATGTAATCCGGGCTCTCATGGGTGCCTGAGGCCACCGAAATATAGTCGACGCCCGCCTTCTCCAGCATCCTGGCAAAGGCAACTACGTCCTCGGGGGTAATGCCCTCCGGCATCCTGTCATCGGCGGAAACCCGGTAGCCAAGGATGAACTCAGGCTTGGTCCTGGCTCTGATCTTTTGGCAGGTTTCCAGAACCATTCTGGCCCGGTTTTCCAGTGAGCCTCCGTATTTGTCCTTCCTCTTGTTCATTGCCGGAGATAGAAATTCTGTGAAAAGATATCCATGCGCTCCGTGGAGTTCGACCCCGTCAAAGTGCGAGGCCTCAAGCCGCTCCGCCGCCGAGGCAAAGCTATCCTGGATTTCAGTTATTTTCTCCTGGTCCAGTTCCTTGGGCACGACGCGCTCTATCGCCGACGCGATGGGAGAAGGTGCCAAGGGCTGCAAGCCTCCAGTATTTTCCGGTACGGTCTGCCTCCCACCGTGAGCAAGCTGGCAGATAATGGCAGCGCCCTCCTTCTTGACTGATTCCGCCAGCGAGGTCAGGCCGGGAATATAGCGGTCCAGATGGATCAAAAGGGGAGGAGACAGGACAATGCTCTCTTTGTCGTCTACGTTGGAGCCCTCAGTAATGACCAGGCCCACACCGGCTCTGGCGTACCCGACGAGGAAATCAGCCAATTCTTTGCTGACCGAACCATCAGCTGAAGCAGACATGGTCCCCATCGGGGCCAGTACGATTCGGTTCTTCAGGGTGAGGGGTCCCAGCTTGAAAGGCTCAAATAGTTTATACGGCTTAGTAGACATTTACGCCTCCCTTATTTGTGGTGCTAAGTAAATTTATTTGCTCGATTTAAAGTCCACTTTTCACAAGGCTGACGATTTACAAAGGTCGACCCCGCAACCGGGCGATATCCCCGAAGGTAAAACATGGGCTAGTACAACAGCCGCTGACTTTACTGCGCGGTATAACCGCCATCGACGGCCATGGCAATCCCGGTGACGAATGAGGCCGCGTCTGAGCAGAGCCATACCACTGCCTCAGCTATCTCTATTGGCTGTCCCAGCCGTCCGATTGGGTGCAGCGAAGTCATCTTCTTCTCAGACGGCGGGTTTGCCGCTGTGAGACGAGCCACACTTGGTGTAAGGGTGGTACCGGGGCAGACAGCGTTGACCCGAATGTTATCCTTGGCGTATTCCAGAGCGGCGGCTTTGGTCAGCCCCACTACACCGTGCTTGGCGGCGGTGTAGGCTGGCAGACCGGAATCTTCACCGACCAGTCCGAATATTGACGCTGTGTTGACGATAGCTCCACCACCACGCTTGAGCATCTCAAGAATCTCGTACTTCATATACAACCATACCCCGGTAAGATGGACATTGATAACGTAGTCCCAGTTCTCTTTGGTGCACTCGGTGACGCTGGCCATTTCCCCGCCACCCCCAGCGTTATTGAACGCGTAGTCTAACTGGCCGTATGTCTTGATGGTTTTATTTATCGACTCTTTGACCTCGGCCATATTGGTAACATCGGCTTTGGCGAAAATAGCCTCGCCGCCGGCTTTCTTAATCATTTTCACCGTTTCTTCGCCACCGGCAACGACCACATCGACTATGACTAACTTTGCGCCTTCCCTGGCGAACGCCAGCGCCGAAGCCCTGCCGATCCCTGAGCCTCCACCAGTTACCAGAGCGACCTTGTTTTCTAACCTCCCTGTCACCTTTAATACCTCCTTTGGTTGTATCCGTTGTCACCGAACGGATTGCGTTTCCCTAATCATAGAGAACAAACTATTTCTTCTGCATTTCACATAGTTCGATTATTTGCTCTTCCCCATCTTCAGAGACCCTGCCCATATTTAGAGCAAAAAAAGAATGAGATACTCCCAACCAGGGCTCTTTACCATCCGTAAGCGGGCCGTTGTCACTAGGATAGCTACCGGGAGCATAAGTGGGCTGGGCGGGATAATCTTTAAGTTTACCCCAGGTCTTTTTTATATCAGGCACTTGAAAAGCTAAAGCAAAACCTTTACCACTCCCAATGCCTTTAGCATAACTGATAGGTCGATTCTCATAAAGAACAACATCTACAAACGTACCGTAGTCATCCAGGAGATGTAAAATGCGATTGGGAAACCTTATGTCTCGCTCAATCCAAATATCCGGTTCGGTGGCGAAACCATCGGCAGGCATGCCATCTCTAATATGTAAGCCGATAACATTAACGAAGAATTCCCCCGCCTTCTTCATCTCTTCCACGCTTTTTACCGGTATAATAATATGACTTATTTTAACTGCCATCTTTCACTCCTTAAGTTTGCATTGAGCTTGAATTCACGGGTTTGTTGAGTGTCGGGCTACTTCAAGCAAATCTACCACACTACATCTTCCCCGTCAAGGAAAAAAGCTTGCCCAAAATCCTGACGTGTCCGTTAACCTGTGCCTCAAAAATGTGTCATTTTAGCTGGAACGAAAATTTGTAACCGCACGCTTGATAATATTTGATAGTCCGTATAAAATGAGGTTACGTCTAGCTTCGGCACCATCATCGGGGACAAGCCCTCATTCATTGTAAGATATTGAAACAGGAGGTTTCCATATGGGTTAATGGCATCAGGGCATTTGGGAGTGAAAGACAGGGTGCCTTAAAACCAATAACTAATAAGGAGAATTAGAAGTTGAAATTATTTGAGTCTGGCAAGATAGGGAAGCTTTCCGTAAAGAACCGAGTAGTTATGGCTTCAATGGCCCACGGACTTTTGGATCGGGATGCGAATATAACGCAGCGGGCTATAGATTACTATGTTGCTCGAGCCAAGGGAGGAGTGGGGCTGATAATAACCGCCGCCACCCTGGTGAGCAGGGATATAGAATATAGCTCTGATATACCCGGGCTTTGGGGTATGCTTGATAGCGATATGTATTTGCCCAGGTACCGTCAGCTGGCTGACGCCGTCCATGAGTACGGAGCCAAGATTTCTGTCCAGTTATTGCCCGGATGCGGGTATTTTGCCCCACCCTTCATTATAAAGGCTACTGGTGCTGTGGGCGCATCTGCTCTGCCCTGTGCCGGGGACCCCAGCATCATAGCACGCGAGCTAACAATAGAAGAAATTAAGAAGCTAACCCAGGCCATGGCGTCTGCCGCTGGATTGGTCAAAGAGGCCGGCATGGACGCTATAGAGATAAATGGCCACGCCGGCTATATTCTTGATGAGTTTATGACACCGCTCTGGAATAAGCGGACTGACAAATATGGCGGAAGCCTGGATAACCGGGTCAGGTTCTCTGTGGAGGTGGTCCAGGCAATGAAGCAAAGGGTTGGAGCCGATTTTCCGATAACCTATAAGTACGGGCTTACCCACGGTTTGGAGGGGGGGCGGGAGATTGATGAAGGGCTGAAGATAGCCCGCATGCTGGAGGCAGCCGGTGTTGATGCCCTTTGTGTTGAGGCTGGTTGTCACTTACAACCAGAACTAAGCCCTCCGCCAACAACTATGCCACCGGGTCTCTGGGTTGACCTGGCGGAGATGACGAAGGAGGTGGTCAACATCCCGGTTCTGGCGGTGGGCAAACTTGGCTATCCTGATTTGGCCGAGAGGGTAGTGAAAGAGGGAAAGGCTGACTTCATCGCCCTGGGGAGGGCCTTATTGGCTGACCCGGAATGGGCCAATAAGGCGAAAGAGGGGAGAGTGGAAGATATCTGCCCCTGTGTCGGGGACCTTGAGGGCTGCATGAGCGGCCTGGGGCGGGCAAAGCTGATTTCTTGTTCGGTGAACCCATCAATAGGTAGGGAAAAGGAACTGGCCATCACTAAGGCAGAAAAGGCGAAATCGGTGCTCGTGGTGGGTGGGGGGCCGGCTGGCATGGAGGCAGCCAGGGTTGCCGCCTTGCGGGGACACAGGGTTACCCTGTGGGAGAAGGACAAAGCCTTAGGTGGGAACCTGATACCAGCCTCAGTATCCGATTTAAAGCAGGATTATAGAAGTCTGATAAATTACCTCTCTGCTCAAATTAAAAAGCTCGGGGTGACTGTTAAGCTCGGGAAGGAAGCTACACCAGAGCTAATCCAGCAGGCAAAGCCTGATGCTGTCATCATCGCCGCTGGAAGCACGCCAATCATGTCTGATATTCCAGGGGTGGAAAAGGCAAAGGTGGCCATCGCGGTTGATTTGCTTCTGGGTAAAAAAGAAGCCGGGGGGTCGGTAGTCGTAATCGGCGGTGGTCTTGTTGGTTGCGAGACCGCCCTGTACCTGGCGCAAAAGGGTAAGAAGGTGACCGTCATCGAGATTTTGGATAGTGTAATGCGAGATATGAGTATGCAGAACCGTGTGCACATGCTGATGCTGCTGGCCGATGCCAAAACAGAGATTTTGACTGATACCAAGGTCTTAGAGGTGACGGATGAAGGTGTCACTATAGCCGATAAGAATGGTAAAAGAAGCACCTTGGGGGCTGATACCGTGGTGTTTGCCTTGGGCTTGAAGCCCAATGGGAGCCTTGCGGGAAGCCTGAAGGGCAAGGTGCCGGAGGTGTACGCCATTGGTGATTGCGTGGAGCCGCGCATTGTAATAAACGCTTTCGAAGAAGGGTTTCACACCGCTCGCCAGATTTAAGCTATAAAATGAATTACCCCGGCAAGCCGAAAGGTAGGATACAATATTAAACTAAAAGGAGGTTATCATGAGATTTGATGGTAAAGTGGCTCTTATCACCGGAGCTGCCCATGGCATGGGGGCTTGCGAGGCCTTGCGGTTCGCCAAAGAGGGTGCCAATATAGTTGCTCTTGATATATCCAAGCAAATCTCTACCCTCGACTATTTTCTGGGCAGCAACGACGAACTTAATAAATTGGTCGATGAAATAAAGGGAATGGGACGGAAGGCGATTGGCGTCGTCGCCGATGTAAGTAAAAGCGACCAGGTCAAGAACGCGGTCGACAAGGCTATTGCTGAGTTTGGCAGGATAGATATACTTGTTAACAATGCCGGCGTCTTGGCGGTGGCCCCCATCATCCACACCACGGAGGAACAAATCCGTCTCCTCCTTGATGTCAATATTAAGGGGGTTATATACTGCTGCCAGCATGTGATACCCCACATGGCCAAGCAGAGGTATGGCAAGATTATAAATATATCCTCGGGCGCTGGGCTCTACGCCGAGCCTTGTATATCCGTCTACGCCGCCACTAAATACGCGGTGCTCGGCCTGACCGAGTCTCTGGCGGGAGAACTGGCCTACTATAATATTAATGTAAACGCGGTCTGCCCCGGCAACATTCGTACGCCCATGCATCGGGTACGGCGAGGAGGCCCGGACAGCCAGGAGACTGAAGATATCGGCAACGAGGGACCTTTAGCCTACGACTTAACCTTCTTCCACAGGGAGGTTACCGCTCAGGACATCACCGATACAGTGCTGTTCCTGGCGTCGGAAGAGGCCAAGAATATAACCGCCCACTGGATTCCCGTCACCGCCGGGATTGAGAAAAAGGCACTGGCTCCCGAGCCATACTTCACCGTCTAGCTTTGGGGTGGCCCGGTTATCAGAGACGACTGGTTATTTTATAGCGGCGAAAGGAGTAAGGCATGAGCAAGGACGAGAGGGCAGTTGTTGAGACCAAAGGTGGGAAGGTGAGGGGCAGCTACCAGGAGGGCCTGTACGTATTCAAGGGCATACCTTATGCTGCGCCACCGGTGGGCGAGCAGCGGTGGCTCCCTCCCCAGCCGGTTAAGCCCTGGGAAGGCGTGCGCCAGGCGCAGACCTTTGAAGCGACTTCTCCCCAAAACTGGTCTCCGCTCAACGAGCTCATCCCGGACTTCGGTATAGCGGAGCCACGGAGTGAAGACTGTCTATATCTGAATGTATGGAGTCCCGGGCTTGACGATGCCCGCCGGCCGGTGCTTTTCTGGGTTCATGGAGGTGCCTTTAACCTGGGCTCGGGTTCGCAGTCGCCTTATGATGCCAGTAAACTCGCTATGCGCGGCGATGTGGTGGTGGTTACCTTCAACTACCGGCTGGGTGTATTTGGTTTCCTGCGCCTGGACGAGGTCACCGGAGGTAAGATTCCGGCTACGGGTAACGAAGGGCTTCTGGACCAGATTGCGGCTATTGAATGGGTACGGGACAACATCGCCGCCTTTGGGGGTGACCCGGACAATGTAACTATCTTTGGAGAGTCGGCCGGCGGCATGAGTATCGAGTGCTTGCTGACAATGGCGCCAGCCCGTGGACTTTTTCATAAAGCTATTATTCAGAGTTCTCTTGGTGAAATCCCCGGTATGCCGCTGAACATGGCGGTGAAGGTCGCGGAGCAGCTTATCGGTACGCTCGGCCTGAGTGCCAATGATGTTGGCGCTATACGTGCCCTAACGGCCGAGCAGCTGCTGGCGGCTGATGTGGAGCTGAGAACCAGGATGGCTGGCTCCGGGGGAGGTCCGGTGACGACGATAACAACCCCCGTTATGGATGGTAAAACCGTTCCGGAAGTGCCCGTAGAAGCCATCAAGGGCGGTTGTGCCGACAGTATACCAGTGCTTATCGGTTCCACGTTAGAGGAGTTTAGACTTTTTGGTATGATTTCGCCGGACTTTCTCAAGATGGGTGAGGCCGAGATGGTCAAGGGTTGTCAAATGTTTATACCGGCTGAGCGTGTATCTGGCCTGATAGAGACCTACCGGGAGGCCAGGGCCAGACGGGGCGCCGATACCACCCCCGCCGGAATTTTCGCCGTAATTCAGACTGATTTCATGTTCCGGATGCCGGCTATTCATTTTATCGAAGGACAGCAGCGTTACGCTCCTACCTATAATTACCTGTTCACCTGGAAGTCGCCGGTAAAGGGCGGCATCTTGGGTGCCTGCCATGCTATGGATATCGGTTTTGTTTTCGGCACCCACAATGATAGTTACTGGGGCTCAGGACCGGCAGCCGATAGACTGTCCGCCAATGTGCAGGATGCCTGGCTGGCTTTTGCCCGCACCGGCAACCCAAGCTGCGAAAGCCTCGGAAAATGGCCGGTTTACGGCGACCGCAGGGTGACGATGCTCTTGGGGGAAGACTGTCACCTGGAAGAGGCGTCCTATGATGAGGAGAGGCGTGCCTGGGAACTGATACCAGAAGTGTTTGGTAGATGACTTTGAACAGGCCGGGCGCTCGCTCTGTTTAGCGCTATAGGCTCGGAATTCGTAGACCGCTGGTCGTCAGTTCGAATCTGACCGCTGGCTGTCTTTGTCTTCGTAGACCCTTATCCTTCTCAGCTTGAATATCAGGAAGACCTCTTTGCCTACCTCCAGGCTCATATCCTCGAATATATGGTGGGGCATGCCCGCCAGTAGGTTTAGCTTTCCCGCCTTGAGTCCGATTCTGACCGTCTCGTCGGTGGGTTTGATGCTGGTGATGAGCGCCTTGAAGCGGTTTACCTCCGGCCCCGGCGGGTGGGTTTCCGAGATGTGGATATCGGTGGGGAGGAGGGCAATGCGGTGAACCGCCTCCCCATCGTGGGGGACAATGATGGGCAGGCCGCCGCAGCCGACCTCCATGACCCCCCTGCCCAGACTGCGGCAGTAGTCGCAGTCCAGGATATTGGGCGCCCCGATGAAATCGGAGACCTTTTCGTTCCGGGGGTAGAAAAATACCTTTTCCGGCTTATCCACCTGCTCCAGGCAGCCGTTCTGGAGGACGGCTATCCTGTCGGCCATCTCCTCGGCTTCCTGGAGGTCGTGGGTGACGTAGGCGGTGGTGATTCCCAGCCTCTGTTGAAGCTGTTTAAGCTCGGTCCTGAGGTACTTGGCGGTGGGCACGTCCAGGCTGGATAGAGGTTCATCGAGCAGCAGCACCCTGGGCGACGGCGCTAAAGCTCTGGCTAAAGCTACCCGCTGCTTTTCCCCGCCGCTTAAGTGTTTGGGGTAGCGTGACGCCAGGTGCTCTATCTTCATCATCTGTAGCAACTGTTTTACCCTGGCTCGCACTTGTTGTGGCGATTGTTTCCGGGTGGTCAGGCCGTAGGCGATATTGGCGGCGACATCGAGGTGGGGGAACAGGACTAAGTCCTGGAACAGGTAGCCCACCTCCCGCTTGTTGGCCGGAAGCTTGTCCACCGCCACCCCGTCAAAGAGCACCGAGCCCTGGTAATCGGTCAGGCCGGCGATAATGTTGGCTATAGTTGTCTTGCCGGCGCCGTTGGGTCCCAGTAAGACCAGCAGCTCTTTATCCCTTATCTTCAGGTTGACATCGCGGCAGATGTACTGGCAGATATTTCTTAGTTCTATAGAAGGCATATCATCTCCATCTGGTGGTCATTCTGGCTTCCAGGTACTGGAAGAACCTTTCGAAGACGAGGCACATCACGGCCAGGACTATCAGGCAGACGATGATGATATCGATGCGGATGAGGCTTTCCGCTCTCATCATCAGGGCGCCGATACCGGTGGGTATGGCCACCATCTCGGCGGCGATGATTACCCGCCAGGCCATGCCGGCTTCCAGCCTCAAGCCGGTGAAGATATTGGGCAGGGCTAAAGGCATGACCACGGTGGCTAAAATCTTGGCGTCGGAGGCCCCCAGCGTCCTGGCTACCTGGATATAGTCCTTATCCACGTTTCTGATGCCGGTGACGGTGTTGTAGAGGACGGGGAAGAAAGAGCAGATAAAGATTATGGTGATGGGCAGCATCTCGTTGATGCCTATCCAGAGCATGAGCAGGGGCAGCCAGCCCAGGGCGGGGATGGGGTAAAACAGGCTGATGATGGGGTGCAGCGCCTTGTGGAAGTTTTCCCTCCACCCCATGACCATGCCCACGGCGATGCCGGCGATGGAGCCGGCGCAGAAGCCGATTAGAACCCTTATCAGGCTGGCCAGGAAGTTATCCCCCAGCACCCCGCTGGCGGCGAGGTGGTAGAATTCCATGACCACCACCGAGAAGGGGGGAAAAGAGAGTTCGCCCGGGACTAAATTCAATCTGGCTACCAGTTCCCAGACAGCCAGGAAGATGGCTACCGGCAGCAGCCCCCACCCCGGCCTGATTTTATTGAGCACTATTCACCCTCAAGGAACCTCAAGTCCAGAATGTCGTCAGCACTGAAGCTGTTCTTGATGTAGCCGAGACTGGCGACGTAGTCTATGGTATCCTGAACTATCTGGGGATTAATTTCAGTTGTATATTCCAGCCTTCCCATAGAACGCAGCATAACTTCGGGGGTGATTTCCAGTTGAGCGGCAACCTCGGCGGCGTCGGTATCGCCGCCGGCGGCTTGCATCTGTCTGGCCACGACTTCGGCGGCTTCTTCCGGGTGCGTGTTTATCCAGTCCGTCGCCCTTTGCGATACCGTTACCAGCTTCTGGACGACTTCAGGGTGGTTGTCTATCAGGTCCTGCTTGACCACCAGCACGCTGCCCTGCATATCGGGCCAGACATCCTGGCTGGTCAGCAGCATGGTAAAGCCGAGTTCTTCGGCCATGGTGGCCCACTGCTCGGGGAGAAAGGCGGCGTCCAGCTGCCCCGTCTTGATGGCCAGCACCAGTTTGGGCGGGTTCATCCGCTGGGTATTGCTTAATATC
>Ga0315548_1002048_pt1 | contig 16036 bp, 9 predicted proteins | sample SalMarSW160110MG_2_FD_202540 | JGI IMG/M metagenome (GOLD analysis project Ga0315548, IMG submission 202540) | Salt marsh sediment microbial communities from the Plum Island Ecosystem LTER, Massachusetts, United States - Salt Marsh Sediment SW1601-110 ...
ACATATGTGAGATTTATTTCTTCTATACGGCCCCATTCATTTTCCACAATAACCACATCATCAATTCTTATAGGCTGGGCGAAAGCGAGCTGTATGCCTGCCAAGACACCGCCCAGAACCTTCTGGGCAGCAATTCCCAGAATCAAACCCGTAATACCTGCAGATGCTATAAGGCTTATACCTATTTTGCGTATTTCACTGAAAGTCATCAGGCATAATGATATAGCTATTATAATAATTATAAAAACAAGTACACGTTCAATAATCCGGAATTGAGTATATACTTTCCTTGCCTGTAAATTGTCTTTTTGTTCGATATCATATTTTTTCAGTACCAGTATTTTTATTAATCTGACTGCGCGTATGGAAATCCATGCAAGGATCAAAATTATAAGTATTGTGAGAACTTTATTTGCCTTGCTGACAATTACATCAGATACCTGGGTAAAGGAAAAGGGAATGACCAGTGACAGTGCGATGATTAATAGAATTACCGGGACTTTAAGGTTCTTCCTCAGTTTATTCAACAATTCATTAAAGGTCCTTTTCTCTATGTTTTTTATTACTCTGTTTAATATAAGGTAAACAATAGAAAACAGCAGGAAGACAACTACTACTCCTGTTGCATAATTAATCAGATCTTTAAGTATCGCACTATCTGTTAATTGTAAGAGCTTCTGAAACATAATTAGCCTGGTATTTTTATATAAAACTATTAAATAATTATTTAAAGATCAATTTGCAGGCATGTTATATTATATTACTTATAACACACATTTGCTCCATTTGTTATATTTTTATGCCTGAAAATAAAAATTACTAACAAGGAGAGTTCTACATGATAATAATGAGAAAATTTTTTGTATTATTCTTACTTTCAGTATTATATTATTCAGTCTTTTCGCAGATTATAACCGTTACAGACAGGCAAACAGGTCAACCTCTTGAGACAGCTACACTGTCCAGTGAAGATACAAAGGCATTTACCATAAGCAATTCAAAAGGGCAGGCTGACATTTCGGCCTTCAGGGATGCTGAAAACATTGATATAAGGATGCTTGGATACAAAATGATGACAATGAGCTATGCTGAGCTTGAAGAATCGGAATTCTCAATATCTTTATCACAATCGGTGATATCACTTGAAAAAGTTGTTGTATCTGCTACGAGGTGGAATCAGTTGTCAGACAATATCCCGGCAAAAATTACATCTATATCTTCCAGGGAAGTTGCCTTTAAAAATCCGCAGACAGCAGCAGATCTGCTGGGAATTTCAGATGAAGTATTTATCCAGAAAAGCCAGCAGGGCGGAGGGAGCCCCATGATCAGAGGATTTTCAACTAACAGGCTCTTTTACACTGTGGATGGTATCCGCATGAATACTGCCATATTCCGGAGCGGCAACCTGCAAAATGTTATATCACTCGATCCCTTTGCAATTGAAAACACTGAAATTTTCTTCGGTCCGGGTTCCGTTATATATGGAAGTGATGCGATTGGAGGAGTTATGAGTTTTCAGACCCTTACCCCTCAGTTGTCATTATCAGATAAACCAATGATTACAGGGAAAGCAATAACACGTTTTTCTTCTGCCAATAATGAAAATACAGCACATTTTGACATTAACCTTGGATGGAAAATGTGGGCTTATATTATGAGCATCAGCTATTATGGCTTTGACGACCTGCGAATGGGCAGCAAGGGCCCCGATGAATATTTACGTCCTTATTATGTGCAGCGCCAGGATAGCGTTGATGTCATAGTTACAAATGATGATCCACAGATACAACGTCCCTCGGGTTATTCCCAGACAAACATTATGCAGAAACTGCGATTCCGGCCAAATGAGAAATGGGACTTTCAATATGGATTTCATTATTCGGAAACATCTGATTATTCCCGGTATGACAGGCTCATACGCTATAAAAACGGGTTGCCAAGATATGGAGAATGGTATTACGGACCCCAGAAATGGATGATGAACAATATTTGCATTATGCATGAAGCTGAAAATATGTTTTATGATCAGATGACCATCCGTTTGGCACATCAGTTCTTTGAAGAAAGCCGCATAAGCCGCGATATTAACGGTCCGGTTCGTGAAATAAGGGTTGAACAGGTTAATGCCCTGTCTGCCAATATTGATTTTAATAAATCCGCAGGTAAAAAACACACTTTCTATTATGGGGTCGAAGCTGTAATCAATGATGTGGAGTCTGAGGGGACAAACGAAGATGTCTTAACCGGATTAAGTGTGGCCGGGCCCTCCCGTTATCCGCAGGCAAAATGGGCATCTTATGCTGCTTATGCAACAGACCAGTTTAAGTTATCCGAAAAATTGACATTGAGGGCCGGACTGAGATACAACCAGTATGTTTTGGATGCCGAATTTGATACAACTTTTTATCCTTTCCCTTATACTAATGCGGGAATGAACAACAGCGCCCTGACAGGAAGCCTGGGCTTTGTATACAGACCTGCTCAGGAGTGGGTGCTAAGTGCCGGATTCTCAACGGGATTCCGTTCCCCCAATGTTGACGATATAGGAAAAGTGTTTGACTCCGAACCCGGTTCTGTTGTAGTACCAAATCCTGACCTTAAGGCAGAATATGCTTACAATGCAGAACTGGGTGTTGCAAAGCTGTTTGGTGAATCAGTAAAAACTGATATTACTGCTTATTATACAATTTTACAGAATGCTCTTGTAAGGAGAGATTTTACTTTAAACGGACTTGACAGTATAATATATGACGGTGAGCTGAGTAAAGTACAGGCTATTCAGAATGCAGCTGTTGCAAGAGTATATGGTTTGCAGGCAGGTATTGAAGTAAAGCTGCCGGTAGGATTAAGTATATCTTCACAGTTTAATTACCAGAAGGGAGAAGAAGAACTGGATGACGGCACTACGAGTCCGTCCCGCCATGCACCGCCATGGTTTGGCGCATCACGGCTCACTTATTCAGCATACGGACTGAAAATGCAGTTTTATGTCATATACAGCGGGGAGAAGAGCTTCAAAGAAATGCCAGAAGAGGAGAAAGGGAAAGATTATATGTATGCAACAGATCCGGATGGTAATCCATACTCTCCCGGCTGGTATACCGTTAACTTCAAGGCCATGTATGAATTTGCAGATAATTTTTCTGTAGGAGCGGGACTTGAGAATATTGCCGATAAGCGTTACCGGCCATACAGCTCAGGTATTGCAGCTCCGGGCAGAAACTTCATCCTTTCGCTGAAAGTACATTTTTGATGTTGCGCTATTAATATTTATCAGATAATAAAATATGAAGTCAATAGTAATAAAGGTTTTAATTATTGCAGTGTTCATGCAGAGCTGCGTAAAGGCCGATCACGGGAAAACAAAACAGAAGGTTTTAGAAAGATTTGCAAAGAAGGTTAATAGTGACAGGAAGATGGGCAGTGCGTTATTGCTAATACACTCTGATTCTTTGAACATACACTGGAAGGCAGCGGTAAGCAAGGATTCTGCAAAACAGATCAGAGAGGATCAGCCAACTCATTTTGCCAGTGTCGGCAAGACAATTACGTCGGTCATGATAGCCATACTATATGAAAAGGGCTTTATTGATTTTGATGATTATATTGCCGATTACCTCGATGATGATATACTTGAAGGAATACACATTTACAAGGGTAAGGATTACTCAGGCGAGATCCTTGTGAGGCACCTGCTTAACCATACTTCAGGTATTGCTGACTATTATCTCGACAGGGACGATTCAGGAACATGTCTTATGGATATGATGTTAAAGGAGCCGGATCGCTTCTGGACTCCTCTTGAAACTGTAAACTGGACAAAAGAGAGACTTAAGCCACACTTTGCACCAGGAGAAGGATTTCATTATTCAGACACCAACTACCAGTTACTCGGATTTATTATTGAAAAGATAACGGGAAAACCTATGCATGAGGCATTGCATGAGAATATTTTCAGGCCCCTGGAAATGTATAACACATGGCAGATGTTCTATTCCGGACCTGAAATAGAAAGCCCCTTGCCCATGGTTGACATCTATCATCAAGGATTAAACCTGTCAGAAGCAAAAAGCATCAGTATTGACTGGGCAGGCGGAGGCATTGTTTCAACAACCGAAGATTTGCTGAAATTCATTAGGGCCCTGGCAAACCATACAATTATAAAGAAGGAGACTTTTGATAAAATGAAAGACTGGCAACAATTCGGACCAGGAATAAAATACGGATACGGGATAATGAAATTCCGCTTTTTCACTATGCCGGCAAAGTATGAGATATGGGGAAACTCAGGTTCCATTGGGGCATTCATGTATTATAACCCATCAATGGATGTTTACTTTATCGGCAATTTTCATAAAGTTAACTGCTACAGGGCACCTATAGTATTTATAATAAAGTCGTTGAAAGAAATTAACAAGCTGTCTGGAGTTCAGAATCAGCATCATTCGGGCTGAATAACATAACGGCCGCTATCATCGATTGATATTTCATCAAGGGTGATGGTGCGGGGCGAATTATACAGGGCCCTGACGGCTTCCGGAGTATTTGCCTTATGAAGCCATTCAGCCCATCCCATGAACCATGTCCACCGGGGCTGCTGATCCAGCAGTTCCGGAGTAGGCATCTGGCCCACCTCACCCAGGGATACAGGTTTGCCGGCTGCCACCTCCAGCAGCTCATCGTGGTGGCTCTGCCTGAAGTCATTATGGTAAGCATCTGAAGCAAGAACATCAACATAGTCGATGCCCGGAAAATAATCTATATAAGCATATGCTTCGTCATTTTTCCTATCACGCGGCGCATTTGCATTCCATACCCATAATAAATTATTAAGCTGGTGATGGTTTGTAAAGTAGTCATACATCATTTTCCAAAGCCTGGCAAAGCCTTCTTCTCCCGGATGCTGGCACCACCAGAACCAGACGCCGTTCATCTCATGATACGGCCGCCACAGCACGGGAACATGCGCTTCCTGCAGCTGCCTGAGGTACTTTGCCACATTATCTGCCTGCGCACGCCACTTGTTGTTCAGTTCGGTTCCTTCGGTCGTGAGCTCGGCCCACTGCTCCCGGGGAATAATATCATCCCATATCCATATAGTTTTAGGGCTGCAGGAATCACCTTCTGTAGGGAAACAGCTATGCCACATAAGCGTGATAATATGGCCTTTACGATGCAGCTCTATTGCCTTGTCAATCATTTGCTGACGCACAACATCAGGATCATTTCCCATGAAGTGAAAGCTGAAATCACAACCCCACACTACGGGATACTTGCCCGTCACCTGCTTTACTTCCTCGTTGAATCTGTCGGGCATATTAATGCCATTATGGTGTCCTGCAAGAATATATTTGCCGCTGATGTTGTAAAGCAGATCAAGCAATGCTTCAGCCTCCGCGGAAATATCAGGATTAACCGGTTTCCTGTTACTGACAGTATCCTGGCAGAGGCCGCTGTTGAAGAGTGAAACTACTACCAGAAGAATGGATATTTCGAATATTTTTCTTTTATTATTCATGGCTTTGTACCTTTCTTTATTTTAATTTAAGATTGAATAAGGCGGATTGCAAAGTATACAAATTTATAAATCAGGCAGATTAAAAGCAATACCCTTGAGCCGGTATTGACAAATACTTAAATAAAATCACGATTTGATAAATATATAAATCTTTGTATATTGGCATCATACTAAAAATAAAAGCAATGAAACGAAAATTAATTTCAGTACTGGTTATTCTTGTATCTCTACAGGTTGCGGTCCTGTCACAGGATAAGAACGCAAATGATCCCGGTTCCGACAGGCCGGCCCTGGTTATTATTGATATCCAGAACCAGTTTTTATCTATGGTTCCTGAACAGGAAAAGGGCATGGCACTGTATTTTATAAATGAGTATATATCACTTTTCAGAGAGAAGGGCCTTCCGGTTATACGTGTATACCATAGCAATCCGGACTGGGAGACTCACCCCGATTCACTTGGTTTCCAATATCCTGAAAGTATAAGGATAAAGCCCGATGATCCTATGGTAATAAAAAATTACCCCAGCAGCTTCAAGAAGACTGATCTTGATAAAATGCTCAAGGAGATGAACTGCAATACTGTCTTTCTTTGCGGACTGAGTGCCGTCGCATGCGTTATCTCCACTTATTTTTCTGCCAGGGACCTGGATTATAATGTGTTTATGCTTAAAAATGCAATAATGAGCCATAATTCAACATATACACAAAATATTGAGATAATGTTCGAAGCCGTGGGATATGATGCAGTAAAATATATTCTTGATCAGACAGGTCAGTAATACCGTTTTGCATGGTAAATACAAATTTTAATGAATAGATTAGCAGTAATTCAGAGCATAATTGACAGTAGCGGCGCACAGACATACCTTGAGATTGGCGTCAGGCATGGCGGAATTCTTGCCAGGCTCAAATGCAAAACAAAGATAGGGATAGATCCGTACCTTAAGCTTTCAGGCGGCAAGAGGTTTAAGAATCTTGTAGGGATAATGAACTTTAGAACCTACATGATGACAAGCGATGAGTTTTTTCTCAAAAAAGCCCGTGAGGTACTTGGCAAAGGTATAGATGTTGCTTTTGTGGACGGATTGCATACCTATGACCAGTCATTGAAGGATGTGGAGAACTGCCTTAAGTATCTGAATGAAGATGGGGTGATTGTTATGCATGACTGCAGTCCCCTGAACCATGCATCGGCGTATCCTGTGAAAGAATCTATCAGAGAGGTGCTTGAGCTGGCAGAGAAAGGGGAGCTCGCGGGCTGGAACGACACATGGAACGGCGATGTGTGGAAGACCCTTGTTCATACAAGGATAGCCCATGATGACCTTGAAGTTTTTACACTGGACCTTGACTTTGGACTTGGCATCATAAGCAGGGGGAAGGAAAACGGATTAAAAAGTTGTACTGTGCAGGACATCAGGCTGGCTGACTACTCTTTTCTTGAGAGAGACAGGGTGAACCTGCTTAATCTGAAGCCGCCGAAATACCTTTATGAATTCCTTGACAGGAAATACAAATACAAATAAATATGCGTTGATGGAAATAATAAGAAAGTTTTTTCTTAAGCCCTATATATACTTGTTAGTAATAGTAGCAGGGGCAGCACTGAAGTTTTACCGCCTGGATTATAAGTTATACTGGTTTGATGAGATTTGCACGGTCCAGCACACATCAGGCATACCAGATGGCGAGTATAAGTCGCTGGTACCTGTAAACGAAATAAAAAATATAGGTTTTTACCATGACCTTTATCATCATAGTACGCAGAATTATACGGCATGGTCGCAACTAAAAGGTTTATTTTCAGGCACATATCTCACACCCCTGCATTATGCCTTCCTGATATTCTGGCAGCGCATAGTTGGGGATGATTTTATTCACTACAGGTTATTCGGGGTCTTCATTTTTATCATTACTCTTCCTTTCCTCTTCATGTTTGCCAGGACACTCTTCAGCTCGAACCTGTCAGGCTGGATAGCCTTAAGCCTTTACTCGGTATCACCCTATTTTCATTTATTCACACAGGAAGCAAGGTATTATATTTTGTGGGCTTTCTTTCTTGTTATCCTCAACTATGTGTTTTTAAAAGCTGGCACACTTGATAAAACAAAATGGTGGATTTTTTATATAATAACAGCCATACTGGCCTTATACACATCGTTATTTACAGGCCTTATAATATTCGGGCACCTGATTTATCTAATCATTTTAAGAAGAAACCTGCTTCGCTCTTTTGTCCTGTACCTGTTGATTATATTTCTGGGTTACCTGCCGTGGATATATTCAATGTACATAAACAGGCAGGAAATAATTTCTGCTATGTCTTGGCAGGTTATGGAATTTCATGTTCCTTTCTGGGGGCCATTTCTTGCGCAGCTATTCGGATTTACACGTATATTTCTGTTTTATTTCGACTTTGGCATATACCAGTCCGTTCCCCAGACAGAATACTTTACCTTGGATTTGTTCAATGACATGTGGCTAACCATATTGGTTATTACAATGATTATTGGCGCATTTGTATATCTTATCAGGAAGGCTAAAAAGGAAATTATTTATTTCCTGCTCCTTATCATAGTGCCGGGAATAGTATTTTTTTATGCCTCTGATGTTGCCAGGAACGGATTGGCCTCAATATGGTGGAGGTACATTATATTTATAAATGTAGGGGTATTAGCGGTTGTGGTTTATTTGATATACAGAAAGATAAGCATGGGCAAGCTTCTGTTTGTTTTTATTTTTGCCGCACTGGTTTTTATTGGTATTACTTCAATATTGAAAATATCACGGGAGAAATGCTGGTATACGCGTTACGATTGCAACATAGCCGTGGAGGATGCGCAATTAATCTCAGGTGCGAGCAGGCCCCTGGTAATTACCGATTTTTCATATTACTGCGGTATGGGGGATTTTATAGTTGTCCTGGCGGAATGCACATCAGACAGTATTGATATCCTGTATGCATCGCCCGACATCAGGGATGTGAGGGAATTGACAGGAGAAAGGGAATATTCCGAAATATTTGTTGTCCATGCGTCCGCTGAGCTTGTCAGCAATCTGAAGTCCCAGTTCGGTGAAAAGATGGACTCACTGGAATACAAAAGAAGCCTGCCTATGTGGCATATAAAGGATTATTATGAGCACTGTGCCGGGCACAGGATAAATAATTTGGAGAGCAGCATGCCCGGAACATAATATTTTTAATTATGAAAAAGACCCTATTGTTCACAATTTGTTTATTACTGGTTGCATCAGCTTTTTGCCAGGAAGAAGCAGAAAGTCAGCCATCAAAGGTCCGTGAACGACTCCTCATGGATGACGGTTGGAGGTTTGCCCGGGGCAATGCCTGTGATGCGGAAAAAGATTTCGGTCATGGTACGGGTTATTTCTCGTATTTTACAAAGACGGGCTATGGAGACGGACCGGCAGCAACAGATTTCGATGACCGTGCATGGCGTATCATCGATCTGCCTCATGACTGGGCACTGGAGCTTCCTTTTGACAGCACAGCAAGCCACAGTCATGGTTATAAGGCTGCAGGAAGGAATTTTCCCGGAAACAGCGTGGGGTGGTACAGGAAGAGGTTTTATATTCCTGAATCGGACCTTGGGCGGCGCATTGTTATTGAATTTGATGGTGTACACCGAAACTCAATACTCTGGATCAACGGATTTTATATAGGTGAGGAGCACAGCGGCTACAGCAGCTTTCATTATGATATCACTGATTATCTTAATTATGGGGATGAAAATGTTGTTGCAGTGCGCGTGGATGTTACGATGGAAGAAGGCTGGTTTTATGAGGGAGCTGGCATTTACCGCCATGTGTGGCTTATAAAGACATCGCCCCTCCATGTTATGCAGCACGGTACATTTGTTACTTCCGGTATAGGCGAGAGTCTGGCTACCGTGACAGCGCGGGTATCGATAATTAATGAGACAGGGAAGCAGGCGGCCTTTGATGTTAAGCAGGTAATAAAAGACGCCACAGGTAAACAGGTGGCATCATGTGAATTAAGAGACCTCTGCCTTAAGCCCTCTGAAACAGAAGAGTACAGGTGCTTAATGGAAGTCAGGAATCCCGGACTGTGGTCTCCTGACTCTCCTTATCTTTACAGGCTTTTTACTACGGTTAGCTCCGGTAGTGATATAAAAGATGAATATGAGACTCCTTTTGGTATACGCTCTGTTCGTTTTGACGCTGACGGCGGCTTTTTTCTCAATGGCCGGCATGTTCTGTTGAGAGGCACAAATAACCACCAGGATCATGCCGGGGTGGGCGCGGCCATACCCGATGCACTGCAGGAATTCAGGATTGCCAGGTTAAAGTCCATGGGCAGCAATGCCTACAGGTGTTCTCATAATCCACCCACCCCTGAGCTGCTTGATGCCTGTGACAGGCTGGGCATGATGGTTCTTGACGAGAACCGCCTGATGGGCGTCTCGCCCGAGCATTTCATGCAGCTTGAGAGGATGATACTGCGCGACCGCAACCATCCCTGCATTATTGCGTGGTCTATAGGTAATGAGGAATGGGCTATAGAGGGTAATATAAAGGGATCCCGCATAGCTTCCACCATGCAGCAGTACGTGCAGCGGCTTGATTCTACAAGGCGCATAACGGCTGCAGTAAGCGGCGGCCGCATAGAGGGCATATCAACGGTCATAGACGTCATGGGATATAATTACCTTGAGATGGGTGACATAGATGAGCACCATATTAAGTATCCCGGGCAGCCCATGATGCTTACCGAGGAACGAACGACGCGCAGCACACGAGGCATATATGAAGAGGACCCGGCAAAGGCATATATGGCCCCTTCCTATCTTTACTCAGCGGAGAGGGATATTGAAAATGGCATTCACTTCTGTGACGCACGTCCCTTTATGGCAGGACTGTTTTTCTGGACAGGCTTTGATTACAGGGGAGAGGCAAATCCCTACGGATGGCCCCAGGTTATTGCACAATACGGGATCCTCGACCTTTGCGGCTTTCCCAAGGACACTTATTATTATATTAAGAGCTGGTGGACGGATGAGCCTGTGATACATACAGCCACCCACTGGAATTGGAAAGGTAAAGAGAAACAGAATATAGATGTCAGGGTATACAGCAATTGTGATGAGGTTGAGCTGTTCCTTAACGGCAGGAGCCTGGGGCGCCAAAATATGCCGCCCCTTTCCCACCTTGATTGGTCAGTACCCTTTAAACCGGGAACACTCCTTGCCCGTGGGTATAATGGTGAAGCTGAAGTTATTTCCTGCAATATAGAAACAGCTGGTAAGCCGGCAGCCCTCAGGTTAATACCTGACCGGACAGTAATAAGAGCAGACGGACGCGATGTTTCAGTTGTTACTGTGCAGGTTGAAGATAAAAAAGGAAGGGTAGTGCCATATGCCGATGATGAAATAATATTCGACATAAAGGGGCCGGGTAAAATCATTGGTGTCGGCAACGGCAATCCCTCAAGCCATGAAGCAGACCAGTTCACAGATGCCACAAAAATTGAAAAGATCGGCGGATTAAAAATGTTCTTTGCACCTGCCAGGGAGGAATTCCCAGAGGTGAGTGTTGATTTCGATGATTCGCTGTGGCATGACTTTGTCCAGACAGAAAAAGTCAATAGTCCCATGACTGACATTTTGATTATCATCAGGGGATCATTTCAGTTGCCTGTTATTACAGATGATACCAGGGTCACCTTGTTTAACAAGAGCATCTGCGATACACCGTCCGTTTACATAAACGGCCACCTTGTAGCAAAAGACCTTGGTCCGGACAGCATTAGCAGGGGATTCCTGCTTGATCATAACATATTAAGAGAAGGCAGAAATGTGTATGCTGTGAAAGGCAGTCCTTTTATAAAAACACACCAATATGAGATATTAAATACAGATCCCGGCACGGTGCAGGTGTTTATACCGGCAGCGCCATGGAAGCGAAAAGTATTTAACGGACTGGCACAGGTAATAGTGCAATCGGACGGACAGAGCGGAGAGATAACTTTAGCTGCCAGGTCAGGTTCGCTTGTAACTTCCGAAGCAAAGATAGAGGCAACGCACCCGGTATCAAAATAAATAGGGTGCCCACAGCTATATTACGGGGAAAATATCGTAAATTAATCCGATAAAAAATTATAGCTATGAATATCTTTACTATTGTAATCGGACTGGGACTGCTGATCTTCTTTTCCCATCTCTTTAATGAGCTTTTTGACCGTATAAAGATTCCGAATGTGTTGCTGCTCCTTCTCATAGGCATAATTATTGGTCCCATAGGAAGGATAGTAAGCAGAGATTTTTTCGGTGAGCTGGGCAATGTTTTTACAACAATCACACTGATAGTAATATTATTTGAAAGCGGTGCAGGATTGAGGTTCAGTGAAATAAAGAAATCAATCGGACCGGCAGCACTGGTGACTGTTTTTAATTTTATTATAACAGTTGTTGTCACAGCATTTATAGCAAGCATATTTACAAAGCTTGACTGGATAAGCTCCGTATTTGTAGGGGCTATAATAGGTGGTACATCGTCTGCAGTGGTCATCCCCATTGTGAAGCAGCTAAAGATGGGTGAGAAGAGCTCTGCCATACTGTTCCTCGAGTCAGCGCTGAGCGATGTTTTATGCCTGATAGTGGGACTGGCGGTGCTGGAAGGGATAAAGATGGGTGCTCTCGACGTAGGTAGTGTATTTTCAAAGATGTGGAAAGCCTTCCTCTTTGCAGCCCTGCTTGGTCTGGGGGGCGGACTCATATGGTCGGTTGTTATACAGCTAATTCGCAGCATAAAGAATTCAATGTTCACAACGCTCGCCTTTGTTTTTATTCTTTACGGGGTTGTTGAATTGATGGGATTTAACGGGGGCATAAGCGCACTAACATTTGGTATTATACTTGGTAACAGTGAATCGATAAACAGCAGCATATTCTTCAGAAAGGTTTTTAAATTCAGCACTTCGGGTTTTAATGAGAATGAAAGGAACTTCTTTGCAGAAATAGTATTTGTTATGCAGACATATTTTTTTGTTTATGTCGGCATAAACTTACAATTCGGCTCTGTCTTCATATATGGAATCGGACTTCTAATAGTAATTATTGTTATAATATCGAGGCCTTTGAGCATAAAGCTTTTTGCGGGGAAAAACATTCCGGGCAATGAGCTGGCTATTATGTCTATAATGACACCCAAGGGTCTTGTCGCCGCAGTGCTCGCTTCCATACCCATGCAGCAGGGTCTTGCATATGGCGATAAAATTATGGATCTCGGGTACTCTATAGTATTATTAAGCATTGTCATATGCTCGGTCCTTGTAATTATCCTGAGCAAAGACCCGTTATTTATAAAGAAGGTTGTTAGCAGGAAGCGCATTGAAAGCGGTACTGAAAGCAAACAAATTAAATAATAAAAGCAAATACAATGAAACATATAAAGTTGCTATTACTGTTTGTGATTCTCAACATTGCAATCTCAAACTCACAGATTCTACAGGTTAGCCCTGCCTTTCCAACGGCTGACGATTATGTCACGATCATTTATGATGCAACACAGGGCAACGGCGCCCTCACAGGTGTCAGTCCGGTCTACGCCCATACAGGCGTGATAACCGATGAGAGCAGCTCTCCGACGGACTGGAAGTTTGTGAAGTTTGACTGGGGTGTTAATGATCCCAGTGTCCTGATGACCGACCTTGGTGATAATAAGCACATGCTGGAGTTTGATATACAGGACTTTTACGGCCTCCCGCCGGGCACTAATGTGCTGGAGCTCGCTTTTGTGTTTCGCAATGCCAGCGGCTCTGTTGTGGGTCGCAGCACTTACGGTTCGGATATTTATTATCCCGTTTATCCGGCGGATGCCGGCTTCCTGGCTGCTTTTTTATTGCCTGTGGATAAACAGATCATTGCTGACGTGGGGGATACTATTTCAATTTATGCGGCATCAAATTCCAGTGCTGTACTTTCACTCTATTATAATGGCGATCTGCTTACATCACAATCCGGTACGACGGAGCTTTATTACGATCACAAGGTGGATACAGCGGGCCTTCACTTTGTTGAACTGGTGGCTGATGACGGAGTGGACGAAGTCAGGGATACCTTCTATTATACCGGGAGGCCGGTTGTCAAACACCAGGATCCTCCCACTGGGATGCTTAACGGCATTAATTATGTGAATGATTCAACGGTACTGCTGCAATTGTTGGCCCCAAACAAGGAATTTGTATATATATTAGGGGATTTTAACAACTGGCTTCCTGATACCGCCTATTCGATGAATCTTGCGAATAATGATTCAGCCTGGTGGCTGGAAATATCACATATGACTCCCGGAGAAAGTTATGCCTTTCAGTACTGGGTTGACGGTGAAATAAGGATTGCCGATCCCTTTAGTGAACTGGTCCTTGATCCGGATAATGATCCTGCTATTGATTCAGAAACATACCCCGATCCGCATCCTTATCCTACAGGCAAAACATCGGGCCGTGCAACGCTAATTCAACCTGGTAAGTTATCTTATACCTGGCAGGTAACAGATTTCCAGGCACCGGAAAAGACGGGACTGGTGATTTATGAATTGCTGGTACGTGATTTCCTTGCGGCACATAACTACCGGACATTAAAAGATACAATGGACTACCTTGAAAACCTCGGCATAAATGCCATTGAGCTTATGCCGCCGGGTGAATTCGAGGGTAACGAAAGCTGGGGCTATAATCCCTCTTATCATATGGCTCTGGATAAGTACTACGGGACGCCCGACGCGTTCAAGGCATTTATCGACGAGTGCCATGCACGGGGCATAGCTGTTATCATTGACATTGTGCTCAACCATGCTTACGGACAGAGTCCACTTGTGCAATTATACTGGGATGCACCTAAGGGCAGTCCGGCAGCAGGCAATCCGTGGCTGAACTCCATATGTCCCCATGAACCTTATTGCTGGGGCTATGATTTTAACCACGAAAGAAAGGCAACACAGGATTTTGTTGACAGGGTGACAACATACTGGCTCACCGAATACAATATTGACGGGTTCCGCTTTGATTTTACAAAGGGATTTACAAATGCCGGCAATGTCGGGTATGACCTTACGCGGATAAACCTTCTGAAAAGGATGGCCGACAAGATATGGACAGTCAATCCGGATGCCTATGTCATACTGGAGCACTGGGCAGATAACAGCGAAGAGACGATACTGTCGGATTATGGGATGATGCTCTGGGGTAACGTTACTTATAATTACCAGGAGGCATCAATGGGCTGGATTACAAACTCCAATTTTCAGCAGGGAATATACAAGCAGAGGGGCTGGGATGATCAGCACCTTGTAACCTATATGGAAAGTCATGATGAGGAGCGGCTGATGTACAAGAACTTACAATATGGCAACGGTGACGGCTCCTATTCCGTACTGGATCTTATAACGGCACTGAGGCGTATTGAGCTTACAGCTGCCTTTTTGTATACTATACCGGGTCCGAAAATGATATTCCAGTTCGGTGAGATTGGCTATGATGTTTCTATCGAATATGACTGCAGGGTCTGCAATAAGCCCATACTATGGAACTACTTCGAAGAGGTGAACCGCCGTCATCTTTACGATGTAATCGTTGCGCTCATTCACCTTCGCAGGGAGAACGAGGTGTTCAGCACCGATGATTTCAGCTGGAGCCTGAACAATGCTGCCAAGCGTATTAACCTTAATCATGCCACAATGAACGCCGTTATACTGGGAAATTTCGCGGTGACAGCCCGTGATATAGATCCGCAGTTCCAGGGCACAGGATGGTGGTACGAGTATTTTAGCGGAGACAGCCTGTCTGCTACCGGAGTTAACGATACCATCAGCCTGCAGCCGGGCGAATACCGCATTTATACATCGGAAAGGCTAAGTAAGCCGGATATTACCATGGGTATTTATCCTGTCTCTTACTGGGGAGATGATATACAGCTTTACCCTAATCCGGGATCGGACTGTGTAACAGTCAGTTACTCTCTACCCGAGAGCGGTAACGTGGATATTTCGCTTGTGAATGTATACGGACAGACAATAAAATATTTTTACAGCGGCAGGCAGTCCGCAGGAGAGAACCATCTTAAGCTCGATATATCGGGTCTGCATCCCGGACTTTACATGATTAAACTAAGATATAAAAACAGCATTTATACTGACAGGCTGATAGTGGATTAACAAATATTATTCCAGGGTATTCTTTAATCTGATGATTTCTATGCCTGCTTCGATCAGCGGTCCCATTCCGTGTAACTCGTTAAGGTGTGCCGGCCGGTTATAATAATGCACCAGGTCATTTTCAATGCCAGTGCCAACACAAATATCTTTCAGCTGTCCTTCAGGTGTGATCTTATGCGCTACCAGTCCTTCCCACCCTCTTAAAGCTATGGATGCATAACGTTCGTCAATCCATCCCTCGTTTACGGCCCTGGCTGTACAATATACAAACATGGCACTGCAGGAAGACTCGAAGTACGAGTCCGTTTTATCCAGCAGCTGGTG
>Ga0315548_1002051_pt1 | contig 16015 bp, 12 predicted proteins | sample SalMarSW160110MG_2_FD_202540 | JGI IMG/M metagenome (GOLD analysis project Ga0315548, IMG submission 202540) | Salt marsh sediment microbial communities from the Plum Island Ecosystem LTER, Massachusetts, United States - Salt Marsh Sediment SW1601-110 ...
GTGTGGAAATTACGATTTAGTTGTTTATTTATATGAATATGAATCTGAGGATTTAAATGTGAAAGCAACTCAATCAGTATGGTCAAGAAAATTATCAGATATAAAAAAGAAAAATGAAGATATGGTTCTTCTTCCTATCGCAGTAAATCAAGAGTTGTCTTCTCTTAACATTTTGCTGGAAAAATATACTATTGAAGGTTTACCTGCAGTTATAGTGAATAACAATGAAGTTTTGTATAATGTAGATAATTTTAATATTAATTAGAAGTATATATCTCACTACAATATTCTTTAAAAATCTTCTTTATTATAAAATAAATGATTAAATTAAATTCAGGGAATTTAGAAAATAAGTTTTTCGCTTGCGACGAGCGATTTGCTTTTGTGACCTCATGTATTTCAACTATATTTAGCAAATGCAAATCGCGAGCAAAAATTTCTCTTTTTTTCGACAGAGTAGAAAAACACAAATCGACTTGTTCGATGCTTTTCTAAAGAGAAAGAAATCATGGAATTAAATCAAAACGGAGTTTTGGAAGAGTAGTTTCTCTACTTGCGAGAAATTTCTCTTTTCTAAAGAGAAAGAAATCAATGAGATGTTTTATCTGTAAAAGAAGTGGTGAGGAAGTAGATTTATACGAAGGAATCCTTGAAGATGAAATGGTAATGGTTTGTAGCTTGTGCGCAGAAAATGAGAGAATTCCTATTATAAAAAAACCTTCCCAAGAACAGTTGAAAAAAGCAGATGTTAGATACAATGTTCGTGAGAGAATGGAGCGACTTTCGGGGATGAGAGAGGCAACAGAAATTAGCCCTGACCAAATAAATACTCAAAAAAATCTTGCTCGTCTTAAGATTCCTAAGAAAAAACAACTTAATAAGGACATTTTTGATGATTACGATTGGAAAGTAAAAATAGGAAGGAGGAGAAGAAAAATGACAATCTCTCAGTTAGCAAGAGCGATAGGGATTGATTACAAAATCATACAATCTATTGAGTACGGAAAATTGCCAGAGAATTTCAGAGAAGTTCTTCTAAAACTAGAATCTTTTTTGAATGTTAATCTTTTGAAACATCATGAAGACAAAACTATAATAAAAACAGATGAAGACGAGCAAAAAATAATAAATAATGTAAAAAGAAAGATGGGGATAGAAATTGAAGATAAAAGCAAGGAAAAGGAAATTGAAAAAGAGAAAAAAGAAAAATTAGATAGAATTTATAAAGGAGAAGCAGATTTTTCAAAAAGAGAAGATTTAGCAAATGTAACATTAAGCGATTTAGTTGAAATGAAAAGAGTTAGAGAAAAGAGGGAGAAAAAAATTAAAGAAAAAGAAATAGAATCAGAATTAATTGGTGACGAAATTGATATAGAATTAGAAGAAGAGTAAATTCCTCTTAAATTTCTTTGTATTTTTCTACAGATAAATTCTTTAAATTCTGTATTTAAAATGGGTCTTCAGGAGTTTTTCCTGGACCTAATTGAACAGAAGAAGGACTACTTCTCCCATCACTAGCCCCCCCATTATTCTTAATTAAGATTACTCCTACAAAGATTGCACCATAAACTGCTCCTTCAATTAAGAAATCTCTGCGTAACCTGTATGTATCCACTTCTCCTAATGGATTAGTGTATTCTCCTTTTTTATAATTACAATAAGTTGTACAACCAGAAGGAATGACAGCAGTTAAAAAAGAAGTACTAAGAACTATTGGAAAAATAACTGTTCTTGCAATCTTCTTTACCAGTCCTCCTGAATTGCCGTCGTTTGTTCTTGAATTTAGATTGCCTTTGTATTTCATAGTAATTTTAAAATAATAACACTTTATAAATATTCCCCTTAACAATCATTTTTAACTCTTATCCAATAACCAAATCCAGGTTCAAATTCATTAACCTCACATCTGCATCTATTAACCCCGGATTCAATACTGCAATATTCATAACCTCCATTATAATCTTCTACGTCATTGCAATCATTAATATCATACCTATATTTTAATATACCTACATTACTATAAAGTTCGCAGGTTCCCTTATAGAAGGTTATAGAATAAGTTGGGGCTCCTACCAAATTCCAACCTGTTTTTAATTTCTTAGTTCCAAGATAACCTATATCCTCTGATTTAATTAAGTTCCCTGACATCTCAATATAACAATCATCTTTTACTTGAATAAAATAACCCTGTCCAGGATAGAGCTCGTCATTTAACCCTACAAATTTATAATTCTCTGAACTAATATCCCCTCCAGAAGGAATATAATAAGCAAGATTTGCCCTTCCATTAGAAAAAACAACCTCGCAATCAGTATCTAATTTATTAAAACTCTTTATCTCATTTCTAGGTAAAGAAAAGATATTATTCCCTTTCTCTAAGAAAATTCTTGTGGAAGTATCTAAAACAGAAACCCCCCAAACTTTCTTAACTTCAGAATCCCCATCACTAACAATGACTTTAACTTCGTAAAATCCCTGAGAATTGTAATCTGTTCTAAAAGTATAGTTATTTTTATTTTCTTCAACTAAAATCTCATTAACATACCATTTAACATCTAAGTTTTCCTTTGGGACATCAGGGTCTGAGTATATAACACTAAAAACCTGCTCTTCTTTTTCATTAATTGTAAGGTTTTCTTTAGGATGATAATCATCTATAAATAGAGGAAAATTAATAATCAAAACACTCACATTTGATGCACTCCCATTTTCATAATCATCATAAGAAACAACCTCACAAATCCATTCATCTCCTTTCATTGTTTTATCACTACCCAAAATATCATTTGGTGAATTTTTAAACCTACTTAATTGCAACTCATCATTTTTATACCAATTAAAATAATATCCTTCATTATCTTCTTCTTTATCATACCAACCATAAGCATTACAAATCAAATCGTCAAAGGTATTAGGATTCTCAGGAGTTAATTCTACTTTTTGTATTGTCGGTTTTGAATTTTCTCTGAATGTTCTTGTCTCACTTTCTCCTAAATTGCCTGCATTATCTTTTACATAAACCTTTAATGAATAATTTACTCCATCTGCTGTAATTTTTGTCTTTGAACAATAATTTCCTTGTTTTGCCATTGTTTCATTAACATCATTCCATTTTAATATGCAAGAATCAATTCCTGAAACATCTCCTGTAATTGAAACATTTACTATAACCTGATTTTGTATTGTTCTCTCGCTGTTTTCAGGTGTTGGCTTTTCAAATTTAATTTCAAAAGCAGTTGCATCTATCTGCACAATCAAAGTATTGCTGACACTTTTGGAAGTATAATTTTCATTTTCAGTTGTATTATAAATATAATTATAATTTCCTGCTCCTAAAATCTGAACATCAGGATTGTTTATTAAAACATTATTTCTGTATAAATTACAATTTAATTGTTTAAGACAACCAACTCCTGTTATTGTTGTTTGAGTTCCAAACTTAACTAACCAAGAAGGATTTACTGTTAAACTTATTTCAGGAACTGCTTTGTTTATTGTTAGTGTTTTTGAATCTAAGTTATTAACTTCTGTATAATTCTCTCCCCCCACAGTACTTATTTTATAATTATAATCCCCTACAGAAACTTCTAAGTCACTTGTTCCTACATTTACGTCATTCTTCCACAAAATATATTTAACATCATTACCTCCAGAATTATCAGCATCAATTCCAATAATTGCAGAATTTCCATCATAAGTAAATATCCAACTTCTTGTGTTAGTTAAGGATGCAGTTGGTGTTGCTTTTTTAATAATAAAAGTGTCTTCATCATAAACATTTTCATAATCTTCAATATTTTCCCTCTGAACTGAAAATAAATAAGTCCCTGCTCCTAATTCTTGCAGTGAATTGTTTGTTATAATATTCCCATTTTTATAAATTGTAAAATCAGTTGTACAGTCAGTATAAACTCTAAATATTTCTGAATAAGTTAAGGGAGAATTTTTATCAAAGTATATGTTGCATTGGTCTTCTAAACCAATTATTGATAATGTCCCGTCTATAAAATCTAAATCATAATTTTTTATTTTGTCTATGGATAATGTTCCTTTCAGAATAGAATATGCCCCAATATTTTCTCCTTCTTCTCGTTCCAATTTCCCCACAATTTTATTATCAAAAACCAAACTTCCACTAGTTATTTGATAAGTCAATTCAGGGTCATCTTCTCCATATACTTTACTTTTGTCATCAGCTGTTATTTCAATTTCTCTTTCATTGATTGTAAGTGTTTTATTAATATAATTTATATTGTAATTATTTGATATTAATCCAGAAGGTGTGATGTTGTATGTTCCTACATCTTCCCCCAACTCCCTTTCAAATTTTAAACTTCCCCCTAAAACATTTTCATTTTCACCTAAAACAAAACCCTGATAACTTGCTGTAAATGCAGGGTCTGATTCTCCATAAGTTTTTGATTTATTGTCAGCTATTATAATTAAATCTGCTTTTTCAATTTCTAAATTATAAACTGTTGAATCCTCCTGCCCAAATGTATCTTCTACTTTAACTTCAATATAATAATTTCCTCCTTCTAAATAATCTCTCCACTTCAAAAAACCTGTTTGATTTATCTCAAAATTTATTATGTCATCTACAGACCATGTTAATTCATCATCAGATTCAGCTTCAAATTGAACCCCGTTCCAATTGTCTCCATAAGTTATTGTTTCATTATTTGGGATTGTTTTCAATTTTGGTGGTTCTTTATCTACTTTAACTTCTACAAAACCATCTCGAGTTTCAACCCCTAAAATCTCTTGTATATTTGCATCAATTAGTTTAGATTCATTTATACTCAAAAAAGTATTTCCTTTTTTTATAGAGGTAAAATTTATATTAATAAGTGTGCCTTCTCCTGAAACTCCAACCTGTGTTCCAAATCTCGTGCTTGCATAGGTAATTTTCCCTTCTGAATTATTAAATTCAATTATTGGAAATGTTGAAGTTCCGTCTTTTTTCAAAAAACTATCTTCTTTAACAGATTGAACTTCAAGGATTAAAGGGTTAAATCTTATTTCTAATTCTACAGCAAAAACCTCTGCGTCTGTAGATACATCCATATCAATTAAGAAACTCTCGTTAATATGAACTTCTTTTTGTAGTGGATTAATAGATAAGGTTGTATTTGATTCTTGTTGAGAATAAACCATATTATAATTTATCCCAACTAAAGCCAAATCCAAAATATCAACTCTGCTATCATTATTCGTATCTGCTAATTCATCAAAATTAAGATTCTTAGATTCTTGAACAGACATTAAAGAATATCCTTCTATTTGTTGTGTAATTGTTTTTTCAGAACCATAATTTTGTCCAACAATTGCCAAATCCAAAATATCAACTTTTCCGTCTGCATTTGCATCTCCTTCAATTATTCTTGGGTTAAGTTTTAAAACAAAATTTTTTTTAAAATCATTAATCTCGTTCATAGATGAAACTAAATCTGCAAATAAAAAAATTGTTATTAAAAAAAAGAAAATATAATTTTTATTTCCCACTTTAAAAGATCTCTTCTGGTGTTTTTAAGATTTGTTGTGTTTTAATAGATATATTGGATTGTTTTCTTCAAAATAAATACCTAAAAGATAAGAGTTTAAGATTTGTTAAATTTCAATAATCTTCCCTTTTCTCCCAACCTGAATAACTTTTGTTTTTCCAATTTTTTCTTCAATGCCTTCGGCCTCGTGGATATGTGAAGAGATAAACAAATCTGGCTTTAACTCATCAATCGCGTCTCTTAGAAACTTGTCTCCGGCAAATCCTGAAAATTCAGCCCTTGTTCTTCGCGCGTGAAGATGAGAAACCAAAACTTTTTTCTTAGATTTCATTTTTTTAAAATTATTTTTTATTTCTTTTAAATCAAAAGGGTCAAGAGAAAGTTTCCAGTCAGGACTTCCTATTCCTAAAATTCCAACATTATTATAAACTACATATCTTTTGTGTATACTTTTAATGTTATTTCCAATAAAATAATGTTCACCAAAAGAGTCCCAGTTTCCAGAGATGAAAACAACCTTTTGATTTGCTTTTAAAAAAGGAGTAAGAACTTTCATTTCGTCATTTGCAAACCCTCTTATGTCCCCTGTTAAAACAATTAAATCCACGCTTTCTCTCTTGGCTCTGCCAGACAACCTTTTAGCCGTATCAATATCTCCATGCAAATCTCCTGCAGCAAGTATTTTAAGTTTTTTTTCCATAAAAAATAAAACAAACATTTTTTAAATAACTATCTATTTATTCTCTGATGGTTTCGTTTAAAGAGACTAAAAACTGGTCTCTAGAAATAGAAAGAGAAATAACTTCCGGCTGGAAAAACACCGAGCTGTTTAATTTCAATCCGAAAACAAAAAAGAAAATTTATTCGATAGATACACCACCGCCTTATATTAATGCGCCTATTCACATTGGTCAGGCAGTAACTTATTGTTTTATGGATATGATTGCCCGTTTTAGAAGAATGAAAGGATTTGAAGTTTTGTTTCCGTTGGGGCTTGATAGAAATGGGCTTCCGATTGAAATGGGTGCCGAGAAAAAATATAATGTATCACCTTTTGAAGTAGGAAGAGAGAAGTTTATTAGGTATTGCAGGAAACTTTTAAACGAAACATCAGCAGAATCTATTGACAGCTTTGCAAAGTTAGGAATTTCTTTTTCGTCATATAAGAAAGGAAACAAAATCGGATCAATTTATAATACAGATTCTCCAGAATATCGGGCTTTAACACAGTCCACTTTTATTGAACTTTACAAGAAAGGACTTATTTACGAAGACACTAGGATAAATAATTGGGATCCTGAACTCCAGACAACTATAGCAGATTCTGAAGTGGAGTACAAAAATTTTCCCTCAACTTTTAGCGATGTGAAATGGAAAGTGAAAGAAACTTCTGGAGAGATTATTATAAGCACGACAAGACCAGAATTAATATGCACTTGCGGGGCGGTTATTTTCAATCCCAGCGACGAGAGATATAAGCACCTTGAAGGAAAAACAGCAATCACCCCTTTATTTGAAAAAGAAGTTCCTATAAAATCTCATTCTCTCGCAGATCCTGAAAAAGGAACAGGAATAGCAATGATGTGTTCTGCAGGGGACTTGTCTGACATTCAATTTTTCAGAGAAGAGGGGTTGATTCCAGAAATTGCAATAAACAAAGACGGAAAGATGAACGAAAAAGCGGGAATTCTTAAGGGATTAAAAGTTAGAGAAGCACGAGAAAAAGTAATTGAAATTCTAAAAGAAAGAAATTTAATTGAAAGACAGGAAAAAATTTCACATAGAACGCCAATTTCTGAACGAAGCGGAGCAGAAATTGAATTCATTGAAATGCCTGAGTTTTATCTTAAACAACTTGAATTTAAAGAAGACGTAAAAAAAATTTGTAGTGAGATTAATTTTTTCCCAAATTTTTCAAAAAAAATTCTTTTTAATTGGATAGATTCTATTTCAATTGATTGGCCGATTTCTCGAAGAAGATTTTATGCAACAGAAATTCCTTTATGGAATTCAGAATCAGGAAAATTTATTGCTGTTCCTTCACAAAGAATTTACTGCAAGCCATGGGAAGAGCAGCCGCTGAAAGATGCCGAAGTTATTGATAAAAAAACAAAAAAAACATTAGGTAAAGTAAAAGATTTTCCGAATGAGAAATGGATTGGTGAAGAAAGAGTTTTGGATACCTGGATGGATTCTTCTATTTCAGAACTTATAATATTAAAATATAAAACCAACGACGCGTTTTTCAAAAAAGCCTTTCCTGCATCGCTTCGACCGCAAGGAAAAGATATTATTAGAACTTGGCTTTATTATACAATTCTGAGGGGCTATCTGGAAACCGGAAAACCATGCTTTAAGAATGTTTGGATAAATCAACACATTGTCGACGAGAACGGAAACAAAATGAGCAAAAGCAAAGGAAACATTATTGACCCACATATGCTTCTTGAAAAATACGGCGCAGAGGCGATAAGACTCTGGGCTTCTACCGAGGGAGATTTATCAAGGCAGGATTTTAAATGTTCCGAAGATAGAATATCTGGAGAAAGAAAAACTCTCAATAAACTACTGAATATTTCAAGGTTTGTAATGTTGTTTGAAAAAACAGAAAAAACAAAAAAAACAAAATTGGACAAACTATTTATTGATTACATAGAAGATTTGACAAGAAAGACAGAAAAATCTTATGAAAACTACGACTTCAACCACCCTGCACAGGAGATTAGAAAATTCCTTTGGGATACTTTTTCATCACATTATATTGAACTTATAAAAAATAGAGCTTACAACGAAGAGAAAATTTTTCAAAAAGAAGAATCAAATTCTGCAAGGTATACTCTTCATTTTTTACTTGAAAGATTATTACTTCTTATTTATCCTGTTATCCCACAAATTACATCGACAATTGCAAAAGAAAAGGGAATTAATTTGTTAAAAGAAAAATGGCCAGAAGCTAAAGAAATAAAATCTGATTTAACTTTTGTTGAAAAAATAATGCAGTTTAATTCAAATGTCTGGAAAACAAAAAAAGAAAAAGGAATTTCACTTAAGGAATCTATTGAAGGAATTAAAATACCCGACGAACTGAAAGATTATGAAAAAGATTTAAAAGCCTGTCATAGGATTTAAGAATTAGTATTAACTACCCTTAAATCTTATAAACTTCCTTTATCTATTTAATTTATGGATGACGCACAAAAATTTGAGTTGGAAAGTTTAATTGAAGAATTAGAAAGTTATCGTGGCAGGCACACAGAGTTGATAACTGTTTTAGTTCCTGCAGGCACGACTTTGACGCAAGTAACAAAACAAATTGAAGATGAAAAAGGAACAGCGACTAATATCAAGACGACTTCAACAAGGAAGAATGTAATTAATGCTCTTGAGAAAGCAATAAGGAAATTAAAAGAAATTGGACGGACGCCAGAAAACGGTCTGGCTGTTTTTAGTGGGAATGTGTCTGATGTTGAAGGTCAGGAAAATCTTCAGATTTGGGCAATTGAACCTCCAAAAAAATTAAAAGTAAAAATTTATAGATGTGACCAGGTTTTTGTCCTTGACCCTTTAAGGGAAATGCTTGAGACAGAAGAAGTTTATGGGCTTTTAGTAATAGAAAGAAACGAAGCGTCAATAGGAATACTCGACGGAAGAAACGTAAAACTCCTTCAAAAAATGACTTCAGGAATCCCAGGAAAAACGCGGGCTGGTGGGCAATCGGCCGCCAGATTTGGAAGAATAAGAGATAGTATGACAAAGGAATTTTTCAAAAGAGTCGCAGGAGCAATGAAGAGTCATTTTTTTGATAATAAAAAATTAAAAGGGATTTTAATTGGCGGGCCTATCCCGACTAAAGAAGAATTTTTAGAGCAAGGACAACTCGTTACAGCTTTAAAGGAAAAAGTAATTGCAGTAAGAGATTTAGGGGATACAGGTATGCCTGGGCTTAATGAGCTTGTTAATTTATGTCAGGATGTTTTAGCAGAGCAGGAAATAACAAAACAGAAACAAATACTTGATGAATTTTTTACAAAACTTGCAAAAGAGCCAGATAAAGTTTCTTACGGCGAGGCAGAAATTGAGGACAGATTAAACAAAGGGGCAGTTGAAAAAATTATAATATCAAAATCACTGGAAAAAAACAAAATCAGAAAGTTTGAAGAATTAGCTAAAGCAACCTCGTCAGAAATTCATATTGTAACAAAAGACACAACGCAAGGCGTCCAGTTTGATAATCTCGGAGGAGTCGGAGCAATATTAAGATTTATGGTTATTGATTAGATTAGAAAATAAAAGACAAAGTTTATAAAAATCTCAATAGATATTTACAGATAAAAGTTTGATTAAAACCTTTAATCAAGCTTATTTTAGATGTAAATCAACATAAAATCCTTAAAAAGCTTCGAACAATAGGTATTGTTGCTACCCACAAAATTCTTTGTTTTTAGCCATTCTGAACTATTTTTTCGAGTTTTTTAGATTCTATCTTCCCTCCACTAACTAAAAAACGCAAAGTTACTAATGACAATCTTTCTTTTTCACCGGTTTTTAAATTCTTACAATTAAGATACCAACATTCAAAAGGGTCTTCTTTTACAGATGAGTCATAGAAAAGATCAAGTATTTCATAGCATTTAGGAGGGCCCTCCTGTTGTGTATGGAAGAACTTTATACCTTTAACAGCTTTAATCATTAAATCATATGCTGTTTTTATTGCCATAAGAATCCTTGTTTTTCAACCTTTTTAATAATTTCTATAATAGAGAACAATATAAAACTACACTTAAAACTTTTAATCATCCTTACTTTACTTTGCTACTCTCTGCCCAACATAAATTATTAAAAGTCCTTTTGTCTTGTTTTATTATGACAGAATTAAAAATATCTTCAGGCTCTTATGACTTAAATAAGTTTCTTTACGGAGGTTTTGAAAAAGATATTATTACGACTTTTTATGGTCCTGGCGGTTCTGGGAAGTCAAATTTTTGCATTATCGTTGCAGTTTCTCAGGTGAAAAAAGGAAACAAAGTAATTATAATTGACAGCGAGGGTGGTTTTTCTATAGAGAGGTTTAAGCAGATTCACAGCGGGACAAAAGAAGAAATTGAGAGTTCTCTTGGGAATATTCTTTTGTTAAAACCAAATTCTTTTGCTGAACAGGAAAAATCATTTGAGACTCTCTTGACTCATGTGAAAAAAGGAAACATTTCTCTGATAATTGTAGATAGTATTGCGATGCTCTACCGTCTTGAACTTGGGGGTGCAATCAGTTCTGGCGAAAGTGAAAAAATTTCCGAAGTAAATAGGAAACTGGCAAGACAACTAAGAGTCCTTAACGAAATAGCGAGAAAACAAGATATTCCTATAATAGTAACAAATCAGGTATATGCTTCTTTTGTCCATAATGAAGAAGACAAAAATCTTGAAAGGCGTGTCTCAATGGTCGGAGGCGATTTGTTAAAATACTGGAGCAAGTGTCTTATTGAACTTCAAAATTACCGAGGGAAAAGAAAATTAATTATCAGAAAACACCGCTCACTTCCGGAAAAAGAAATGTCATTTGAGATTATTAGTTCAGGAATCAGGAAGAAAGGTTTGTTTTAATATATTATAAATAGATTTTGTTAAATTCTTTATCATTACTTTCTCTTTTTTACTACCTTTGCTTTTCTGATTTTCTTTTTAAGAGGTTTTGTTTTCCCAATTACTTTTCCATCTTTCCCAAATTCAATTTCTCCTTTTGCGATTCTTTGTTTGAATTCTTCTTTCTTTTTCTGTAACTCTTCGTTTGATGGACATTTTGGGTTAAAACAAAATTTCCATGGGGCTCTCCCTTTTTGAAAAGATACAACAAGCGGAAATCCACATTGACTGCAGTTCTCTAGATTTTTTTCTTTGTCTCTGGCGGGTTTCATTAATCCTCTTGGTGGGAGAGAATAAGTTGTTTTGCATTTTGGGTAAGCATTACACGAAACAAAATATCTTGAATATTTTTTCCCGAACATTATTCTCAATTTTCCTTTGTGGCAGACAGGACACTCGCTCATTGTATTCTCTTCTTTTTCTTTTTCCCAAACTGCCTCGTTTGCATCAGCAAGACTTTTTCCAATTGCCTCAAGATTCTTATTCATGTCCTTTGCGATATTTATAACTTCTTTTTTCGCCTCATCCAGAACTTTTTCCTTTTTTTCCTCAAGACCTTTTTCTGAAATTTCTATCTCTTCAAGTTCTTTTGTCATTTTTCTTGTAAGTTCTTCATCTAAAATTATAGGGGAATATTCCCATAAAGTTTTTACCATTCTTTTTCCTAACTCTGTAACTTCTATATTTTTCTCTTTAATATACCCTCTTGAATAAAGAGTATCAATTATTGAAGAGCGGGTCGCTTTTGTTCCCAAATCTCTCTTCTCCAATTCTTTTATAAGTGAGGCAGCAGTATATCTTCTTGGAGGTTTGGTCTGTTTTTCTTCAATTCTGATTTCGTCCACATCAACTCCCCCTTCAATTGTTGGAACTTCATTTTCTTTGATTGATGAAGGATAAACATGAATCCATCCTTTTTCTTTTATTTTAATTCCTTTTGCTATGAATATTAATCCTCCAATATCTATAGAAATTTTTTTAGATTCTATTTTAGCAGGTGCACAAAAACAAGAGATAAATCTTTTGACAATTAAATCATAAATTTTCTTTTCATTATCATTAAGTTTTTTTGATTCTCCTGTAGGATAAATTGCAGGGTGAGCTGGGTCTTCCTTTTTTCCTTGGGAAGGTTTTTTACTAATAGCATATTTAACTAAGGAAGTATATTTTTTTAATTGGTTTAAAATTTTTTGGCAATCGATAGATTCAGGATAATTCTGACTGGAAGTTCTTGGATAAGAAATTAGTCCGCTTAGATAAAGTCCTTGAGCAATCTTTAATGTTTGACTTGGGGTAAATCCATAAAACCTGTAAGACTCTGTTTGCAATGTAGTTAAGTCAAAAGGGACAGGGACTGGAAAATCTTTTTCATATATTTCTGTTTTGGCAATACCCTTTTTCCCTTTTAGATATTTAAATTTCAGTAATTCAGATTCTTGGAATATATTTTTAGGATACCTAACTTCTATCTTCTGGTCCTTGATATCTCTTACCTTAAGAAATATCTGCCAGAATGGCTCAGGTTTAAAAGATTCAATTTCTATTTCTCTGTCATAAATAATTTTTAATGAAGGACCCTGAACTCTCCCTATTGATAAAATTCTGAACGCTCCTGTTTTTGAAAGCGATTTCATTAATCCCCTCGAAAGATTTATTCCATAAAACCAGTCAAGATAGTGTCTTGTTTCTCCTGCAATAGCAGCCCCCCAATTTAAATTTGGGAGAACATTGTTAAAACTCTCTATAATTGCTTCTTTTGTTAAAAGAGAAAATTTCATTCTTTTTGCATCTTTCTTTTTGCATATAAATCTCACCACATTCCATCCTATAACTTCTCCTTCAACATCAAAGTCAGTTGCTACAATAAACTCGTCAGAATCTTTTGAAAGTTTTTTTAGTAAATCAAAATATTTTTTTGTGAAAGCACTCTTTTTATTTTTATATGTCGGTTTCCACTCAATTTCAAAATTTGGGAAAATTCCTCTCGGCGTTGTCTGTGCTACCCCATATAGATGGCCAACTGCACACCCGACAACATAACACCTGTTATTCCTAAAAAATTCATAGTAAGAAATTTTATTTTTTCCAGTTATCTTTCCGTCACCGCCATCACTAAGAGCAAGAGCTATTTTCGCTGCAGCTTGAGGTTTCTCAGTAATAATCAAAGTCGTTTTTTCTTTATCCATAAAATATATTATCAAGCGGGCTTTTTATATTTTTATTGATGCTTATAATATTTAAATATAAATTTGGGTTGTCTTGATATCAAAGTATCCTAATAATTTTTGAATTATCCTTAAATCCACTCCAGATTAAAGAGATGCTGTTTAAATTTTAGAGATGATAATCTCCATGCTACTTGTTCCACCTGTAAGAGATTTACTTCTGCCTAGGTCTAAAAACTTCTTTAGAAAATTTAGAAATCCTCAACCACATTGCACTATCTTAACTTCGGTCGTGACTTCTATAGTATCATATGTTGCTTGGCTTCACCCAAATTTTAATTTTTCTTTCTTTTCCCACCCAAGATAGGAGAAAAAAGCCTGCGTCCTACGGACAGATAGCTGAAAACAAAGTTTTCAGAGAAAAACTTCTTTTACTCGACCGACAAGAAAACCCACGAAATTAAAATTTCGCATAACAAAGGGTAAAAGGTTTCACTTCGTTACACCCAAATTTTTCATTTACTTTGAGGGGTTCTTAGTCCTTCGGACAATTAGTTTTGCTTCGCCGAAAGATTTATAGATTTTATTTTTCTTTTTTTATAATGAATTGTGAAACATGTGGAAAAGAAAATGCCAAAGAAAAAAATTTAGGAATCTTTGGAAGTTTATGGCTTTGTGAAAAACATTTGAATGAATTAGAGAAATATTTAGCTTTGCCAAGAGAAGAAAAAATAAAAAAGATTATGGAGAATTTAGAAAAAAATAAAGGAACAATTTTAACATTTAAATCGTTTAAAGAAATAATGGATTTATCCTCTTTTGGAGGAATGATTTTTAATTTGCCTTTTCATCCAATATCTCTCCACGATGAAGCTGAAATAAAAAAAGAATTCAATAAATTAATTGATGAAGAAATTCAGAGGAGAAACCTAAGTAAAAATCTAGAAAAATATAAGAATAAGGAAATGTCTTTAATTGTTAGGTTTTTTGTAACTTCTAAACATAATAAAGATGTAGACAATATGACTAAACCTTTACTTGATAGTATAAAAGATAGAATTTTCGGAGATGATAAATTTGTGATTGATTATTGTGTTAAAAAAATTTTTGTGGAAAAAGAAATTGCTGAAAATATTGTAATTAGAATAGGCTGTTTAAACTAATCTTATTTCTTAGGAGCCAAAACAATTTTCCCACTTTCAACCTTAACATCAAACTTTTTTGTTTTGGCTAAAGTCGGCAATGCTTCAATTATAATTTTTGGCAAAGTTACAACATAAGTCGTGTAACTATTCTTACCTTGTTTAGAAATTCTTTCTTGTAGTTTTACTTCTACCATAATGCATTAATTAGTGTAGTAAAGTTTAAATAGAATATATCGCATTAATTAATGTATTAATAAAATACGAGTTAAACTTATATAATCTTATTAGCAATAAATAAAATGACAAAGAAAAAGGAAGAAGTCAAAAAAGTCGATTTAGGATTAATTTTAGGATGGATTTTTGGAATATTATTTTTCTTTGGAACTTTTAATAATCTTATTGGACTTAACTTTAAAATTGCTTTAACTTTTTTGATAATGGGGGCGGCAATTTTTCCACCACTTCTAAATCTTTACAAGAAAAAATTTAATTTTAAAATTTCATCTGGATTAAAAATTATTATTGTAATTATCGGATTTTTCTTAGTTTTCTTTTTTGCATTTACTAGTTCATTAAATAATTATTCTGATAACTCACAGAATAGTGATTATTACAATGAATATCTTGAGTATAAAGAAAATCTTGAAAAGTATTCTGAAAATAATTCTGTTGAAACTACAAATAAAGTAATTGAAAAGGGAGAAATAATTTCAGAAAAATCTTACCAATTTACAGATATTTTTGGTGATTACTTTTTGATTATTGGAGAGATAAAAAATACTGGAACAAAAAATTTAGACGGAGGAAATTTTGCTTCTGCGTGGGGGGGAAAAACAAGAATAAACACCGATTTCTATAATGGAAATAATCAATTAGTAGATTCTGCAAGTAAAGTTTTTTGGAAAAATTATTTAAGCCCTAATGAAAGCATACCTTTTGTAATCTGTGAAACTGATGATTTTGATATTAAAACATATAAAATTAGTGTAGATGAAGAATCAACAACCGATACTTATTATGAGTATTTCAAAATAAGTAATGAAGATATAATAACAAATAGTGAAAATGAAGTTAGAATTACTGGGAAAATTACAAATACTGGAAACATTGAAAAGTCTGCTCATTTAATGGTAGTATTATATGATTCTAATAAAAATATTATTGCAGTTAAAACAGATTATCTAGGATTTGAAACTATTAAATCAGGAGAAACTAAGTCTTTCTCTGTTTCAATACCTAATGAAAAATCTTGTTCTAGTTTTGATGCAACAACTGGACAAAATCAAAAAGTTAAAAGTTATCAAATTTATGTTCAAGAAAATTTAGGTGTTCTTGCAGAATAATTCAAGATCTTCTTTTAGAAAAAGAAGCAAAATAAGAACCCCTCATTTTCTTTTTAGAAAAAAGAAACAAAAAGGGCAGGCTTTTCTCTCTGATTTATTGGTCGTCGGAAAAAACCATCTTCCAACTCCCATTTTACTTTTTCGCTAATTAGCAAGATTATATTTCTTAAAAAAGCAAAATGCTCGCCTCCACCCTAAAATGAAATTTTAAACTCACA
>Ga0315548_1002054_pt1 | contig 15981 bp, 20 predicted proteins | sample SalMarSW160110MG_2_FD_202540 | JGI IMG/M metagenome (GOLD analysis project Ga0315548, IMG submission 202540) | Salt marsh sediment microbial communities from the Plum Island Ecosystem LTER, Massachusetts, United States - Salt Marsh Sediment SW1601-110 ...
ATGGACAAAAGCAAGAAGGAAGAGATCGCCCAGGCCTGGGAAGACCAGTTTCGGCTTCTGTTTGAGTTGTTAGCCATCCAAGATACTCGACAATACGTTGAGCAAACCATCAAACCCGTCGACATCAGACCTGAGCTAAAGGATTACCTCGCTGACAGCGCGATTGAAAAAGAAGTCAGAGACTTAGCTGACTGATTCAATGGCTGATTAACGAGATCGGAAGCCAGGGTTATTTCCCGGGGGAGGCTCTGGTGTCCACCCTCTTTAATGAATCCACATGCCCGCCTCCGATCAAGGTGCTGACCGGCACTACTACGCCCTTATTCCTCGTACGTTGGTTTTCCTGACGACTAGAGATCACGTTCTTTTGTTGAAAGGTGCTGCTCATAAACGGTTGTGGCCAGGCCTTTATAATGGCATCGGCGGGCATGTGGAGCGTGGCGAAGATGTATTGAGCGCGGCTCGTCGCGAATTGCTCGAGGAGACCGCGTTAAGTATTCAAGAGCTTTGGCTCTGTGGAATCGTCACTATCAATCCAGGCGCAAATATGGGGGTGGGCGTTTTCATCTTTCGTGGTGAGTGCGATTCAATCCCCCTCGCTAGTGCTGCAGATCATCAGGAATGGCAGGCTCGATTATCCCCGGAGGGGACCCTCGAATGGGTTCCACGGTCTGAATTACTATCCTTACCTCTGGTTGAAGATTTGCCAATTTTGTTGCCGCGCATATTGGCTGCCCAACCTGGAGATCCCCCCTTCTTCGCCAGCTATTCTTATGACGATACTGATCACTTGGTTATTTCCTTCGGATAAACACAATTGCACCCCCAACTATCCGAAATTAATCTCATCTAAACCTGGTAGGGAATAAAAAAATAACTTTCTAATCCCTGAATCGTATTAATATGTGAGAGAAGGTTGTGCTAGCAGCATCTCGTCAAGTTTTACTCTATGGACAAGGGTTATCACCATCCAGATTTGTCAAATTACATAACGAGGGAATCTAGAATGAACAAACAGAATACCCCCAAGAAAATACCATGGATTTTGTGGCCGTTTTGGGCGATCTGGCGTTTGTTGGCCTTTATTGTTGAGCTGACCGGTAGATTGGTGGCAGTCATCTTAGGCCTTGTGTTTATGATCATTGGTGTGATCATCAGTGTCACCATCATCGGTTTACCGGTTGGCATACCGATCATCATCTTTGGGTTTTTACTTTCGATCCGTGGACTGTTTTAGAAGGCCAGCCCGCATGGAGAGCTTTCTCCACCCTGGAAAATAAACACAAATTATTGGGTAGAGGGGCTCTATTCGCCGGAAATCAGGCGGCGCAGCAATAACCAGGCAACCAGACATAAGCCCAAACCGATCAATGCTAATCCGACATCGCCAACCTCACTTCATAAGAAGCCAATGATGGAAACGCTCCCCATGATCGCTCAATAATTGGCCTGCCCACCCACGATCGGGCGTTCGTAAAACACTATTAAGGTACTACCATATCGGCGCCGATCAAATTCTTCAAGATGATCTAATTTTAAATCCTCGTATTCCTTTGGATGAATTTGAACAATTACCCAAGCGTCATCTGATAGCCAGCTGGTCTTAGTATCTAGATTTAATAAAACCTTTTTCCATAGGCCTTTATATTGTGGTGGGGCGATATATACATAATCAAATCTTTGGTCTGATTTTCGTTCCAACAAAATAAAAGCATCCATGCGCAAGACTTTTGCCTTATCATCAAGTCTGGTCTTCTTTAAATTGGCTTGTACTGTCGAAATTGCCGAATGGTCCAGATCCACAAACAGCACAAATTTGGCACCACGGCTCAGAGCTTCGATCCCGACGCTCCCCGTTCCAGCAAATAAATCCAATAAAGTCGCGGCTTGGATGTCCCCCCCGATGATATTAAACAATGATTCTTTGGTACGGTCTGTGATCGGCCTTGTTGAGCTGCCCGGAACAGATCGTAATTTTTGGCCACGGGCTGTACCCGCGATAACCCTTAATCCGCTCATTTGAAAATATAGGTGAATCACGTGGTTAGAGATCTTGTTCTACAGGTTCGGGACACAAGCCTAAAAGAGCATTAGTGCCCACCACCTGGAATTTCTATAGATCTCTCATCATCTTCTAGCGCTATTTATCTCTCGACAGCCCTGCGGGCTGCCATGATATTGCCATATGGAGCGATAACTGGGAGCACACAGCCCGTCCCCAGGATGAATCGAATCCCTTCTGTCGATCGGATGGCTTCGCCCACTTCTCTCGATACTGCATCGCTTGTACCCAAAACCATGGTATCCCAGCGTTGTAATCCCCCGCACACGACTCCAGAGAAGCGCTTTTGAGCTTCGCTCAGTGAGGGGGGCGACTCGCGGTCATGCCAGTTTATCACTGCGACAGGGTAATCCAGAAACTGGTCGAACATGACCTCATCACCATGGAGATGTAGAACGTTGAACCAAGAATCTTCAGCAGATTCCAGCACCCGCAAATCAAAATGACGACCGAAACTCTGGTACTCTTCGGTCGAAAGCATTCCATACTGGGCGTGTTGCACGGCAAAAAAAATCCCGGAAATGCCCGTCTCGCCTGCTGCTTCGACAAACCGCTGTGTACTCTCAGCGATAACCTTAAGACCAGCTCGCACAGCCTCTGGATATCGTCTTATATGTGATAACAGGGTTTGTTGGCCAGCCAGATTCTTCCCTTGAGATAATGGGTTGAAGACAGTCTGGATGACTGGCGTCTCCGAACCGAGTTCCTCAACCAATAAACGTAAACACTTTAATTGCTCTGCCAGATGCCCCTTGTGAGGGTCTAGGACAGGTAAGTCTTCCCAATCTTCAGGTTTGTGAATTACCCGCCGAGTGTAATCGCGGGTACCCTCTGTGGAACCGCGCCATTCGTCTTCCACACCCCAGTCTCTCAAACAAAAAGAAGAAGACGGCGAGACTTTTACAAAATCGAAATCAAAAGTCTGCTGAAAAGCTAAAGTTGCAGCTGCCAAACTATTTGGTGCTTGGTCATCCACTGGAAAGTGCCGCCATAAAGCTACTGGAGGTCGATCTGGCGGACTACCTGCAAGACAGCTCTCGAGCCGCTGGCGATGGTTCATTGTACTTGCCTCCAAACCTCGGTGTGCAAATCCCAGTCTCCTTTTTTCAGCTCATTGATATGGCCCAGGGAGAGCCTTCGTAACATTGCTGAACGAGCTTTGTCATCAACCTTGCCCGCTTTTATTAAATTGAGAGCCTTATCGAAAAATCCAATTGCATCATCATTGCGACCTTGTGCTTTTAATACCAAGCCTAACACATAATTCGCATCGACTGACTCCGGATCTAATTTCAGCGCGTTTCGAAAATCCCCCTCTGCTTGCTCGTGTTGGCCATGTGAGTGGTAGGCCCATCCCCGGCGCATTAAACCAATCAAGTCATTTGGTTCAGCCATATCATTCGGGTCCATTCCCTCATGCTTATCTTCCTGGTCTTTTTTTCTTTTAAGTTTATTCAGAAGGTTCATTCGTTTTACTCTCCCGAGGATGAACAGCTTATAGAGTTTTAGATAAGATGGCTTTTATTTCACTTTCTTCGGTTTCTTGTTGGAGGAGATATTCATTCATAAAAACAGAGCGGCGCAATCGTAACGTCATCGGGCAAACCTGGTATAAATCTTCAACTTTCACATCTTTGCGTCCGTCAGCAGCTGCATAAGCTCTGGATGCTTCAAAAAGGGTAATTTCGGCGCGTAAAGAATCGATCTTCAATTGGTCAATCAGCGCCAGACCCATCTCGGCAATTCTTTTAGGTAATTGAACCTCCATTAAAAGACGGCGTGCTGCCTGAATTTCATCGCGAGCCATCGCAGTTTCAGCTGCATATTGTGCTACTGTACCGCGCGGGTTGACCTGGTAAGCCCTTACGCGTTTATATGCTTCAAAGCGTTCATCTTGATCGGTCATGCCCTTCATGACCACTCTCAATCCGAAGCGATCCATAATCTGAGGGCGTAAGCGCCCTTCCTCAGGATTCATCGACCCGATCAGCACAAATCGTGAGCGATAAGTTGCTGACACCGGTCCCCGCCGGACCGTATAATTCCCCGCAGTGGCAGCATCTAGAATGGCATCCACCACCTCATCATTGAGCAGATTGACCTCATCAATGTATAGCAGGTTCCGGTCTGCCTGAGCCATTATTCCCCTTCGCAAACGCACGCGCTCATGCAGAGCAGCTCGTTCATCCAAACCGCCAATCACATCCTCCAAACGAGAATTGAGTGGCAATTCCACCAGGCGAACACGATCCATCACAGCCAGCGGCTCACCCTTGGCGTATTTTTGGGCGCAATCCGGGCAAATGGCGTCCATCCCCCCGGTTTCTACATCCTCAGGTGTACAACCATAAAAGCAAAGGCTTCGTGGCACTTGTGGCAATAGATCAACCAAGCTTCGCACAGCTGTAGTTTTACCCGTGCCACGTGGGCCGATCAGTAACACACCCCCAATTGATGGGTTTATCAGCGCTAGTAAGAGGGCTAATTTCATCTCTTCCTGGCCCACCATAGCTAAAAACGGGAATGGCAATACCTCTGCCAGACCAGCATCGCCCTCGCTTTTCACGGTCCGGAAGCCTTTCCCCGAAACCCTGTCGATTAACTCACGTAGCGAGCTTACTTCATGCGCTGCATCTGTCCCGGGCGGTGTATCGATTGAGGTAGAAATCAGATCATCGCTCATTTCGATCATTTTTTTGGACTTGCGCTAAACGGTGATCCTGCCAAGCACGTCCCTCTTGCATACGCTTTTGCTGGGCCTCGGTTTCGGGGATGAGCGGTGGGACGGGAACCGGTCTGCCAGCTTCATCGAGAGCCACATATACCAGATAAGCCGTATTCGTATGGGTACGTTGACCAGTTATCGGATTTTCATCTTCCACCTGTACCTCAGCCTCCATCGAGGTTCTTCCCACATAGCTAACTTCTGCATTCATCGTTACCAGATCACCGATGCGGATAGGCTGACGAAAAGTCATTTGGTCCACGGCCACCGTCACGACGCGTTGTTGGGAGTGTCGCATACAAGCCAGCGCGCCTGTCTCGTCAACCAGCTGCATAATCCATCCGCCGTGTACATTGCCAAGCGTGTTGGCATGTTGAGGTTGCATTAATTGGGCAAGGGTCACCTGAGAGGCGCTGATTGGCTTTCCCCTGAGCGACTCGCTCATGATCAGCCCACGTCATCAGTAAAGGCGAAAGTATCTATGGTTGGCAATAAGTCGGGCCTCTCATCCAGAACGTCAATAACGTTGGTGGCAATTTCTGCCATTAACGGGGGGAGAGGCGTATGGGCGGGCGGTCTGAAAGGTGGTGGTGGTTTTGGGGGAGTCCGCTTGGACCGGCTGTAATCGGTGGCGCATTTTCGTAATATGCGCCGGTCTTTACTCATCCAACCGATATAGCGGCCATGTACCGAAAAGACCTGTTTATCGGATGTCACCCACCCAATCCAATCGCCCTGTCCGTTATAGATATAAGGATCCATATAAAATCCCCCCACATCACCCGATGTGGTATAGATAGGAACGGGAGAGGATATGTTGGTCATAATGGAATTATTATACTAAAATGCTGATGACCTGGCATCTTTTGCTTCAATGAATTTTCAATTCCATAAACATTTTGCTGCTATTCGACATCACCATACGTCCAATAACGGTTAATAAAGAAATTCCAAAACATCACAACGATAACAACGATTGCCAGCGCTACCTTATCTCCTAGGTATTCGTTCGGGATTACTGGCATGGTGGGTAATCTGATGAAAAATTGGTGAAATGGGTTCACTAACAAGGCGAACATGGGTGTGCGGATTGCTAACCCGACCCCGCTAACGGTGGAGAACTCAACGACTTGCCTTGGTATAGGCTTGGAACGGGAATCGGGATAAGTCCAGTAGCGATTCCAGGTGAAATTGCTCACTACAGCTGCTAGAAAAGATAAAACGCTGGCAGGCACCGCCGAAACCCCGATAAGATCGTGCAGCAAAGTATATGTACCAAAGTCCACCACAGCCCCAATGATCCCTACCATGGCGAATCGTAAGAACCGGGTTCGTTCCCGTGGGTTTGTCAATATCGACGTTACGATCATACTAATTCCAACTTCTCTACGAAATACGGTATTGTCAATTTAATTCCATCTCGCAAGCTCACTTTTGGCTCCCATCCCAGAACTTTCCGGGCACGCGAAATGTCAGGTTGCCGTCTTTGCGGGTCTCCTTCTCCACGTTGTTGAGGTTTAAATTCCAGGCCAGCTTGATTATCAGTTAACTTGTTAATAGTCTCGGCAAAATCTAAGATAGTGGTCTCCGTTGAATTCCCCAAATTGATCGGGTTGTGCTCCTGCGAAAGCAACAGAAGATAGATTCCTTCAATGAGATCGTCGATATAGCAGAAACTACGGGTCTGGGATCCATCACCATAAATCGTCAATGCCATCTTGGACAGACCCTGTTTTAAGAAGTTTGGCACCACGCGACCATCGTCCAGATGCATGCGGGGTCCATAAGTGTTGAAGATGCGCGCCACCCGGGTATCCACGCCATGAAAGCGATGGTAAGCCATCGTCAAAGCCTCCGCAAACCGCTTGGCTTCATCATAAACAGAGCGGGGACCGATGGGGTCCACATGCCCCCAGTAACCCTCTGTTTGCGGGTGTTCCAAAGGATCACCGTAAATTTCACTGGTCGAAGCCAACAAAAAACGCGCTCCTCTATCTCGGGCGATGCCCAAAGTATTGTGGGTGCCCAACGCGCCAGCTTTCATCGTCTGGATGGGCAGGTTTAAATAACCATATGGGGAATTGGGGTTGGGGCTAGCTGGCGAAGCAAAGTGCAGTACTGCATCAATATTACCGGGCACGAAGATGAAATTAGATACATCGTTACGGATAAATAAAAATTTTGAATGACCCGCTAAGTGAGCCAGATTGGCTTGATCTCCAGTGATAAAGTTATCCATCCCCACCACCTCATGTCCTTCTGCTAGAAGGCGATCACATAGGTGAGATCCAATAAATCCAGCTGCTCCTGTGACAAGACAGCGCATAATACACTTCCTTATTAAGAACTAGGTTTCGTGAATAAAACCCTTGATTACAAACAAACTATAGCTCAACATCTATAACCCGGTATTTTCAATTCTAATTCACTTATAACCGCCTGGCCATTGCGTTAATAAAAATTCCACGCATATCAGAAGTTGCAAGTGTTATTCCTCAAACCCCTCGCTCACTTCCAATCTATCCTGCTGGTTAAACCATCACCGGTGACTTGCCAGGCTTCCCCGTTGGTAGCGTCTACCATCCAAAGGTTATTTTGATTTAAGAAGGCAATCGCATTGTCTGCCCTTCCCTCCAATGGCTTGGGAGACCATTCCACTCGTTGGGGCTCCACACCTGCTCCTTCAACTGGGAAAAGGGCATGACGATTAGAGCCATCACGGTCCATTATCATCAAACGATAACGGCTGGTTTCGCTTTGAGAGGGGAAAATCGCCTGTAAATATGCCAGGCGGTAGGCAGATTCTCCGGAAGTTAATTCCCTGATTGGTGAAGGCACCGGATAAGCGAACATACCCACCTGGGAGGCAATTACCAAAGGGTTACTTGCAGCTAATGAGACTGCCATCAAATCAAAAGCCTGCGATTCTGCTGGTGGATGGTGTTCCTCGCTGAATAGTACATTTCCATCAGACCCCCAGGAAATACCAGGTACCCAAGCCCAATCACCAAACGTCTGTAAAGGAGTGATCTCGAAAATAGTGCGTTGCTCCCCAGTCTGTAAGTCGATTACACCGATGCTATCAGATCGAGCATAAGCCAACTGCAATCCATCTGGAGCCCATGCAAAATCAGTACCCCACCAACCATACAACCCACCGGAATTGGCCTCTAATATGGGAGGCAAACGCCGGACAAATCCCGAACTACTAAAAGTGATCAATCCTAGATCATTATTAGCCTGCCACCCAGGAGCAGCTGAGCGTGGTTCTACGGTGGAGAATGCTACGGTGAGCACCGAATCTGGCTTCCAATCAGCGAAGTGGACGACATTTGCCACATCCAGATCGATCATCTCGTCTGATCCCTCTTCTACCTTTGCAACCCACAGAGTGTTAATATTCTCTTCATCCTCGCTCCGCCGTGTGAATAGCAACCAAGAACCGTCGGGTGAAAGAGAGAAAACACGTCCATCAAGATCGTTGGTCGAAACCACCTGCCGCCGGTTCGCAGTCGTGCCCTCCATCACCCAGGCATTCCCGTCTTGCAGATAGGCCAATCTTCCCGGGATCGGAAAGGGCGCGAAAGGTTTCTGTACTCCAACCATGGTAATCTGCGGAAGGGCTTCCTTCAATACCACGGTCTTAACCACGTTGCTCGATACCTCAACCCCATCCTCAAAGACCCGGCGGGTAGTAATTTCTTTAAGACCGTTTTGCCCCGTCTGAAGCGAGAATTCCTCACCGATGGGTAGAGATTCGTTGTGTAATTGCTGGTGCTCGTAGGGGATTACCACTTGATCAACGGTGAATTCTTCATGCACGCGTATCAATTGCGCCTTAGATCCATCGTTTAGCAGGGTATAGGATGGTGGATTGCTGCGATCGAGAGCTCCTGGAACGATACCTGCAGCCTTTAAGGCATCTTCAACCGTGCTACCAGCGGCTACCTCAATATTAGTGGTTTTTCCATCAACTGTAACGCTCACAGTTATACTGCCTTGTTTCATTTGGGGGGCGTTACAGCTGACCAGCAAGATACCTGCCAATAATAGAATAATTGAGAGAAAGAATGATCTCATATTTCTAAATTGGTTTTGGCTATCTGTTAAGATGTTTTCCATAACCGGCTTGGTCGAATGAGTTCTGTTCGCTTCTTGATGAATAAAAAAATATCATCCTATACCGATGATGCCGGTAGGTATTAAATTAGTGCTCGCGATGGTATAATCCCATCTCGGTATCACTTTTTTGGTTGTCCGGTGATTGTCATCACCCCATCTTGTATCACGATGCTTTCAATTCGTGTATTCGGAGCCATTGATTCGATTTCATCTGCAAAACTCTTGTCAAGATTTGTTTCGAGATCTGAAACCATGTTTTTAGGAACTGGAAAAGGTCCAAATTTTACCGAAACCACACGAAGGTGGATAGACCCGGTGCTGTCTACTTCAGGTGTTAGAACTACTTTTGCGGTTAATGTTATATTTCGATTGGTAAGTTTGCCAACCATCTGGATTTGACCGTCTCGTAGATAGACCTGGGGATCAGAAACTTGATATTCATCCTGTCCTTGCAATTCGAATGCTACTAGAGAGGTCAATTGGGCTTCATTAATTTCTAGTTTAACTGGTTGGTCGTTGGTTACTTGATCTTGGGCTTTTTGTAAAGCATCCTCCAGGCTGGTAATTGCTTCAGTTGTAACCGGAATAGGGGTACTGGTTTCTTCACGCTTTACAGATCCTAGACTACATGCCAGGGAAGCGACCACCAGGAGAACTATAACAATAGAAAATCGTAGATACCTGCTCATATATAGGCGGATCCTTGTATTATTGCAGATATGATAAGCTGCTTATAAATTTTATACGAGGCTTGATTATAGCATGTCTAACGGAAATCATTCAGATACCCTATCCGATCTGGCTATCCAGTTAGAAGCTCTGCTCTTTGCCGCTCCCGGATCAGTCACACCCTCGCAATTGGCGGTTGCTCTGGGAGTTTCAACCCGAGAGGTAGAGATCGAGCTTGGGATATTAGAAGCTTTTTACAAACAACGCGGTCTGCGTCTTCAGCGTCACGCTGGACGTGTACAGCTGACCACCGCGCCTGAATTAGCGCCTTTGGTAGAAAACTTCTTGGGTTTGGAGATGACCAGTCGATTGAGCCGCGCTGCCATAGAAACTTTGGCAATTATTGCCTATAACCAACCCGCTACCCGCCCACAGGTTGATGCTATTCGAGGAGTTAATAGCGACAGCTCTCTAAAAAGTTTGCTCAGCAAGGGTCTGGTTCAAGAAATCGGTCGGGCGGGCAGCCCAGGGCGTCCCATCTTGTATAGTACCACTTCTGAATTCTTACAATATTTCGGTTTAAACTCCTTATCGGATTTGCCACCAATCACCCCGAACGAGGACAGTCAACAGATCCAAGAGCAAAACCTTACTGAGGCAGAATAGCAATCGCATGTATCCAGCTACTTGAAAATGGAACGCTTACAGAAAATCCTCGCTCGGGCTGGACTTGGTTCGCGACGCTCCTGTGAAACGCTGATCGAGGCTGGGCGGATCAGGGTTAACGGGTATGTTGCCAAACTAGGGGACAAAGCTGACCCGCAACGTGATCGAATCGAGCTGGACGGTCGACCCATAACGAACGCCGAACCTCTCACCTATATCGCGCTTTACAAACCGAAGGGAGTCATTTCGGCCGTCAAATCCCCCGATCAACGCCCAACTGTGTGTGATCTGGTACCTGTACCCGAACGTCTCTATCCGGTCGGCCGTCTGGATGCCGACAGTGAAGGGTTGATTCTGCTTACCAACGATGGCGAGCTAACAAATCGTCTGACACATCCCCGTTACGGCCACGAAAAGGAATATCGAGTCCTCCTTTCCCGTCATCCGGACGAAGAACAACTCGGAATATGGCGGCGCGGCGTCGTCCTGGAAGATGGCTATCGTACATCTCCGGTCGAGGTGCACGTAGAGGCTCAATTTGGCAAAGAGACCTGGCTGCGTGTGGTGATGCGCGAAGGCCGTAAACGCCAAATCCGGGAAGTAGGGGCACGTATCGGCCTACCAGTCGTACGCATCATCCGGGTTCGCATTGGCACATTACGCTTGGGCAGCCTCAAGCCGCGCGAGTGGCGCCACCTAACACCAGAAGAAGTCGCCGCGTTGAAGGGCCAGCCGGGAAAGGCAAGACCCAGGCGGGAAAAGTCCGATCCCAAGTCAAGGAAGAGCGGGGAATCCAGTTACCCCCTGCGCGCATCTAAGAAAGGCAGGCGCAGATAGGATCGCCCTGCTTTTCTCTAAATTCGAGGGGAGTTGTGAAAGCTAAGCCCAAAAAGGCTTTTCCAGAAGCAGTTCGCGGCGAGGTTTTATTGCGCTGCTTAAGGAAAAATTGGATTTTGCCATCCTACCAGAAATGGCGAGCGTTGTTTGGCTGGTCTTCGACTTATAAAGGCCATTTATCGTACCCAGCTCTTCCCCTTGGATGAGCGACTTTAGGAGGATCGTTATGCCCCGCAAACCCGAATCCCATGGAACCTGCGCCTATTGCGGCGAAGTCATCACCAAACGCAGCGTGACCAAACACTTGGACAAATGCCCCAAGCGCCTGGAAGATCTCCAGTCCGCCGAAGCCAGCAGCCAGCCGGTGGAGACCCTCTGGCATCTACGAGTTCAAGATGCCTACGACAAAGATTACTGGCTCGACCTGGAAATGGTCGGCTCGGCGTCACTTGACAAGCTGGACAAATACCTGCGCGCCATATGGCTGGAATGTTGCGACCACTTGAGTAAGTTCACCATTGGCGGCTGGAGCGGCATCGATGTTGGCAAGTCTCGCAAGGCGGATGCCATTTTCGAGCCAAGCCTGGTTCTGCGCCATCTGTATGATTTTGGTACCACATCCGAAACCGATATCAAGGTGGTGGACGCACATCAGGGAAAACCGACCACCAAACATCCGATCGTGCTGTTGGCGCGGAATGTCATGCCGGAGGAAGTTTGCCAGGAGTGCGGCCAGCCAGCGAAATGGCTGTGTATTGAATGCCTCTACGAGGAAAATAAGACCGGTCACTTATGTGATGAGCATGTCGAAGAGCATCCGCACGAAAATTATGGCGAGCCGATGCCGTTGTTCAATTCTCCGCGTACAGGGATGTGCGGCTATGATGGTCCCGCTGAGCCACCGTATTGATCGCCTATATAGTTATTTATCTTGGCCAGCGGACGCCGTTTTCCAGACCATAGAATCGTGAGGATGGAATAAATACAAAGGCAATTCCAAAAGCAATCCAGGCCCAGGTCGAGCAAATCGTTGCCCAGTTCAACCAAGAGACCTTTGCAAATCCCGCCCACGGCTATCGGGCGCGCTATCGCGGACAATTCCTTTACCTGGATCGCCGTGATACGGGTGAGCCATTTCAGATCTGCCGCCTGACCTATACGGGCAAGATGGACGACTGGGAATTTGCGATTTACCGCTACAACAAGGACCGCTACGATCCAGACGAATGGTTCTTCCCTGGTCAGGAAAAGGTGGATGGTACCGTCGAGGGGGCCATGCAAGCCAGCTTGCACGCCTATCCAGTTATGTAGGAAACCGCCCTGATGAAGCTCTTCCGGCAGAACGAGCCTCGTTAACGGATTAGGGATAACCTATGTCTCGTAAACGCCGCTCTTTGCATAAGGGGTCCCGACGCCGAGAGGTGTTCGATCTGACCTTGGTTGAGTTCCTAGTCACGAACGATCAGAGGATCTTCCATTCCCCTGTTGTGGATCAGATACTTGAACAGGCCACACTCTTGCTGCGCGCCGAATTTGGGCCATCTGCCGAGCGTTAATTCCGCCAGGCCTTGGAATTAGACCCCTATCGCAAATTACTCGAGCGTTAGACAAAGCGAAGTATTTGTATGTCTCGCAAGAACCGTGCTCATACCCCTGAGTACCAATGGGAACAATCTCTGCTGGCTGCCTATTATGACTCTCGCTGGCGGCAGGTGCTCGACCCGCTCTACGATAAATTCCAACGCTGGAAAGCTGGTGAGTTGGACCATGCGGAGATGGATAAGGCGATTCACCAGACCCATAAGCAGACTCAGGAGTCATATGGCGTCTTCACCCTGAAACGCGAAATCATGGTACGAGCCATCCAGCTCAACGAAGATTGGTTCCAGGATTGGGTGGGAGCGAACCCGACACCGGTAGGTTATCATCTTGGGTAACCTTTTCTCCTGATAACAGGATTCGCTATCTGCCGCCACATCGTTGGGTATCTTGGCTGCTCAGCTTCCAGCGGTGTTCTTGCTGGTATGTGAGCATCTCGCGAGCCAGTGAGTCGTCCCCAACCACTTCCAGGTGCGTCAGGGAACATACCAGCGCTTCTTTACGGTTCACACCTGGGGTGATTCACACATAATCCCCCCTCATCACCCAGGTAGAAAACGCGCCAGATTTGCAGGCTTTCGTTTCGCTGGATGCCGAGCCGCTTTTTATTTGCTAGCTTAATCAGCGCCGGCGTAGGGCGAACCGGAATGGGCAAGTGCGCTTGCATCTTGTCCATCAGCGCTTTGCCACGGTCGGGGTTGTCAATGAGGGTAGTAGGCAGTGCAACCTTTGAGCGATGTTTTTCTCGGGCTGGTCGTTTCTCTGTAGGTTTTTCCTTTCCGACCCAGATGTACGCTGGCTTGAAAATCAACACCTGTTTGAAGTCGTGGAGGTTATCAACCAGGCTTTGAACGGTGTGCGGTGTTTTCGTGCCCTGCTTCCAGAAGTCATGCTCGAAAGTACCCAGAACTATATAGTCATTGCCAACCGCCTCTGGTGCGTGCTGCTCGAATAGAGCGACCAGCAAATGCTCAATTTCATCCTGGTGAGCAATCAGCAGATCACAGGCCGGGCAATACCGGCAAGTGTAGTTGAGGCTGACTGGGTACATCGGGTCCACATGGATCACCAGGGGCAACTTGCGCTGGCGCATTTTTGCTCTGCACTGCGGGCAGCGGGTGAAGCGCTCGTTTTCGTAGGGATTCAAGAAGAAATTGTACTGCGGGGACAGCTTGCCAAACTGGGATGACTTTTTGGGCATAAGAAATCCCTCCCGTTGGGATCGGATCACAGATTCTCCAGTTCAAGCTGGACTATCCGGCTTTTTTTCCCGGCAAGATGACCTTGTTACCAATGGATTTGTATCCTGATCGCCGCCTGGCATACATTTTTATCTGCAAATCGTCCAGAACCTCATCAACATCCGTGAGAGAAGCAATTACGCCCAAGTCGCTGGGCACTTGACATAAACACATAGATGTATCAACAGGTCGATGATATGCAGGGTTGGAAATGGATAAACCCTGGCATCATAGGACGCGACGATACTCCTGATCGATCATATCTGCATATTATCATAATATACGGTCGCTTTCAAAGTTTTGCTCTAACAGAGCGATGCAGTGGTATGCTGACCCTGAAATATTCGTCTACCGGGTATAACGAACTGTGTCCAATATCAGGTAAAATTACTCGCATGATGAAGACTAATGGTCTTGCTCCGAGAAGTGGGATCGCAGATCGGACTGCCCGAAGAGAAGATCTTGCGCGGGCCTATTGCCAGCCTTTCGCCTATCGTCTTGATGCCAGGCCAGTAGCACCGACTGATTGAAAGTGAAGTACGAGATTCCAGTCGTCTGGTGAACAACCTGGGCTAATCTGATAAATTCCTCATTGGATCGAGCACTACCCTTGTGGAGAACATAAGTCCTATCTGTCTACGGTTACGAAGAGGGATATCGAGTCCTCGTTGCCCGCCATCCTGACGAAGTACACCTCGATATGTGGCGGCAAGACGTAGTCCTGGAGAATGGTTACCGCTTTGCCCCAGTTCAAGTTCGTGTAGAATCATTTTCTGGAAAAAAGAACTGTTAGAGAATGGCTTTACAGGGGGACCATCCATACTATTGTTACGGTGACCGGCCCACCAGTAATAAGATCGTGTACTCGCGGATCGGAAACTTAAATTTCCAAACAATAAACCAGGCCATTGGCATGTTCTTCTCCATAAAAGGTTACAAAAATAAAATAACAGTGATAGATCTCAGGCAAAAATTAGAACACGATTTATGTAAACGAAATTTCCCCCAAGGAAGTATATAATCTGGTATAAATCGCTGCATGGTTTTGATGCTAATATAATTGGAGGAATATTTAGTTTCCAAAATGCGCCACTAGCTAAGGAATATTTGATTCGGGACTAATCTGGAAATTAATCATCTCCCACCCCACCTTAAGGACACTTTATGCAATCCACTCGAGTGCTTTCTTATGAAGAAGAAACTCCCCAATTAGATCATCTATCGATCAGGAGCATTACCATCAATTGGGAAGCAGTAATTTTCTTTAGTATCCTTTTACTGGCGTTCGCCAGCCGTTTTTACGATCTGGGAATACGCGTCATGAGTCATGATGAGACTTCTCATGTCTACTTCTCGTGGCGTCTTTACCAGGGTGATGGCTATCAACACGACCCAGTCACCCATGGTCCCTTGCAATTCCACCTGATTACCCTCTCGTATTTCCTCTTTGGTGATAATGATTTTTCAGCCCGGATCCCAGCTGCTTTATTCAGTATTGCCGCCATCGCTTTTATGTGGAATTATCGTCGTTACCTTGGTCGCATTGGAGCGCTCATCGCCGCCGCCTTGTTATTGATCTCCCCCTATATGCTCTATTATGGACGATATGCGCGCAACGAGGCCCTGGTTGTCTTATTTGGCGTCATGATGATTTGGAGCATTCTTCGTTATTTAGAAGATGGCACCCCCCGGTACCTCTTTTGGCTCACCGCCGCAACCGTGCTCCATTTCACCGCCAAAGAGACTGCTTTTATATACACTGCCCAAGCTTTGATCTTTCTGGGTTTTTACTTCATTTTTCGCGTAGCACAATCACCCTGGCCCCAACCTAGCAACAGACAACGCTTTTTACTAGCATTAATCATAGCGGTTCTTCTCCTGGGGGCTGTAGCAGGATTCACTATTCTAAATCAAGGCAAAGTTCCCATCAGTTCTCAGGAAACGGTGGCTCCCTCAGTACCCGGAGAGAGTATTGCCACCATCGCCTCGAGGACATCCTTATCAGTTTCCTTGCTAATGGGTGCATTCGCTTTACTCACCTTCCTGATTGCCGTCTTTTT
>Ga0315548_1002058_pt1 | contig 15975 bp, 13 predicted proteins | sample SalMarSW160110MG_2_FD_202540 | JGI IMG/M metagenome (GOLD analysis project Ga0315548, IMG submission 202540) | Salt marsh sediment microbial communities from the Plum Island Ecosystem LTER, Massachusetts, United States - Salt Marsh Sediment SW1601-110 ...
AATTCTTGATGGCTGGGCGCACGCGAGAAAACGATATGTGGGTTGGCGATCGCCACGTTCACCTGGGAAGCGGAGGGGCTGCAGTACGTGTTCTGGATTTGAAATCGGGCCATCTCCGTCCTTCTACTTTGCAGGACCAATATGATCTTGCTTGGTTGGTCGAACACTTAGATAACGTTCATTTCTATCAGTGCCCAGTTGTCTGTAATGATATTCCTAAAGAAATTAGCACGATTAATAGCTTTTACTCTGCATTGGCTGGGACGACCAAAAACGTTCAGGAATCCGCAACTGATACTCAGGCGGTGAAGGACGTTATTACCATGGCCGCCATGATTGCTGGCAGCCGGGAAACGCTACGCATGCGGCCGTTCATCTCATTTGTTGCCTCTTGTATGATCAGCCCCCTTCAGCTTGATGCACGAGTAGCCGGGATTGCGGAGGTAGCCATAAGGAATGGTATTCCTGCCGCCTTATCCTGCGCTCCAGTTACCGGATTGACGGCTCCAGCTACCCTGGCTGGATTATTGAGCCTTGCTCACGCTGAGCAGCTCTTCGCGATCGCCCTCTCCCAGATTATCGCTCCTGGCGCCCGGGTTCTGTACGGGATCGTTCCTGGCATTGCCGATATGTGGAACATGGGTTTCCTTGGAGGAGCGGTCGAGGCAGGGATGTTGAACGCAGCGGCGGTCTTGCTTGCCAAACATATTAAGGTTCCCATCTACGCGGACGCTGGGGCAGCAGATGCAAAACTCCCGGATATTCAGGCCGGCTATGAAAAAGCACAGAACATTCTTCAGGTTTCGTTATCGGGTGGCGACTATGTTCATCATGCTGCGGGTGTCCTTGACTCGTTGATGACGGTCGCCTATGAGCAATTTGTGATCGATAACGATATCAACGGCATGGCCATGCGCGTACTCCAGGGGATCAAGGTGAATGATGATACCCTGGCCTTTGATGTTATCAAGGAAGTCGGACCAGGAGGGCGTTTCCTTACGCAGAAACATACAATAAAGTACGCTCGTAGTGATGAATTTTATGTACCGTCACGCCTCACTCGAAAACACCTCCAGGCCCGAAATGGCGAAATAAGTGACGTTCGAGAAGGAGCCCGACAAATTGCGCGTGAGATTATGGGTAAGGAGCGCACTGCGCTTATCCCTGAGAATATCGATAGGAAGATTCGCCGGCGGTTCGATATTCGGCTTCCTTCGCCCTACAAGAGCACAACGCCCACCAAACAGAAGGCAGCAGTGGGCCCTTCTCCGAAGGGTTAAACGTCTAGATACTGCTGCCTTTCCCAGTCTGTCACTGACTGGTTAAAGGCAGCGATCTCTTCCCGTTTTGCTTGAATAAGGTATTCGCTTGTCTTGGCGCCAAGGGCTCTACTACTGATCACTTGGTCTGATTCTAATGCGTTGACAGTCTGTTCAAGGGAACTAGGCAACGGTTTTATCCCTTGCTGCGCTTTCTCCTCCTCGCTCATCAGATAGATGTTCTCCCCTATGGCCGCTGGAGGTTCAATGGAGTGCTCAATCCCATCCATCCCCGCTGCGAGGATCGCGGTGAACGCGAGGTAGGGATTGGCAGAAGGATCAGGAGAGCGCAATTCCAGCCGTGTTGCTTCTTTTGGATTAGGAGTTGCCGGGATGCGGATCAGCGTTGAGCGGTTCTTACTGCCCCAGGCGATATTCACTGGCGCCTCAAACCCGGGGACGAGGCGCTTGTAGGAGTTGATCGTAGGGTTAGTCAACGCTGTCACAGCTCTTATGTGCTCGATCAGTCCCCCGATAAAGAAGCGCGCACACTGTGAGAGCCCCAGGGCGTCTTGGGGATCGTAAAAGGCGTTATCCCCATCGGTAAAGAGCGAGATGTGAGCATGCATCCCGCAGGCAGCAAACCGAGCGATAGGCTTTGGCATAAACACGGCCTTAAATCCGTGTTGGACGGCAACGCTCTTGGCGACGAACTTGATGATCATGAGACGATCGGCAGTCGTCACTGGGTCGGCATACTCAAACGACAGCTCGTTGATGTACGGTTCGATCTCGTGGTGCGACTTCTCGATTGGGATCCCCATTTTGAGGAGACTGGCAACGATCTCCTTGCGTACCGCCTCTTCCGTATCACCAGGGACGAGGGCAAAGTAGCCCGATTTACTGGTAACCTCACTGCGGTTTGTTGGTATCTTCCCTTGCGGGAACAGGAAGAACTCCGGCTCAACACCCGCAAAGAACGTGAGCCCTCGCTTGGCAGCGCCCTGTAAGAAGCGTTTCAAGATGTAGCGAGGACAGTGAATAGAGGGAGTTCCCTCAGTGGTGTAGGGATCAGCGATAACGCCAGCGGTGCTGTATTTCCCCTCTTGATAGCCCATCAGTGTTGGCCATGGATAGATCTTGAGGGTAGCAAGATCCGGCTTTAAGCACATGTCCGCATTAGCGATATCGGCGTAGCCCCGTATTGAGGAGCCATCGAAGTTGATACCGGTGCCTAGCACGCCTTTGAATTGCATAACGGGAATCTCAACGCTTTTTAGCTCTCCTAGTGTATCGGTAAATAGGATGTTGATGAATAGGACATCGTGCTCTTCGAGTTGCCGGAATACGTCCCTGTGATCTTGCTCACCTGTTGTCATAGTCATCCCCTTCTGAGATGTTTTCCATCGGAGAAACGGTTGATGCAAATCTTCTTATTATGAGGGGCATGCTACCCAATAGAAGGAGGCCAGTCAAGAGGAGCGCTAGAAAAAGACCTCTGGGCCAATCAGCGATATATCTGGCCGGCGAGGAACGCCCCTTCCAGCGAGATCCACGCGGGGTTATCAAACGCGCCGAGCGGTACCCGGTCTCTCAGGGGATTGCCGAAGCAGTGTCAGCAATGACTATAAAATGTATATTATCGGGCGTTCCAGCTATTGCCAAGTGGTGGCATCAAGGGTAGAATACGGAGAGGGAGGATAGATGGTGCGATCTGTGAGCGGCGGCAAGTATTGTGTTTTATCCGAGCGAGAACTGGCACAGATTCACGAAGCGGCACTGGACGTGCTCATGCGAGTCGGCGTGCAGGTGGGAGGTGAACCGTTCCTTGCTATTTTGTCCGATACCGGCTGCAAGGTGCAGAAGAACGGACGTGTAAAGGTTTCACCCGGCGTTGTAGCGGATGCTTTGGAGAAGGTACCTAATCGGGTAATCTTGCACGGGCGTGGGAAGATTTCGCCCCTCGATCTTGGGGGGCGGCGAGTCCACCTTGGTACCGGTGGGGCTGCGGTCAATATTCTCGATCTGGATACTGGTGAGGTGCGAGAGCCAACCCTAGCGGATTTGGGAGATATCGCTTGGTTGGTAGAGAATCTAGAGAACATCCACTTCCTGCTGCGACCGGTGGTGGCAAGAGATGTGCCGCCGGAAATACTCGATGTCAATAAGTTCTACACGTGTCTAGCAAACACGAATAAGCATGTGATGGCCTCTGCTGCCTCTCCAGAGTCAGCGCGAGCGGTGATCGAGCTTGCAGAAATGGTCGCCGGCGGGAAAAAAGAATTACGGGATAAGCCGATCATCTCGTTTGTCACCTCATGGATGATCAGTCCGCTGAAGCTGGATCTCAAATCGGCTGAGGTGCTAGCAACGGTAATTGAGAGTGGCATTCCGGTAGCTCTCTCTTCTGCTCCGGTCACGGGGTCGACGGCCCCGGCTACCCTGGCAGGACTGTTGGTACAGGTACACGCTGAGGAACTGTTCGGGATCGTTTTGACGCAGGCCATCCGTGCGGGTGCGCCAGTCCTCTACGGACCGGTCCCGGCAGTAGCGGATATGCGAACCATGAGCTACCTCGGAGGCGCCATCGAGTCAGCCTTACTCAATGCAGCATGCGTACAGTTGGGAGGGTTGATCGATGTACCGACCTATTCTGACGCCGGGCTAACCGATTCCAAGCTTCCGGACATTCAGGCCGGTTATGAGAAGGCCGCTAACATCATCCTGGTGGCCATGGCGGGAGGAAACTACATCCATCACTCGGCGGGGATGCTAGAATCGATGCTGACAGCTGCCTACGAGCAATTTGTCATCGATAACGACATCAATGGGATGGCACTAAGGGCCCTGCGAGGGATTGAAGTTAGCGAGGATACATTGGCGACTGGAGTTATCGAGGAAGTAGGCCCTGGAGGGAATTACCTTACGCAGCGCCACACGTTGGATCATATCAGGGGAGATGAGTACTACCTGCCGGCAACGGCCGACAGGATGTCTCGCGCGTCGAGGGAACAGGCGGGCGGTTTGGACGCGCGTGAACGAGCCAGGGAGATCGTGCGCGAGATCCTCATAAGGGAGCGGCCAACCCTGATACCCCCAGAAGTGGATAAGCAGATCCGCGCTCGCTTCAATATCGTGGCGCCGAGGAGAACCGCGGAATAGATCAGGATACATGTTCATCGGCAGTGGGTCGTCGGCACCGATACTGTGCGCGAATGAAACTGTCGATATATGGAGGAACAATGAAACAATTTCCGCCGGTTGCGTTTTTGGCCAAGAACCAGGTAGAACAGCTACACAAGGCTGCTTTGAGGTTACTTTCGACGACAGGGATCCACCTTCCATGCTCACAAGCACGCAAGCTTCTTAAGGAGGCCGGTGCAAAGGAAGACAGAGACGGGCGAATTCTTATTTCTCCGGCGATGGTGGAAGATGCAATCGCTAAGGCTCCATCGAGCGTTTCCTTGTATAGCCAGACAGGGGACAGAGAACTCAGCTTGGCGATGGATCATACCTACTTCGGCCCCGGGTCTGATTCGCTGTACGTCATCGACCTCAAGACAGATAAAATGCGACGCGCTGTGCTCCAAGATGTAGTTGATAACGTGAGAATTGTTGAGCAATTGGACGGGTTTGACTTTGTGATGTCCATGGGGTTGCCTGAAGATACTCAGCCGAATAGGATGTATCCTGCCGTATTCAGAGAAATGTTGATACACTCCACTAAGCCCATCCTGGCTACATCAACCTGTCTGGCCGACCTAGAGACGCCCTACGAGATGGCCAAGCTTGTTGCTGGCGGAGAGGAACAATTCAGAGACAAGCCTTTCTTTGTCACCTATATCGAGCCTGAATCTCCGCTAAAGTTCGAAAGCAACATCGTTGGCCGACTTTGGTTCTGCGGTGAGAAGGGAATACCCACGATGGGGGTCGCGTCTTCAAACCTTGGCGGGGGAGGACCAATTACCATGGAAGGGGGGCTGGCGCAAGGGATAGCGGAATCGCTTGCCGCCTTGGTGTTGCTTCAACTGAAGCACCCAGGGGCAGGATTTGTGTTTGGATCTAATACCTGGGCGACCGACATGCGCACAGCAATCGTCTGTTATGGCTCACCGGAGTGCGCTACCTCAAGCGCCGCCTATGCCGATATGGGACGTTTCTATAACCTGCCCTCTTGGGCAGGAGCAGGATGCACCGATGCGCATCGCGTTGACGCACAGGCGGGAGAAGAAGCATTCCAATCTATTCTAGTAACGCTGCAAGCGGGGGCGACCATAGTACACGATGTCGGTTTCCTCGCCTACGGATCCCTGTATGACGCGCGCTTCTTGATCCTCACCGACGAGATGATTGCCCGTGCCCGTCATATGTGGCGTCCACTGGAAGTAAACGAGGATAACCTGGCACTTCAGGTGATCGACGACGTAGCTCGCGCTAGCGTCAAAGGGGAAGGTCCTACCGTCTATCTCTCGCATCCTCATACGGCAAGGAACTTCCGCCGTTCCCTCTATGTGGCTCCGCCGTTCATCGACCGAAGCACGATCAACTTCGAAAAAGCGGAGGAAACGCTGTTGGACAGGTTGGCCAAAAAAGTTCAAAATATCCTTACTTCTGAGCCGCCGGAGCCAACGATCCCCGCTGCCCTGGTGGAAGAATTACGTGCTTTCAAGTGATACAAAGATCTCGCGGGAACTGCTCGATCAAACCCCTGGTGCTCTGTCCAGGTCACGCCTTGCCAAGCAATCCCGAGGGCTACGCACCATCTTCGCCCTTACCGGATTGAGCACAACGTGCCATACCGCCACTCTACATCAGCTAACACCCAAAAATGAAGACCTAAGCCGTTAGCCCTAAACCCGTGCGAGATTCCCATCGCATATCCCCGAGGTCAGGTACTGAACAAGCTCCTCCAGCCTCACCTCATCGCGGCCCACGAAGAGCTCCTCAAAGTAGGCTCTCACTCGGCGTGGATCCTTGACCACTTCTACGGAGATGTCTCCTGCCAGGCGGGAGGCCACGTTGTGGTGAGCCCCAATAAAGAGTACACCCACTTCCCCTTCCTTTAGGGTTGCCCTGATGGTCTCGCCGATGAACTTATCGCGCTCCCCCATAAGCCGGTCGCTCTGCGTTCTATACTGATCGACGTCCAGATCTTGCTGTAGGTGCCCGAGGATAACCTCCCGCTGTCGCAAAAGGAGAGTGGGGTCCTCCGTCTTTCGAAGCTCGGCGCCTCCGTTGAGCAGCTCCAGAATCAACTGATAGTTTCTACTGCCTCTGCGTGCCGCCTCCTCCACGATGTGCCTTCCCGTCTCGCCATCGGCGGCCAGCCCATCCTGGTACACCCTTAGCTGGCGGGGGTCAAAGGAGTGGAGATAGGCCGCTACCCTTTGCCAGAACTTGGCTACGGTCTCCCGGTGGAGCCCCCAGCGCCGCTCTCCGGATAGTACAGCGCTCCTTTTGGAAAGGGTTGTGCTGGCGCTGCCAAGGTCTGCTTCGTCATGAATGCTAGGGACGTACAGGAGCCTCTTCATTGCTGTCACCTACTTATCTTGCCAATCGCTTGCTCAAAGTGTTTGGCCGCCACCTTGAAAGTGACAACGTCCTGGGGGGATACGAAACTCGAGGGATGCCCACTAACAAACTCTCTGATGGCAAGCATAGATGCTCTGCGGCAGATGGCCTCTATGTCCGATCCAACCACGCCATCAATTGCCACAGCTAGCTTATCCAAGTCAACGTCGCTGGCCAGTGCTTTGCCGCGGGTGTGGATGCCAAGTATATCCCGCCTCGCCTTCTCATCGGGGGCCGGGAGCTCTAGCTGAATGTCAAACCTGCCGGCTCTCAGAAGGGCGGGGTCGATGATATCAGATCGGTTAGTGGCTGCGAGCACCACTACCCCTTTGAGCTCCTCGATACCGTCCAGTTCGGTGAGGAGCTGGCTGATGATCCGCTCCGTCACGTGTGAGTCGCCCCCGGCGCCCCGAACTGGAGTAAGGGCGTCTATTTCATCGAAGAAGACGATGCAGGGGCTCGCCTGCTTTGCCTTCTTGAACACCTCTCGAATGCCCTTTTCCGACTCGCCTACCCACTTAGAGAGAAGAGCTGGCCCTTTGACTGAGATGAAGTTTACTTCACTCTGAGTGGCTACTGCCTTAGCCAAGAGCGTTTTCCCAGTGCCAGGAGAACCGCTGAGCAGGATCCCTTTAGGCGGACTGGTCCTTGCCTGTTTGAACAGCTCCGGATACCTGAAGGGCCACTCGATGGTCTCAATAAGGATCCGCTTGACCTCTTCTAGACCGCCCACATCATCCCAACGAACATCTGGGATCTCGGTAAAGACCTCCCTGATTGCTGAGGCTTCTACTTCCTTCAAAGCGTTCAAGAAGTCATCCATGGTTACTTCCAGCTCCAGAAGAAGCTCATAAGGGATATTGTCAGCTTCAAACTCGATCTTAGGCATTATCTTTCTCAGGGTAATCATCGCTGCTTCTCTAGACAGCGCCTCTAGATCTGCCCCAACGAACCCGTGTGTGATTCCAGCAATCCGTCCCAGATCTACATCAGAAGCCAAAGGCATTCCCCTGGTGTGAATGTGAAGTATCTGTAACCTGGCATTCTTGTCGGGAATACTTATCGCTATCTCCCTGTCAAAGCGTCCCGGTCTCCTTAAGGCTGGGTCGAGGACGTTGGGTATGTTGGTAGCGCCGATAACGACTACCTCTCCTCTCTCTTTCAATCCGTCCATCAGAGCCAGGAGTTGAGCTACCACCCTTCGCTCTACCTGCTGATCGCCTCGGACCTCTTCTCTCTTGGAGGCAATAGAGTCAATTTCATCAACGAAGACGATGGCTGGGGCATTCTTGCTCGCTTTCTCAAAAATGGCTCGGAGGTGAGCTTCCGACTCGCCATAGAATTTGTGAATAACTTCCGGGCCGGTTATATGGAAAAAGCTTGCGTCGGTCTCATTGGCCACTGCTTTGGCAATCAAGGTCTTCCCACACCCAGGGGGGCCATGCAGTAGTACCCCTTTAGGGGCATCTATTCCCAATCTCTCAAATACCTCAGGGTATTTCAATGGGAGTTCAATCATCTCCCTAATCCTTTCAATCTCCCTATGTAACCCACCAATATCCTCGTAGGTGATCCCGACACCTTCCTTCTCCTGTGCACCTGCTCCCTTTATCTTGATAGTAGTAGTTGAGCGGATGATAGCTACTCCCTTGGGGCTGGTATCAACCACAGAAAACTCCTGGAAACGAGTGCCAAAGAGGGTGGCTCTTACCTTGTCCCCAGCGGTAACTGGTAATCCCTCGAGCAGCTTGCCAATATAGCCAGTCTCTTTCTCTCTTAGTGTTCTTCGGGTAGTTATCGGGGCAAGCGCTACCATGACAGCGGTCTTGTACTCCGCTTTCTCAAGTTGTGCTTTCTCGTCAAGACCTACCTGAGCATTCTCGCGGCCAATACCATCGATTTGGACAATGCCCTTGCCTCTGTCCTCCATAAAAGCAGGCATAACCTTGGCTGCGGTGCACCTCTTACCCATGAATTGGATAATATCTCCCACCTGCACCCCCAGTTTTGCCATGTCCTTGGGGTCAACCCTGGCTATCCCCCGACCAACGTCTTTGGTTAATGCCTCAGTTACCCTAAGTACTAAGCCTTTCGCGGGCTTTGTTTCGGGCATATTTCTAGTTACCTCCACCTGATGCGGGCGTCTTCTTGGTGAGTTTTATCTCCATGATTCCGCTCTTGTATTGGGTTTCCATACTATCCGCCTCAACCTCCGATGGCAGGAGAACCTCTTTACTATACTTCCTATCTTTGCCCTCAGCTTTGAGGCTCAGAATGTCACCTTCTACATCAAGATGGATGTCGCTTTCCTCCACGCCGGGAAGTTCCGCAATCACCGATAGATATTCTCCCTCATCGAAAACGTCAACCATAGGTTCCTGAACCTCGGCCACTCTTACTGAGCCCTTCTCTGTTTTCTTAATGTTGCCGAACTGTTCTACGGTAGGCTGACCTCCTATGCCCATCTTGACGCTGAACCCGTAGATCCCCTTAACCTTATCACCTAATCCTTCAATTTCCCCGGTGCGGGTATACTCCTCTTTCCCCTCCCCGGTCATGTCAGAGACCGCATCAAAGAGACTGCCAATCCCTTTGAACAGTCCCCCCAGCCCAAAATCAAACTGTGCTTTTCCTTTCTTCTCCTCTTTAGCCATTCTGTTCCTCCTGTTGTATTTGTTTTTCTGCTCTAATTCTCTCTATTTCAGTTGCCACGTCCGATATTCTTACCCCTGTCTCAACGGTAAGTTTCTCCTTTAGCGGTAGGCTCTTAAGAAGCCCTGTTACGAATTCACTATGGGTCTTTTCTAGCTGTTCTGCATTCTCGGGGCGATTTGATACCTCACTCCGCACAAGGATGTTACACGCGCTTAGGGATACTGCCAGGATGCCGCTCATAACCTTAGCGTTGTCAGAGATCGACTGACTAAGCTGCGTGATGGCATCACCAACCGCTGGATTTGGCGTCTTGCCTGAGATCTCCTTTTCTATGAGTTCCCTGAGCCACACCGAAGGTGTTTTCCCCAAACCACGGCAATGAGTTCGGACACTTTGCTCCAGAATCGGTGTCACCCTTGTCCCAATTACTCCCATCTCGCTCCTTTTGTTAACATGTTAACATGCCATGAAGGATTTGTCAAGGGAGCGAATTGTTTGACCGACAATAAGGCATCAGGGACTCAACGGAAACATACTAACACCATGGTTTCATGCAGTGAGCCAGAAAGCCTCAGGGATGGTTAGCAATGGCTATTTAGCCGTTCAGCGCCTGTACTTTCTGAGTGACGACTGCAAGGAGCCGCCGCAGGTCCTTACATCGGGCCCTGATCTCCTTGACTATGCCGCTTGTCAGCGCCTTTTTGACTCTCTCGATTGCGCTTAGGATTTGCTGCACGTGAGGGTCTGACAAAGGGGCAGCGAACTCTTCCAGGGCCAGCTCCGCGGCGGCAATGGTGTTATCAGCCTCGATGCCGGCGAGAATACGTGCTCGCTTCTCCTTATCCTGCTCCTCGTTCCGTTGGGCTTCTTCCGTTAGGCGATCTATCTCCTCAGGATCAAGCAACTTGGTCGAGGCCACCTTTACCTTCACCTCGTTCTCAGTCAAGAGGTCTTTTGCGGAGACGTGGACAAGACCGTCGACATCGACATCGAAGGCTACTTCGGCTTTGGCCACCCCCCTGCGGGCCGGAGGGATGTTATTAAGTTGAAACTCGCCCAGGGATATGTTCTCCACAGCCAGTGCTCGCTCTCCCTGCAGGACATGGATATCCATGGAGGCCTGATAGTCTGCCGCCGTGGTGAAGACCTGGGCCTCTGACGCTGGCAGAGTGCTATTTCTGGGGATGATCCTGGCCACGATACCCCCGTGGGTCTCTATGCCCAGGGAGAGAGGGAGCACATCAAGAAGAACTACTTTCTCCACTTGGCCCAGGAGCATCCCAGCATAGACAGCGGCCCCTTGGGCCACCACCGTGAAGGGATCAATATAGCGGTAGGCTTCTTTTCCAAGCATTTCTCTGGCCAATTCCCGTACACTGGGCATCAAGCAACCGCCACCCGAGAGAATCACTCGATCAATCCCTTCAGAGGTGAGGTCGGCATCCTTGAGGGCTTGACGCGTGGGGATGACCAAGCGCTCTACCAGGTCACCTGTGAGGGACTTGAATTGTTCCCTGGTCAGCTCCGCTTTCAGATGCCTTGGTCTCTCCGGGCTACTCGCCAGGAAGGGAAGGACCACCTTGGCTACAGGTGAATAGCAGAGCCGGATTTTGGCCTTTTCGGCCTCCTCTCTCAGTCTTTCCCAAGCTTCCGGCTCCTCTGGGAAAGGGATCCCGTGCGTCTTCTGGTACTTCAAAGCCAGGTAGTCCACCACCCGCCGGGTAAAATCATCCCCTCCAAGCTGGTTATCGCCACTGACCGCCCTCACCTCAAAGATGCCCTCCCCCAGTTCTAGGATGGAGACATCGAAGGTGCCAGCGCCCAGGTCCCATACCAGGATGGTATGGGCGTCTTCTCTGTCCAAACCATAGGCCAGGGCAGCAGCGGTGGGCTCGTTCACGAGTCCCAGGACATCCAGACCAGCAAGGATCCCCCCCTCTTTTGTCGCCTGTCGCTGGCGGTCATTGAAGTAGGCTGGCACCGTAATTACCGCCTTATCTATCTCTTCTCGCAGGCCGTTCTCAGCATCGTCCCTGAGCTTGCGCAGGATAAAGCTGGATATTTCCTGGGACGTGTACTTCCTCCCGTTGATGTTCACCTGGTATTGCGAGCCCATACGCCGCTTAATAGAGGTGACGGTCCTCAGCGGGTTGGCCGCAGCCTGCCGTTTGGCAGGCTGCCCCACGAGCATCTGTTCACCTAGAGTGAAAGCGACTACCGAGGGTGTGCAATCCTGGCCCTCAGCGTTAGGGATGACCTTCGGCCGCCCATTTTCAAGGTAGGCAACCTCTGAAAAGTAGGTCCCCAGGTCAATCCCTATCGCTCTGGTCATCCTTGGTCCTTCGCTCTTGATACATCGCGGCCCGTTGCAATAGGGACCTCCTCTTTTGCCGATAGTGACCCTTCAGCAGACTTGTTAGACTCCTGAAGGCTCTGGGTCCGAATTTTCTGGTCCCACTCCTTCATCACGCCGTATTTCACCATGGTCTCCATCCCTGCAAGGGCAGCCCTCAGGTTGACGCCAATCAGAGGAACGCCGGCGAGGGAGATGATGATATCGGCGTTGATCACCACTCCGCGGTCGAGAACGCGATCCAGCAGGTCCACCAAAGTAGCATGCGGTCGTGCCACGGGTTCGATCACTGCCCTCTCCCTCTCACGTCAACAGAAACTGTAAGGAGGCAGAGGCCCGGCCAGGCGAACGAAATACCCCTCCGTGTTGCCAAGCTTGGCCAACTCCGCCTCCATATCGGGGTACCTCTCCGTGGAAACCAGGCAAGAGAGGTTCATCAGCATCTGACGCCCCTCTTGATCCTCCTTCGTCTTTTCCACGTGGATGTTATCCACACAGCGGCTTATCGTATCGTATAGGGCTTTGAATTCCTTCTCTGCCTTGGCCTCTATCTCCTTCTTAAGCAGCTTTCCCAATTTCTGGCGATACATGTACGCCAGACCTCGCGGCTTGGACCCTATCTCTTCCTCTAGCTTCCTGATCTCTGGGCTGGCCTTGGCAACCGTCCCGGTGATGACTGCAGCATCCCAGGAGACCTGGACCACGTACTCCGACTTCCCGGCAAGGGTGTCGAACCTTCCGTTGAGCGAGTCATATTCCGTTTCCAGCCACGCCACCAGGTTCTCCTCGGCGCTCTTTTCCGTGGCAGCGATGATAGTGTTGAAGGTCAACGGCAAGACGTTTCCCCACCGCTTCCAGGCAGCTTCCACCACCCGGTGGTGGGCGAGGACCCAGACCCCGGCAACTTCAGGATCCGTCGACTCGTAGGGGCGAGCCGGGCAGTCATGGATCACGGCACACAGACCCTTATGCGGAACGGTGTAAGCCTCGTGCCCCTCGATACCGATTGCTCCCAAGCTTCCCTGTTCGCCAGCTCGGGCGACACAATAGACATAGCATCCCGCCTGCTCGCTGCCGCTCGAGGTCCGAGCAGCTGACTCCCTCTGAGTCTCGCTATTCTGCTCCAAGGCTATGCTCCTGGTGAGCTTGTTGTGTCCAACGCCCGGGGTTCAACATGGTATCAAGGAAATCGTCAACCACACTGTCCAGGCCATCTCTGACAGCCTTTACCGAATCGACGATCCCTTGTTCGACTTTTAGCTTCTCGATAGCTGCGTCCAGTTCCATTAGGGCTTCCCCTAATCTCTCCAACTCCTCTTCCGTTAGGCTGCCCCCTTCCATGCGCCTCATAGCCTCAAGGCGTAGGACTTCCTTGATGATCTCGACAAGAGCCACCACAAGCCCAAGGACCCCACTCTTAAGGTCATTTACGTTAATATCCAACTTCGTCACGAGCTGCCTCTCTCCTCTGCGTGCCAGATCCTCACTTTTCAGCTATTGGCACCCTGATTCTCCCCCGTCCCTCGCTTGCGCAGGCGGACTTCCAGTGCCCCGTTGCGGCATGTTGCCTGGAGACTGCCCGGATCCAGCTCGACTTCGAGGCGAAGTTCCTTTTGGTACCTACGCCTCGCCGTTTCCCTGGTCGAGAGGGAAAAGACGCTTCCCTCAACCTTGAGCTCCAAGTCCTCGAGTGCGACTCCAGGGACATCGGCCACGATGGTAACCTGTTGCCCCTCGTCGAAAACGTCAACGGGCGGTTCCACCATCTCCGGGGGCTCGGGCGCCGGCCGTCCTGTTGCCTTCCTGCCGGGTTTGCCCATGGTACCCACGTGAAATTCTCTCTCTCCCAGGAGGCCCCGGGTCCGAATGTGCCCCGTAATTGTGGTCCCCCCTTGCCGCCACTCCTCGTCGGACAGAACCTCTTTTCCTCCAGCCTTTTTCAGCGTCTCTCGCAGCTCCTCCAGACGTCCTGTGAGCTTCTGCGGCGAACCCAGAAGCTCTCCCAGGTCTATTTTGAGTCCAAAGATGTTCAGCGTCCCGCCGATGAGGTCAGAAAACTCCGACTCCTTTTCTTCTTCACTTTCAGGTTCCTTCTCGTGCTTTTCCACTTTGCACCTCCTCTTGCCCCGTGGAGCATAGTGCAATCTCCTGAACTCCTATCGGAGAATCTGTGTCGGCCCGTTCACGGGGTCTCTCATTCATTCTGTCATTCATTGCATCGAAGATGGCCTCAGCCACCCTGCCCAGCCCTTGAACGCCAGCGATCTCCTGGGGAAACACAGGAACATGCGTAATAGCAAGGTCAAAGCGGGCGAGTTTCTCCAGGTAGCGCTGCTGTTCCCACCGCTTCGCAGCGCAGAAGCGGCACTGGGTCGCGGGAACGACCATATTCACCACCATCTCTAGACAGGAAATGCGCAGCCTTGCTAGGCGTTCCATCAGTCGCTGGGCCTCCACCACGGCCATGGCCTCAGGGATGGTGACGCAAACGAACTGGCAGCGCTGGGGATTCCGCAGGACGTTTCCAATCAACCTCACCCCCCTCGACCGTTGCAGCAACACTTCAGTTATGTTGCCGGTACGTCCTCTTCCGTACTTTGCTATGAGCCGCAAGGCTGTCTTAAGCCATTCGGCGACAATGTCCGGTAGCTCTAGAAAACGGAGGGCATGCCCGGTAGACGCCATATCCAAGATGTGGTGGTCGAACTGGCCTTCCTCCATAAGGTCCATGATCTTCATTAGGGCCATGAGCTCATCCAGTCCGGGTGGGGTGACGTTGATGAGCCGCTCCATAATGACCCGGTCCAAAGGCGCGTCCGCGCCGGAGCCAAGAGTGGAGTTGAGTAACTTATCGATGGCCTCCTGGAACTGATCCTTGAATTCCTCCAGCAAGCGGGGGGCGTCTATCTCCAGCGCAAAGAGCCCCTTGACTCCGAGGATCGGCGTGACTCGGTCGCCGATCTCTTGATGGAATACATCGGAAAGAGAGTGAGCCGGGTCGGTGGAGAAGAGCAAGATTCTCTTCTCTTCCATCAGGTTGCTTAGGTGAAGAGCTGTGGTCGCGGCCACGGTGGTCTTTCCTACCCCTCCTTTGCCCCCGAAGAGGATGAGCTCCGTTTGAGGGAGCCAGTGCCAATCCCCCTTCTGTGACGATAACACTGTCGTAGGCTCTGAGAGCGGTGGCTCTGGCGCCTTGCCCCGAATCATGGCTTGTGCAAACCGCCGTAGCCGTTCCTGACCGCATACCTCCCAAGGCAGGAGGGGAACTCTGATCAGCTCGTAGGACAAGAGCCGATGCTTCATCTCTGTGTAGCATTCTCTCTGGGCTTTCCATCGACTCTTGCAGAGGGGACATTCGGCATCAGTAACGACCTGGTTGACCACGATGGTTCTCATGGGGACCTGTAATCGTTGCAAAACGTTCACGAGCCTCTGCGTCTCTCCGATGACCATCTCCTCGGGGATCATCACCGGCACAAACTCCGTTGCCATCTTAGCTGTAAGCAACGACCTGACGCGGTTTATATCTTGGAACTGCTTGGCGAGGAAGGCGTCTACTTTATCCTTCTTTGGGCTCCTGCGGACGAGCTGCTTGACAACATAATGATATCTCTGCTGCATGAGCTGTAAGACGTTAAGCCACTGGCCCATGTGATCTGGCAGCTCTAGCAGCTTGATGGTATGGCCCATGGGTGCGGTGTCCAGGATGACGCAGTCGTATTCTCCTCTTTCGACAATGTCCACTATCTCCATGATAGCCATCATCTCGTCGATCCCGGGCATGGAAAGGGCGAAGAGTTGGCGCAGGTCCTCGCGGTCAAGGAGAGTGCCCCGGTAACAGAGGTCCTCCAGCTCTTCCCCGTATTGTGCCTGGAACTGCATCTGCCGTCTTGGTGCATCCATCTCGAGGGCGCAGAGGTTAGGGAAGTCTTCTATGGACGTGATAGTATCCCCGATCGGTTGCTCAAAACTGTCCGAGAGAGAGTGGGCAGGGTCTGTGGACACCAGGAGAATTCTCCGCTTCGATGATTGGTTTGCCAGGTACATCGCTGAAGCCGCTGCGACCGTGGTCTTACCCACCCCTCCCTTCCCCCCAAAGAGGAGACACTTCAAATGGGCATTCGAAAGGAACGTGGG
>Ga0315548_1002062_pt1 | contig 15952 bp, 13 predicted proteins | sample SalMarSW160110MG_2_FD_202540 | JGI IMG/M metagenome (GOLD analysis project Ga0315548, IMG submission 202540) | Salt marsh sediment microbial communities from the Plum Island Ecosystem LTER, Massachusetts, United States - Salt Marsh Sediment SW1601-110 ...
CCTGCTTATCTCCTCTCTCTCTTCAAAAGTTAACCTCCTGTACTTCGGCTCCTTCATAATCTAATCGCCTCCTGATCTTTTTATACATTATTATAATTTGTTGCGTTAGATTTTTGAACGTGCCTTGGTTTATTTTTGAGTAATAAAATTGACCGACCTCTTTCTTTTGAATCACCGTGACAACATTGAATTCCTAAATCAGGATCATGACTCAAAGCATTTATTACATCAAAAATGTTTTCCCCAATTAAATTCGAAAAAACTCCGATTGGAATCATTCCTTTTATATACAACTCTTTAACATTCTTCTCTTTAACATCTCTACTTTTAACCTTATCAAAGATTTTAAGCAGTTCAGTAGGTAGTTTACCTCCTTCCTCTGGAACTTCAAGACTGATAATTTCGAAGCCTTCCTTGTCTGGAAATGAATTTTTTAGAATGTATAAACTATCATGAAGAGCATATAAATATTTGCTTTTGATATCTGCGATTTTTACAAATACTGATGGCTTTAATTTAACTTCATCCCTAACTGATTTACCTAATAATTTTTGCGCAACTGGATTATCTAAGTTAATCTCATTTCGTGCCAAAGATGGATTTGGCCGATCTTCCAAAATATACAATTTCGTTTCTCCTGATTGATATTCAATGCATACTGCTGTATCGACTTTAATTGTTTTGGATTTAACGATGTCAATTCGGGAAGCCAATATATTACCTACATATCTATGATGTGCCTCTGAGTTATCATAATATTTTCTTCTCATTTCATAAATAACTTCCAGAAATTTCTGTTTGAAATTCCTGATTCTATACAAGTCAGCCAGAAAAAAACCTTGTTCTAAAAATAAGTCACTTATCTCAATTGGAAAGTTTAAAAAACTATCTAATTCTTCTATTTCATTAGTTCGTAAGTTCATCCCGGCTAACCTTAGTTTCATTTCAAAAGTATCTGGATAGACATTAAGATATTCCTTACTTATTTTTTTTGCCTCTGATAGATTGCCAATCTCTTCATTTATTGAGACTTCCATTTCCGAAATATATTGCAAGGGTCCATATCTTTTTCGAAGTGTTTTGCATATCTCGAGTGCTTTGCCTATTTCACCTATTTGATAGTAGGAATTAATAAGATTTCGCGTTAATAAAGAATCCGTAGCTATATCAGTGATTTTCTCATAAATCTCTGCCGCTTGATTAAATTGTTCAAGAGAATAAAACCCATTAGCAAGATCTAATAATTCTCTAAATTCTGAAGAATTAGTTACTGTCTCTTTTGTTTTTACTAAAACCTTTATCGCTTCCTCTTTTTTACCCCTATAACTTAAGATTTTAGCATCATTTACAAAACAAATAATATTGTTTGGTTCTGAAGATTTAATAGAGTCAGAAATTTTTTGCGCTTCCTCAAAATCTTTACAGTCGATATATAACTGAATTAACAATTCTCTTGCATCTTCTATTATTGTTTTTGATGGATTGTACTTCAAAAGCTTAGAAACTGTATTTATAGCCTCCGAGTATTTACCATCCTCCCCCAATATTTTAGCAAGGATTAACTGTGAATCTGGAATTTCTTTTACCTTTTTAATTTTTTTCAGGAGATTTATAGCTTTTTCGTTATCGTTGCATCTATATGCCAATACTGCTCGTCGCTCTATAAAAAAAGAATTTGTTGAATCTTCATCCAAAGCAATTTCTAAATCCTCAATTGCACCCTCAAGATCACCTAGAATTTCTTTCGCAAGTCCTCTATATGCAATCCAAGTAATATTATATTTTTGAAGAGCTGTTCCTGAAATAGTGTTCCAAGCTGAAGAAAGCAATTCTATAGCTTTTCCAATAGTGTCTCCTTGAGTATATTTAAGTTGGTTGGTATAAATTACCGTTTGCTCCTTCAGTACTAATTTTAATAAAATAATACCCAATGCTGCTTTCACTTCCGGAAGATTCTCCTTATCATTTTTAAGTGCAATCTCTAACCACTTTTTTGAATCTTTAATTTTTTCTTTTTTGCTAGCCAAAATACCAATGGCATAAGCAGTTTCTGTGGAATTTTTACATTCAGCCGGAATATTCTCAATTATCTTTTCAATATTTATATTCTCACTTAATGATTGAATTCTTATTGAATAAGCACGACAACTAATGGGATTCAGTTCTATAACTTTATCTGTTAAATTCCTCGCCTTTCCCATTTGGTTTAATAGTAAGTATCCAAGAGCAGCATTGCAAAGAGCTTTCTCGTCGTCAGGGTTATATTGTAAGGCTTTGATGAATAGTTTCGAAGCTTCTTGCTGCTCATTTAAGCTTAACTTCGCAGCTCCGATGTTTGTTAAAATCCTAAATTTAACCAGAGGATTAGCGCTTGGCCAGCTTCTTCTCCTTAAATTTTCCAAAAGAATTAAAGCCTCTTTAGGTCTATATTCAAGTAAGAAGTCACGAACTTGATCTAATTCGGATTGATACTCAGAAGTAAGAGCGGAAGAAATAATCTTATTCACATCAAATTCCATTAAAGGCCCATATCTTTCCGTTGAAATAGCAGAGATTATTCTTTCTTCTGATTCTTTATTCTTTTTAATTATTTGTTCTGTTGACAGTCTAGATTCCTTCATTAATTCTTCAGTATTTGTTTCTATCTTTGTTAATTTTCCTACTATCTGATCCAGCCTTTCAGTTAAACTATCTTTCAAAGCATCAATTTTTCTCTCAAGTTCAGGATACTTATGGAGTTGTTCTTTAAATTCTTTATTTAAAACTATAGTATTTGATAAATTTAGTATAAATTCTTCACAATTTGTATTCTCTCTCATTGATCTTTTTATAACCTCACCCATTTCTAAAGTTAATTCTTTCAATTGTTTGTCACTGAGTTCCATTACCATTTTTTCTATTTCTTTATTGCTACTACCTCTGAATCTTGACTTTATGAAATCGGTTACTTCTGATAATAATAAATGCTTTACCATTTCTTCTCCTAATTTCGTGATTAACGGAAAAACCCCAGCTGCAATAATTGTTGCAGAAGTAAGAGTTTCTGGAGTTAGAGCCATCGTAATTGCAGGAGAAGTTGAAACAGAATGAAAGACTCTGATTACTTTCTCAAATATTCCCAAATGCCCTTCTATGAATTCCTCGAATTTTTCTTTTATATCCATATCTACTTTAAAATCTAATCATAGTCTAATCATACTAAAAGATTCCTACTTCTCCTTTACCGGTGGTACGGCTTTGAAGATTAGTTGGACTAAATTTATAAACAGAAAAGCATGGTAGGCAATAGTAATTCCTATTATCACATTTAGCGGAAATCCAGAATGATAGAGTATTTCTGCAATACTTAAGGAAATCATATTTAGAATTAGACCAATACCTAATAATATAATAGGAAGTTTTATTAAACTTTTTATCGTATCTTTCTGCTTCTCATAATTTAACCATTCTTCAAAATAAGTTAATAATTCGCCTACACCTCCTTTGTCAATTAATTCTTCCTTCCCTTCTAATGACTCACTTTCATAATTTATCATCCACTCATAAAATTCTTGTTGCCGTCTTCTTTGCTTTGCTATCAAAATAATATGTTCTCTTAAATTCTGTATATAATTTTGTAAGTTCTGAAATCTAAAAATGATAAAAACACCTAAAATACCTAAAATTGCTGCATCTGCTTGTAAGAGGGCACTGAAAAAATACAATCCTGTCAATTCACTTATCCTACTTAATAAAAATATTAAAAATCCCATTTGTTCGTGTCCATAATTTTAGTATTAAGTATCCTATTATCATAGTATCATGTTCTCCCCCGATTCCTTTATAAATCTTTACTCTCTTTAAAAACAGTGTTACAGATTTAACCTTTTTACCCTTCACCAAAACGGTTATCTAATAATTTTGTAGTATAATTAATAATATCTTCGAGAACCGGAATACTAAAATCCTTTCTATAAACTTCTTCAATAAAATCCGCAGCGCATTCTACGTTTTTTAATAAACTATCTAACTTTTCTTTATTTAAAATCCCGAAATTCTTTGCAATCACATCCCTTATAGAAAAAAAATCAGAGTTTCCTAAAACTTCTTTTAAATAATCTTCTATTTTAGTATGAAATACAGCGAATTTGTCAGTTGCGAATGATTCCGGAAAAGGGTTGGGATTTTCATAGCCACCTAGGTATTTTTGCAATTTTATATTCTTGTCTCCATTCTTATCCTTTTGCTCTTCGACATCAGCGTCTGCATCAAATACAAAATACGTTGGTATTTTGAATCCTTCAAAAATAACAACAATTCTATCAAGATTGTTTTTACCAGAGCCAGGAACTACGACTATACCTTTTTCATCCCAATTATTACCCAACATTTCTGCAAGTTTCTGAAATATACCGACTTCCGTTAAACCCTCCACTACTAGAACTACATTTGCGAATAAACCTTCATTAACTATCGAATTTATGACAGGTCGACACCGATAAAGGAAAGTGGATTTTGGATCCACGCTTTCAGGGATTTCGCAAGTCTGCTTTAATCCCTCGACCCATTTTTCATAACTACAAGAAGTACACGTAGATATTTTAGGTAAACCTATTTGGTTAGGCTCTATTTTCTGTATTAATCTTATATGTTCAAATCTGTCTAATCCAACAAAGAAAGGTGAATGAGTGCTATATATTATTTGATTTTGCCCAGATTCTTCACCTTCGTTAGTTAATTCAAGAAATACTTTAGAAAGATAGCGAGCCCTATGCGGGTGAAGATATAATTCAGGTTCTTCAATTAAAAACAATAAGTCGAGTCTTGGGTTAGTACTTTCTTCATGATTACTTCCGGAGTTCCCAGATGATTCAGCTGGTTTGGTTTTCTTCAAGTGTTGAAATAGTGTTATTATCAAGGCCCGTTGAAGTCCATGGCCTTTTCTAGTAGGATCTCCCTTAAAGCCGTCTTCAATAACTTCGGCAATATAAGATGGTGTAGGTAAATTAGGTGCTTTAATTTCGTCCCATTCTATATCTATAGCGGAACCTGGTGAAAAGATATCTAATGTTTTTGATAATTCAGAGGATAATCCTTCTAATTCAGGAAAGTTTTCAATCTTAAAAATATCTTCGGCTCTTTCCTGGAAACTCTCATTGAACTTTTTTACCTCTTCATTATCACTGATTTTCCTCAACACAATTACATCCATTAATTCTTTCAGGCTACCTTTGTCAATTTCCTCTTCTGCTTCCTTTACGGCAGGGATAAACACACATTTAGTAAAATTATCTAAACAGTATTGTCCTGTAAAACCGTAAAATTCTGTACCTACTGGTAATATATTGCATTGTTCTGGATGTTTTTCTATCCAATTTTCCATAATGTCCTTCATGTTGTCGTAACTCGTTGCTTTTTCAAGGTTCTTAAATTTTTCTAAAGAGAGAAGTTCATTAAATTTATTTCTCATTTGCACTTTTTGCAAATTAGAATCAAGTATTTCCTTGAATTCCGGTATTTGTTTTGTATAACCATAATATATACCTTTGCTATCCCCTTTATATACTTTATTGACTGTTAATGTTCCTCTTCTTGTATATTTTTTGAAAGCTTCGGTTTCTTCCTTTGTTAGGTTGCAAAAGGTCATTTTTGTCTCAACAGTGTTGCCATTGATTGTCCTGTTATAAAAATCTTCAACTTCAAGCTTTTTATTTGGCTCAAAGAAATATCTAATCGCTTGTAGGAAAGAAGATTTACCTGCTCCATTTTTCCCAACTAAAACAGTCAAATTATCAAATTCTATGGTTTCTTCTCTTATACTCCTAAAATTTTTAATTAAAATTTTTTTGATTCTCATTTTTATTAAGTAATATTTATTCCTACTGCCATAATGTTAACTCCAATCCTCACCTATCTTAAATAAATCAAACATCAAGACCTGCCCCCTATTCTCCTTTTTTATTAATCTTTCTAAAAAGTATCAATAAGTTTTAATAATTCTTCAAAAAAATTTGTTACTTTCAGATTTATATGGTATTTCTTATCTTTTGTAGAGATTCTATAATTGAAGGCCAAATATATGATTTCGTTTAAATTTTCATATATATTTTCTTTAAACTTATTCATATCGCATACACTAGAAGGGGAGACAACTATTTTTAATAATAAAATAATATTGTCCTTAGACTCAATTTCATAAGTACCATTTTTTCTAAGAATATTACTTCTATTTGCAGAAGACATATTGGTTTTAATTCTAAAGTCTTTTAATTCATTTTTGAGTCTAAAGTTAATACTTTCTATCAGAAGACTAATTCTTTTTGAACTCCTATTGATTACTGTTATCCGAAGTGAAGTATTAATCTTTGACAAACCTTCAGGAATGTTGTTTTTGCTACCTCCTCTAGAAATACTACTAGTGTCAATAAGAAACTTTAAAGGATAATTTTTAAGTAAAAGCCACCTAATAAAAAAATAAAGAGGTGTACCTATTGTTATAACTGAAGCAATAATATATAATTTTTCTTGCATATTTTAATTCCTAATACCTCCTTAAAATTACTGTAGATTCAAATACCTTAGTTTTAGTCTTATCCAATTTATTCTTATCCCAAATATACATTCTCATTATGCCAGGTTATGAATTCTGGTTTTGGTTTGAACTCGTTCTTTCTCATGTTCATTATTTTCAGTAAATTCAAAAATCAAGACCTAACCCCTCAGATGTGAATTACAGTCTAAATATTGCTGCATTATTTTTCAACCAATCTCTGCGTTCTTGATAATCTGGCAATGCAAGAGAGACAAGTTTCCAGAAATCTGAGGAATGATTTTTGATAACTTCTATATATACGGTTGACTTACTCATAATTCCACACCTCCTTATAACCCCCCCGATTTAATTATATTATACGAAAAAGAATTTAAATGTAAAGGGTTAATTTGTTCAAATCCTAAGATGAAGAATAGAAAAAATATCTGAAGCAAAAGGAGGGAAAAGGGGTAAAATAGAAAACCCCCCTTGATAAGAATAAATTAGCACCGAGATAGAAATTGTGCTTTAGTCTACAAAATTCAAAAATTAAAACCTGACCTCTACTTTTCTTTGTCTATCTTGACTTCTTTCCAGCTATCAGTAATCTTTTAGCATATATGAAATATAAAAAAGAATTTTACGAAGAAAATGGGAAACAAAAGGTAAAGATAACTTTTAAAGATGACAATTATTTTACTATGGAGAAAGACGAAAAGATAAAAACATTGGATTTTGATGTTTATGATAAAGAAAAAATTTATGATAAAATTAGGAACGGTCAACCTGTAGATTTAGAGAGAAAATTTATAAAGGGTTTTTCTTTCACAGATATTCGAATAATAGAATATAGTTCTGGATGTATTGATGTAAAAGAAGATTTTACATTAAATTGGTGCTTTTTAGAATCAAACGAAAAAGGACGTTTTGATTTCTCTTATATTAAATTCTGTAAAAATTTCTCGTTATACTACGTCTTCTTTGGAATTCCGGAGAAGATTAAAAATGTAGATAAGGAGGTAGATTTTAATAACACTATTTTTAACGGAGAATATATTGAGTTTAACAGCACTAATTTTGGTAACATTAATGTCGATTTTGAAAAAACTCATTTTACAGGAAAACCAAAATTCGATAAAACTAAATTTGGAGAAGGTAAAGTAAACTTTATAGATGCTGAATTTAGTAAGGGTGCTTCTTTTAATTGTAATTTTGGGGACGGAGAAGTAAATTTTTATAATGCTACATTCAAAGATGGTCCGGTATCTTTTATGAACGCTACCTTTGGTAAAGGAAAGAAGATTTTTTCTTATGCAGATTTTGGGAATAAAGAAGTTAATTTCCAATTTACTAAATTCGATTTTGGAAGTGTTTTTTTTGGAACTACTAATTTTGGTGAAGGAATTCTAGATTTCCAAGGAGCAACCTTTAAAACTATCGAAGAGGATGAAATCACTTTTTCTGGTTCAAGATTTGAAAATAATGAGATATACTTTAACAATATAGAATTTGGAAAAGGGAATATTGATTTCACAAATACTAGATTTAATATAAAAAGCATCTCATTTAGAAATTCAAAAATGTCTAAAATCTCATTCGCAGAATCTAGAATTGATGGAGAATGCGATATGAGAGTTAGGAATGCAAAGATTATAGATTTTTCTAATACATCATTATATGGAAATATTGAATTTGGATCTTATGAAGTAATAAGAAGACATCCAAAAATTATAAAAGAATTTTTAGGATTTATAGGGTTTGAAGAAGGTGTAAAAGAACTAAAATTTATAAACACAAAGCTATACGGGAAAATTCATATAGATTATGATGCTTTTAAACTCAAAAATGCAATTAATACTCAAGATAGCACACATGGGGAGAAACAAGACCAGTATAGATTATTTAAAGAAAATTTCAGAACACTTGGTCAATATGATGATGAGGATAACGCATACGTTCAATATATGAAACATAAAATTCGACATCAAGCAGGATTTGATTTGAAGTTATCTGAAGATATTAGGGAATGCTTAAGTATGTTATACCACGATCCTTTCAAATATTCAACTTCTAAACTTTTGAAATATATTTTTAATAATAGAATTAAAATTTACAGATATTACCTCAATAGAATACTAAAATTACCTATTTTTGCATTCAGGTGGTTAATATTTGAGCAAGTGGGTTTATATGGAACAAATCCGGCAAGGGTAGCTCTGAGTATGGTAACAGTACGGCTTTTATTCTCACTTGGATACTTACCCTGTGCTCACCTTCTAGAGCCTACATTCACATCTGCAGAACCTTCAAATATAGTGAAAGCAATGTATCATAGCGCTATCACTTTTCTCACTATAGGATATGGGGATTTTTATCCTACTGGTGTGTTACGTTTCTGGTCAAGCGTTGAAGGCTTTCTTGGCTTATTTCTTATGGCCTATTTTACGGTTTCATTCGTAAGAAAAGTTTTGAGGTGAAAGAAATTTGTATTTATTAAATATGGTACAAAAATACTTAAAGACTTAATAAATGGAACTACATAAATTGGGTCTTACATTTAATTTAGCAGGAGCGATTTTTCTTGGTCTCCATATAATGGGCAAAGAACGCCTAAAAAAAATCGAGGAATTTATAATAAGCATTCCAAAAACTCTGCCCGATAAAATTTTGGGGATAATTATTGGTAAAGCTTTAGAACATAGGATAAAAAATTCACTCTATGTCCAAAAGATTCTGAAAAAAGTTACAGATAAATTATCACAAAAAAACACTAAACCTGAAACAGTGTCACGTAATAATAAAGAAATTGCAAGAGTTTTAGCACCTTGTATCATACTAGGTTTCCTTTTAACATTTATGATATGGATAGCTATATCCCCTATTGTCGCGTTTATGTATTTGGTGGTTAAACCTTTACATTGTTTGCAGAAAAATTTAAAACTTGAATCATTTTTGGGGCTTGTTGGTATAATGTTTTTAATCGCTGGATTTATACTTCAGATTTTATGGTAAGTAAAATGTCACAAAGTTAAAAACCGGGCTAGATTCTCTATACACTTATTTGTCAATTGTTGAAATTTGGGGCCATTTAGTCTTTAATTTATAATAATACTTTCATCAATAAGTTCTCTATATGCTTCAATTTCGTTCTTCAGGCTGAGGAACTCTTCGTAATCGATATTTAGATACTTTGATAAATGATACGAAAAGAGTTTAAGTGCTTCATCTGAGAGTTTAAATGGCTTAGGCTTTCCATTGATGTCTGTGATAATCGCTTTCAAATTTGATTTATGCATAGGAAGGATTCTACTAAAGCGAAGGACACTATTTTTTAAAATTCCATTTATACTTTTAGGTAAAAAGAAACAATCCCTTGTCTGAAATTTTATGATTTGAAGTATATACTCATCCTCATGTTTTTCTTTAAAAGTATAAAGAGGTGCACAAAGATATATCTCTTCATTATAATTCTTGTTATTCCATCTGCTTTGATAACGGTTCAATACAACACAAGTTCTTATTTTACCTCTTTGAACAAAATAATGCTCATCACTTTTTAGGTGATCTTTATAAACAGGACGGTGGGAATAATCCTTTGTAGGATCAAACTCTTCAATATTCCAAATAGTATTTTCCTCATTAATGGGGTCATAATCCTTTAAATTTAATATCAATGGCTTATCGGTTGGATACACCATGATACCGGATACAAATTGCCCCAAAACAAAATCATTTTTATGTATTAGATCTAAAGTTTCGTAATATTCATCGATCAGTAGATATAAATCATCTGATTTTACCAAGGAGTCAATTATGTTCATAATTTACTTTACCTTTTAATTGTTTCTCTATGAAAGGTTCGTCGTCCTCGAAAATATTTTTTGAAATTTCTTCATTAAGTTTTTTAGTTGGCAAACTTTCTAATTTGCTTCTCACCCTTTTTTTAATTTCTTTCAATATCCCTTTGTTTTCTTCTGATATTTTAAACTTTAAAATATGTTTTGGTTTTTCAAGCTCTATTAAACTAAAATCTAAAGGTTCTTTGGGTATTGCTTGTTGCATGGGTTCTGTCTCAAAATAAACATAATCGAGCAACTCATTGAGAGAAACCTCTCCAAATTCCATAACCAACTTCCTGAGCATTACATTTGCTAAATTAGGCAACCTTTTTAACCTTATATCTTCGTCTTCTAAAAAATCAATCTTGATGAAACCTTCCTCATCATTAGTTTTAATGATATTTTCATCTTTTAAGACATTATAAAAATCGAAAGTAAAAGGACCAAATTTGTAAAAAATCCATTCAGTATCAGTTAAACGTTGTTTATATTTTTTAAAATAGTTGACTTCTACTAAATAGGCGATTTTTATTAATCTTGTTTCTCCATATCCAATATGTCTCTCTTTAAATATCTTAATTATATTAAATATAAGTGTTTTAAAATCTATTTTATTCGACATTTCTTTCCTTTATACTTACAAAAAGTCACCCAATGAGTATTTGTCTTTCTAAAAATAAACAGTCTATATACTTACTGTTAATTTCTGCATTATCTTCTAATTTATATTGTATATTTATATCCCTTGTGTCAGAATGTCTATCACCGTTCTTTTTTCTTCGTTTTTTCTTCTTTAATGAATATTGTAAAATGTTAAGCCCTAACGCTGGCACTCTGGCACTAAAAACCTTATTGTACATTGCTAAATCCCGAATATCTCGTTGATTCTTGAGTTCCATTCATGTTCAAAAATTATCTGAAATTCAATTCTTTTCTTAGCGAATTCTAAATTCAATTCTCTCCAATCTTTCTGTTCACCCAATCTATTGCAGAAATTAAAAACATTCTTTTTATAATCAGTGTCTTCATTTTTTAGATGCAACCCCTTTGTCTCGACTATATATACCATATTGTAATCATCTTGTTTTGGCTCATTGGTATCAGCAAAAATAAAATCGGGATAAATTTTATGCTTTTTCCATCCTTGAACATAATAATCTTGCCTTGATAAGTTCCTATACCACCACAAAAGTCTTTCCTGTTCATCAAGGTAAATTGCCACAGACTTTTCCATCTCATTAAATTCTTCCTCTGGTACAATATCAAACAAACTTCTTTGTATCGGAGTATTATCATTCCTTACAAGTGATTTAGAATTTCTCTTCACCCTTATCCTGCTTGGCAATTTGTATCCGCCCTTTTCAAAAAGTAAAAAGAACCATAAGACTTTTTGCTCGATCAAATCTCTAAATACTTGCTCGGCTAATTTATCCCGTTCTTTTTCAAGGTATTTTCTCAATTCTTCAATGATATAAACAAGATTATTTATAACTATTTTTTTATCATATTTCATCAAAAACATATCTATAACTTTTCCACCAATCTCAAATGAGATCCAGGGATTTGGAACAATATCCAAAATTTGTCGGGTGATAAAAACCTTGTTAATTTCCAAACCGCCTTCTCTTTTAAAAGATTCTTTAGTTTTAATTACCTCCTTTTTATCCTCACTAAGCCCTACCGCAATTTCTTCCTCCTTTGCTTTTATTTCTGCCAATGGAATATCTGCTAAAACTTCAAGATTAATTTTACTCCAATCAATTCTACTTAAGATATCCATCTCATAATTAATATCCCGCCAATTCTTACTTTCTTGAATAACAAATTTTGGCAGATAAATTTTACCTTCGAATTTTTTAAACTTTTCTCTATAACCAACGGTCCTTTCTTTTGTTGCCTCTATGTCTCCTGTATCTCCTTCATCCACACAGACTCTCCCCGCTAAATCACCTAACCCTTCATCTTCAAATCCCTTTTTGACATTTTTTAAAAGTTCCTCTGCCTTCTGACGGAAACAGAAAACATAACTCTCATCAAGTTCTTTTACCTTTGTTTTTCTTGCTTTTGGTTGTCTTAAAATTCTTCCAACCAATTGCGTAATGCTTAGTTGTGAGCTTGGATTGGTTAATATTGTAAGGAGATAAGCAAAAGCACAATCCCAACCTTCCTGCAAGGCCTGTTTGGTAATGATATAGCGAATCGGACAATCTTTACTTAAGAGATCAATTCCTTCAATATCGTCTTTTTCGCTGCTTTTTATGGCTATTTCTTCCCCTAAGATCCCACATTGTTTAATTAAATATTCTTTAACATCCTCTGCATGTATATACCTTGTACCTCTCTGTTCTTTACCTGTCCTCTCCGCCTGTACAAGACAAATAGGGCGAATATACTCTCCAGTATTCGCTTCATATTCTTTGGCACTTTGTTCTAAAAGGTTCCGTTTCTCAACTGTCGCAAGCATCGCATCTTTCCAATCCAAGCTCGCTTTATTTGTGATATGCAGGTCAAGTTTAATCATTCCTTCCTGATTGAGTTCCAGTCCACTAATATCAACCAATTTATTACTTTTTTCTGGTGGTGTAGCTGATAATTCAACAACTATTGAAGGATTAAAATCTCTAATTGTTTTCCGAGCATTTTTACTGTATGCTTTATGCCCTTCATCAATAATAATTATGGGTTTTAGTATTTTTAAAGTATTGCCAAGTGAAGTTTTAACAACCCTACCAAAAAAACTGTTTTCATCCCCGAAACAGTCTAAATTCGGAAATTCTTTCACGAGTTTTTCATTCCCTGGTCTATCATCTTCTGCTGGGAAAAAATCGGTGAATCCGCCACTATCCTTAAAGATTTTCAACACCTCTTTTGTCTTTCTATTTGCGGACGGCAACATCAATAACATAACAACAAGATTTTCCTCTATATCTAATTTAGTGAATCTACTCATTTTCTCAAAGATAAGTGTTCTCCCGCCACTTGAAATATCCAAAACCTGGCGATAAGGATGTTCACGATTTTTTAAATTATCAAGTGTTTGTCTGTAGATTTGTGTTGTTGGCACGATCCATAAGACAATACCTATTTGTTTCTTTAAATAAATCCTGTTTATTAAATCAATTGTATGGCAAGCGAGTAATGTTTTACCACCACCTGTGGGAATTTTAAGGTAAAAGTCAGGTAATACTTCTCCTAATCCATTTTTTTCTGAATGATAAGTTGTTCCAACAACCTTTTCCCAAGCCTTAAGTGGAAAGTCTATTGAAAAGTCGGGGTCTACCTCTATTGCCTTTTTATTTTTTGCCTTATACTCGGCAAGTGTCTCAAGGTAACACTTTACCTGTTCTAATGTTTTTCTTTGATATTCTTTAAGTTCCACTACTATTCCTTCAATTTATAGATCTCAAATGGCAATTGGCAGTAGTCAATACGGTATTCTAAAAGATAATCAGTATCAAGATATTTACTTGGTGCAAAAACAAGTCTCTTTTTGCCTTTGTAAGGACATAAATTTTTTGCTTTATCAAGTGTAAGTGCAGTTGATTTAAGATATTCAATATCCGGCTTATAGAATAAGTAAACCTCATATTCCTTTGATTCACCAATGAAGTTCTTTTTTTCGTTAACCTTTTTGGGATTGAATTCCTCGCCTGTTGCAGTATAAAAGACATAGCGAGCAAGTTCGAGAAAACTTGGAAGTTCATCTCCTTCCAATATACTTTCCATCTCAATCGGATCACCGAGTTCAAAATAACTAAATGATCCACCAAGACCTTTCTTCAGATCTTCATCCTTGGCTTTTTTAACTCCCTTAATAACCCGTCTTATTCTCTCAGCAGTAATTGAATCGCAAATATCCTCTATTTTTCCTGTCTGTTTATTAAATTCATTACATTGCACTAATATAAACTTGCGCTTTCCTCCATCTTCTTTGTTTAAATCAAAAACTGCATGGGCAGTTGTACCAGAGCCAGCGAAAGAGTCTAGAATTATGGAATTCTTATTATTGTAAGTACATAAATCGATAATATGTTTAATGAGCTTCGTTGGTTTCACATTGTCAAATACCTTCTCCCCAAATATCTTCTTTAATTCGAGCGTTCCGCTAGAAGCAGTTCCTCTATCTAGTAGCAAGCTATCTGTCGCCATAATACTCTGTCTACCTTCACGAATCTTACGATAGACAGTTATGTTGTCATTCTCATCTTTAACAAAATCCAAATCGTCATCTTCAAGTAATCTTCTTACAGTCGACTCTCCAAACCTCCATCTCCCCTCAGTTCCATCCGATCTTATTGGAAATACTTCCTGACCTTCAGGAGTAATTATTGGAAAATACATACTCTGCCTATCTTTTCTCCTATCGCCTTGCCCCCACTGTCTCAATTGTTCTCTGCTATACGTTCCCTTATCATCTTTGTATTTTCCTCTGCCTTTAGTAGTAATGACCGGCTTTAATTTCACCTGCATTATATTCTTAGCATAACATTCTATATACTCATGATTCATTTCAACTTGTTTTGTCGTACCCCCCTTCCCACTTCTTCCTGCCCAAACGAGAGTTGCAATATGGTTGACTTCATTAAATATTTCATCCATCAAAATTCTGAGATGATGTTGTTCATTTTCATCTATACTTACAAAAATCACGCCATCTTCACTCAACAAATCTCTCAATAATTTCAATCTTGGCATCATCATGCAGAGCCATTTATCGTGGCGAGTTAAATCTTCTCTATCTACTACTTTGCCTAGCCATTCCTGCATCATCGGGGAATTTACATTGTCGTTATAAATCCATTTTTCATTCCCGGTATTGTATGGCGGGTCAATATAGATACACTTCACTTTGCCGACGTAAGTTGGAAGAAGAGCTTTTAATGCTCTAAGATTATCCCCATGAACTATAAGATTATCATTAAAACTTACTTTATCCGTCAAACTCTTATCTTTCTTGGGAATAAGTTGATGGTACTTTACCGAAAGATGATGATTCTGAACAAATGTTTTTCCTTTAAAATTTAGAACTGCCACTCATACCTCCTTTTCTAGATATACGAAAAAATCGTATGATATTTTAATATCAGATAGTTTAATTTCAACTTCACACAAACACTCACTTTGATGTTCCTTTATCTTTAATACTACACCCTTCCTTTAAATCATAAGGAAAAATGAGATTTAAGCAATATCATTTTTATATTATTATACTCTAAATAAGAATCATTCATATGATCTTTTTTATCTAGCGTTTTATAATCCTTTATCTTTTGCATAAGCGACTAACATTCTTCCTAATCTCTTATATCCTGCTTTCAGATACCAATTTTTTATCCAACCTGATGCAAGTTTCTTTACTTCTTCAGGTAGTTTGTCAAAGTCTTCCTTTGCATTTTTAGCGGCTTCATCCATACGTGCTAAAATTTCGTCTGATGTTTTCTTATCTGCCATTTTTCCTCCTTTTGTATATCTATGAGGGTCGGTGCTCCTAGTTGAATAGCTTCGCATTCCACTGGGCAGGCCCCAATGAAATAGTTGTACATTTCATCATACAGTAATAGCTACGCATTACACCCTAATGAAATAGTTGTACATTTCATGG
>Ga0315548_1002063_pt1 | contig 15949 bp, 14 predicted proteins | sample SalMarSW160110MG_2_FD_202540 | JGI IMG/M metagenome (GOLD analysis project Ga0315548, IMG submission 202540) | Salt marsh sediment microbial communities from the Plum Island Ecosystem LTER, Massachusetts, United States - Salt Marsh Sediment SW1601-110 ...
AGCATTTTAAAGTTGGAAACCAATATCTTACTACCGGGGGTGGATGACGAACGCGATCGCTGTTTGGATCGCCTGGAAGTTCTCTTGCAGAATAAGCCCGGGATTGAACGGGCACATATGAAGCGAAGTGAAAATCCCATCCAACTCTGTTTGCATTACGACCCCGATATCATCTCTCTTGGAGAAGTTGAGCGCATCGCCAAACGCGCCGGCGCGAGCATCACCAATCGCTACCACCATAGAATCCTACCAATTGAAAGGATGGATTGCTCGGATTGTGCCTTGGTCATCGAACACAGCCTTTCCCGACTGGAAGGCGTCATGCATGTCAGTGTTAATTACGCCGCGCAGACAATGTCGATAGCGTATGATTCTCACCAGATCAATCGAGGCGTAATCGATAAACGCATCGCTAGCCTTGGATATCGCATCCCTCCAAGGGGCGTCCATGGTTGGTACAGTGAGAGGCGAAAATTACTCTTCAGCCTGGCAGGGGGATTGGCATTATTGGCTGGTTGGCTTGGGGAAAGGTATCTGAATATTCCATTTGGATTGAATTTGGGTTTGTATCTGGCAGCTTACATTTTCACAGGTTACGATGTGATTCAGCATGCTTTTAGGGCCTTGAAGCTGCATCGTTTCGATACAGACATTCTCATGATCGTGGCGGCATTGGGCGCTGCTGTAATTGGCGCTTTTGCTGAAGGAGCCTTGCTACTCTTCCTCTTTAGCCTAGGTCATGCCCTGGAAGAGCGCACATTGGATCGCGCTCGTAATGCAATTCGATCCCTGTCTGAACTGGCTCCTCATACAGCCCTGGTTTTCCGAAACGGGGTAGAGGTAGAAATGCCAGCGGATGAACTTAATATCGAAGATACTATCATCATAAAGCCTGGCAAGCGGCTCCCAGTGGATGGTGAGGTCGTAGCGGGGAAGTCAAGTGTTGACCAGGGCCCTGTAACAGGCGAATCGATGCCGGTAGATAAAAAATTGGGGGATAAAGTCTTTGCTGGTTCGGTAAACGGTTCCGGAGCCTTGGAAGTAATAGTTACCAAGTTGGCGAGAGACAGTACCTTAGCTAGGATAACTCGCATGGTGGCTGAAGCTCAAGCCCAGAAATCTCCCACACAACGGGTCACCGAGAGATTTACGCGCTATTTTGTCCCTATTGTTTTAATAAGCGATTTGTTATTAATTGTTATCCCTCCTGTATTTGGAGTCCCATTTACCAAATCCTTTACCGTCGCCATGACTTTACTGGTGGCAACCTCCCCATGTGCACTGGTACTGGGTACGCCTGCTGCCATTCTGTCGGCGGTAGCCCAAGCAGCCCGTAACGGTATCTTGGTTAAAGGTGGCGTGCATCTGGAAAACCTGGGTAGGTTAAAGGCTATTGCATTTGATAAAACAGGAACCATCACCAGTGGACATCCAGTAGTTACGGATATATCGGTTTTTGAACCCGAGATTACTCAAGAAGAGGTGCTCCGATGGGCGGCAGCGGTTGAGAGTCGTTCTACCCATCCATTGGCGGAGGCGATCATTCGGGCTGCGCAAGAAGCTGGCTTGAAAATCCAGGAAGTTACCCAGGCTATCTCATTACCCGGTCTGGGAGCCAAAGGCATGGTAGCTGGAGCTCAGGTGTGGGTTGGGAGCCTGGATCTCGTCATCGAAGGAAGTGCTGGTGATGATAAGGGAGCACCGAACGAATCCCTAAGGGAAGTTCCAGGTAACCTTTCAAGGCAGGTGGCGGATTTCGATAGTCAGGGTAAAACTTCTATTGTGATTGCCAGAAATGGAAAGATAATCGGTCTAATCGCGGTTGCTGATACGATCCGTCCTAATTTGAACCAGTACCTGAGTGCCCTCAAATCTCTGGGTTTGCAACGATCGGTAATGTTGACGGGGGACAATTCCCGGGTAGCGGAACATATTTCTGAGCAGGTGGGCATCCGAGAATTTCTGGCCAACTTGATGCCTCAGGACAAGGTGGATGCTATTCAGAAGCTGGTAGCAGAGCATCATTTTGTCGCTATGGTGGGTGATGGTGTGAATGATGCCCCAGCATTAGCAAGTGCCACGGTTGGAATTGCGATGGGCGGAGCTGGTACGGATGTCGCCCTCGAAACGGCAGATGTGGTCTTGATAGCGGATGATCTTTCCAAACTCCCTTTCGCTATTGGGCTTGGCCAGGAGACTAGGCGCATAATCCGCCAAAACTTGATCATCGCCTTGGGCGTGATTGCCGGGTTGGTCTTTTTTGCCATGAGTGGTATTGTCGGAATCGGAACAGCGATCTTGTTTCACGAAGGCAGCACTTTGCTGGTGGTATTGAACTCCCTGCGGTTACTGAAATACCAGCTTTGAGTTATGATATGATGCAACCTCGGAAAGATATCATTAAAGGTACTATTTAATTTAAAACGGGTTTTCAATCAGAAAACCAATACAGTTAAATGAATCAGCTTGACCCACGGAGGAGTTATGGCGCGAAGATCACATCGGTCCTTGGGACCGATTGTTCTACTGGTGGGGGGGATTCTATTAATTATCGCTGCGATCCTGGCAGTATTGGTATGGAACTTTGCGGTTCCACCTTCCCAAGATATACCCACGGGCGTAGTGGCGGAGCAGAGCTACCCAGAGATACTGCGTGTAAATCTTCCGGATGCCAAATTCGCTTATGATTCGGGCAAAGCTGTCTTTGTAGATGTGCGCGGAGATGAATTCTATGCTCAGAGCCACATACCTGGAGCTCTTTCCATCCCACTGGGAGATCTGGTAAACCGCCTCGATGAACTTGATCCAAGCAATTGGATCATTACTTACTGCACCTGACCATCCGAAGAATCCAGCGCCCGTGCGGTGCGCATCCTCCTGGACAATGGCTTTTCTAAGGTAAACCCAATATTAGGCGGTTTTCAAGCATGGACTCGTGCTGGTTACCCGGTAGAGCCTTAGGAGGAAAATTTCCAAGGATTGTTGAAACTCGACAAAAGGGCTGACCAACATACCAATCAGAATAAGATAGCATATGACCAAAGAAAAAATTTGGCTTTTCATACGTCTTTCGCGACCATTTTTCTTATTGGGTGCTGTATTGTTGTATGCTCTGGGTGCGGGCATTGCCCGCTATTTAGGAGTGGCTATAGATTGGGGCTTGTACCTTTTAGGCCAAGCTTGGGTGATGACCTTGCAACTTAGTGCTCACTATCTCAATGAATATTTCGACGCTACCCGTGATGTCCAAAATTCAAACCGAACCTTTATCTCGGGTGGAAGCGGAACCGTCGGGCCAGGTAAATTATCCCGAAATACGCCCTTGATCGCAGCTGCCACCACGCTCACTTTTACTGCTTCGCTGACGGTGGTTTTGTCGGAGCAAATCTCGCTGACTCCTGTTCTTATCCTTTTATGGCTTATCAGTGTTCTGGCGGCGATTTTTTACTCTACACCACCGGTACAATTAGCTTCTACTGGTTATGGAGAATTAACTACCTCGATCCTGGTCGCAAACTTGGTTCCAGCGTTTGCATTTCTTCTACAGTATGGCAATCTACACCGTTTGTTGGCGATGAGCACATTTCCACTTACCGCCTTACATTTGGCAATGATGATGTCGTTTGAATTTCCCGATTATGCCACAGACATAAAATATAAGAAGCAAACCTTGCTGTTACGACTTGGCTGGAAAAATGGGATGGCACTGCATAATTTGCTTATCTTGATTGGATTCTTAATCCTTGGGATGGCAGCGGTTTTTGGTTTGCCAACTACCATTGCTCTTCCCGCTTTCTTACCATTACCATTAGGTATACTTCAAATATGGCAGATGAGAAATATCGCCGCAGGCGCTAAACCAAATTGGCGCACGCTCACTCTGAATGCCGTGGTGGTATTTGCCAGTACGGCATATCTGCTTACGTTCGCCTTTTGGACAAGATGATCTATTAATGGTCAGCCATGCCAGAATTCTTGACTTTACTTCCCCCATCCGAGGCGCTTAAGCAGCTTCTTGACCATCTTCAATCTATTCCACAATCTGAAGAAGTTGGATCACCCCAGGCATTACACCGGGTGACGGCAACTGCGGTGCTGGCGCCGCATGCCTTGCCTTCCTTTGACCGGAGTACGGTTGATGGTTATGCTGTGCGCGCTGCTGATACCTATGGGGCCAGCGAATCCCTGCCGGCTTATCTTTCCCTCCAAGGTGAAATACCTATGGGGTCTGTGCCTCAATTTTCGCTCGGACCGGCAAAATGCGCTCTGATACATACGGGCGGTATGATGCCAGCTGGCGCAGATGCAGTTGTAATGCTGGAGAATACCCAGAGCGTCAGTCCAGGGGAGATAGAATTATTGCGCTCGGTTGCAGTAGCAGAAAATGTACTAAGAATTGGGGAGGATGTTGATGTAAATGATGAAATTATCCCGCTCGGAAAGCGCTTACGACCGGCAGACATTGGCGGATTAATGGCCTTGGGGATTACCAAAGTTTTGGTAGCTAAACGCCCTGTTGTGGGCATCCTTTCTACCGGAGATGAGATTGTTCCACCAGAAGCAGAATTGAAGCCTGGACAGGTCCGCGATATTAACTCCTACACCCTTTCTGCCCTAGTTCAAGAATCTGGTGGTGTGGCGCTATGCTATGGAATTATTCCGGACGAGCTGGGTTTGTTAAGAGCTCAAGCGCAAAGGGCATTAGAAGAATGTGACTTGGTTGTAATTACAGCTGGTTCCTCGGCCAGCGCCCGGGATTTAACCTCTCAGGTTATTAACCAGCTAGCGCCTCCGGGTGTGTTGGTTCATGGTGTCAATGTCAGACCTGGCAAGCCAACTATTCTGGCTGTTTGTGATGGAAAAGCTGCCATCGGTTTACCCGGTAATCCAGTCAGTGCTTTGGTGATCGCTGGGCTGTTCATCGTTCCTGTCATCGAAGCCCTGCTGGGACTTGTCCGGCGACGCCCGAAGCCAGTGATCCATGGACGCTTGGCTACAAACCTAGCCTCCCAGGCAGGTCGGGAGGATTGGGTGCCGGTACGGCTTTCGGTCGAACAAGAAGGTTATCTGGTCGATCCGGTTTTCGGTAAGAGCAACCTTATCTTCAATCTGGTACAGGCGGATGGTTTACTGCGCATCCCACCAGATGCCACCGGCCTGAGCGCCGGCAAAGAGGTTGAGATTCAACTGTTTTGATAGTCAGCAGCGTGAGCGCTTATTATACGCTATTTATCCTCGAAGAACCATTCGCTGTATGTCGATTACCAGCCGAGACGCCTTCCCCAGATTGGGCTAAGGAAAATGGTTTGCTTGCCTTGATCCGTACATCTGAGGAGCTCTCGATTGTCTGTCGAGAAGAATATCCACCACTTGACGTACAGGCAGAGAAGGGTTGGCGAGCTATGAAAGTCCAGGGGCCATTGGAATTTTCACAAGTGGGCGTAGTAGCTTCTCTGGCAGTTCCTTTAGCGCAGGCCGGGGTGAGCATCTTTGTGCTCTCTACTTTTGAGACAGATTACATTCTGGTCAAGGGTGAGTGGCTGGCGTGCGCGGTAGATGCGCTTCGCCGGGCAGGTCACCAGATAAGGCATGAATTAAACTCATGAGCATCTATCTTCACGATATCCCCCTACCAGAGGCGCAAGCTCGTCTGGAAAAAGCCCTGAAAGATGCGGGACGCTGGGGAGTCCTGGGTGTTGAGCAGATCCAATTGGATGAAAGCGCCTTAGGTCGCGTATTGGCCGAGCCTGTATGGGCCAGGATATCTTCTCCCCATTATCACGCTGCAGCCATGGATGGATTTGCTGTACGCTCCACCGAGACGGTTGGGGCTATGCCCACCTCACCACGATCTTTGGTTTATAAATCTCAAGCACTTTACGTAAACACCGGAGATCCTCTACCATCTTTATTCGATGCTGTAATACCGATTGAGAATGTGGAGCCTCTGGATGAATTCGGTCAGCCTGCCCCAGACTTACGGCGACCTTATGCAATTCGTATCCGGGCTGCTGTAACCCCCTGGAGCCATATTAGAACGATGGGTGAGGATATGGTAGCTACCCAGCTGGTTCTTCCAGCAGGTCATAGCCTCAGGCCTGTTGATCTGGGGGCTATCGCGGCCTGCGGGCACGATAGTGTGCGCGTGGCTCGCCGACCACGTGTAGCAATTTTGCCAACGGGTAATGAACTGGTTCCGATCGGGGAATCAGTCAAGGAAGGGGATATCATTGAGTATAACTCCTTGGTTTTAGCAGCTCAGGTTAATTCCTGGGGTGGGAAGTCAAACCGGTTTCCAATCAGTTCTGATGATTTCGATGAGATCTATAATAAAGTGAAGGAGGCAGCCAAGGATCATGATTTAATCCTGCTCAACGCAGGATCATCAGCCGGGTCAGAGGATTTTTCAGCTCAAGTGATTGAATCCCTGGGTGACCTGCTGGTGCACGGAGTAGCTGTTCGCCCTGGCCATCCTGTGATTTTGGGAATGATCCGTTGCTCAGAGTCAGCTGGTGAAATTCCTGTCATTGGCGTTCCCGGGTACCCGGTTTCGGCGGCTTTGACCGGCGAAATTTTTGTTGAGCCGCTGTTGGCGCGCTGGTTGGGTCGCCAGCCCTTGAAAGCTGCCAAAGTCACCGCCACCTTGACTCGCAAAACCACCTCACCAGGGGGTGATGATGATTTCATTCGCGTAGCTGTGGGAAAGGTAGGAGAGCGATTATTAGCCGCTCCTCTGGCGCGTGGCGCGGGGGTGATCACCTCACTGGTGCGGGCTGACGGACTTGTGATTTTTCCGCGGGGTTCTCAAGGGCTGCCTGCTGGCGCGCAGGTCGAAGTGCGTCTTTACCGGTCGCCGGCAGAAATTGAGAACACTATCTTCACGATTGGCTCGCATGATATTACTTTAGATGTTTTAGCGCAGTTCTTGGCAGCTCGCAACCGCCGTTTTTCCTCCGCCAATGTCGGTAGTCTTGCCGGCTTGGTAGCTTTGCGCCGTGGAGAAGCGCATTTGGCAGGCTCGCATTTGTTTGATCCTAAAAGCAGTGAATATAATCTATCGTATATACGCCAATATCTCCCTGGTATGCCTATTAATGTCATTGCGCTGGTAGGGCGAAAACAGGGTTTGCTGGTGAATAAAGGAAATCCAAAAGAAATCCGAGCTCTGAATGATTTATCTCGCGCCGGAATAATTTTTGTGAACCGCCAAAGGGGGGCAGGCACACGAGTATTGTTGGATTATCAATTGGAATCCTTGGGGATTTCACCTGATGATATTCAGGGTTACAATCAGGAGGAATACACTCACCTGGCAATAGCAGCGGCGGTGGCTTCGGGCAGGGCTGACTGTGGTTTGGGTATTGCAGCAGCAGCACAGGCGTTGAATCTAGATTTCGTACCTCTTTTTGACGAACGTTACGATCTGGTAATCCCGCGGGAATATTATGAGAGCGATCTCTTGGCGCCTTTGCTGGAAGTCTTACAGGAGGCCGCTTTTCGCCATACTGTTGCTGGATTACCCGGCTACGACACGAGCATCATGGGCAATCTTATCGCTGAGTTAAACTAGACCTTTTAACTTTACTCTGGTATGGTAATAATTATCAGTTTTAATTCAAAACTTGGGCTTTTTATCTTTCTAAGAAGGAGGCGTTTACATGCCTATTCCAGCAGGACAGCCTGCACCTGATTTTACGTTATTCGATGAAAGTGGGACGCCGCGCAAGCTTTCGGATTATCGGGGATCCCCGGTCATACTCTATTTTTATCCCAAAGACGATACCACGGGCTGCACTAAGGAGGCTTGTGGTTTTCGAGATGATTATGGTGCTTATGATAAAGCTGGGGTTGTGATCTTGGGAGTTAGCCCGGATTCTCCCGAATCTCATACCAAGTTTAAGAACAAATATGATCTACCTTTTACACTTTTAGCTGATACCGAGCGGAAGGTATGCAATCTTTATGGAGTTTGGGGGAAGAAAACTTCATATGGGCGCCAATATGACGGGGTTTTCCGTACGACCTTCTTGATCGACCCGCGGGGTGAGATCCTCAAAGTATTTGAGAATGTCAAACCAGCAAACCATTCCGCCGAGATCTTGGAGTCGTTAAACACGGTAATAGGCTCATAATTTCTATCCATCGCTTTCCTGATTTAGGAATGGAGATATGAGAACCCCCGCCTTTCTTTTAGGGGTTTTCTTGGTGTTTAGCGCCACGATTCTCTCTGCATGCGGGGGGAGTCTTACCTCTCCAACGCAAACGGTCCCAGGCGCGATCCAAGGACAGGCCGGTTATCAAGGCAGTCAGCTTGTTGAACCGCCTGAAGAATTCAAAACTATGACCAACCCTATGGCGGGGAGTGCCGAGAATGCAGCCAAGGGTGAAGTGATTTTTGAAGCGGATTGTACCTCCTGCCATGGCCAGGAGGCTAAAGGCGATGGTCTTGCCGGGACTTCTCTCGATCCAAAGCCTGCAGATTTGGCAAGCAAACAAGCCTACTTGAGCGATGGCTATCTTTTCTGGAGAATTTCTGTAGGTGGCGCCATAGCACCATTTTATTCAGCTATGCCAGCATGGAGAGGTCTCTTAAGTGAAGATCACATCTGGAAAGTGATCACCTACCTGCGCACCTTAAAAGGCTGATATCCACCGGTAATACCAGCTCATTTCACCGTAAGAGTGCCTTCCATTCCCTGTTCGAGGTGACCGGCAAGCCCGCAAACAACCTGGTAATCGCCCGGCTCACTCGGCGCAGTAAATGTGATCGTTTCCGCTGCACCAGCATCAAGCTCGTGCTCCCAATATATTTTGTCCTCATCCTCAGGTGAGAAAGGTGCCGTTATTTGCTCGCCCTTCTTGACGATGACGAACTCATGTTCCAGGGTACCAGAATTACTCATATTGATTGTCACTTCCCCACCGGCTGGCGCACTAAATGAATCCGGAACGAAGGCAAAATCCTTCAATTCGACGGTGAGCTCAGCTTTTTTAGGTCCGCACGCCGATAAAGCTAACCCGGCTATCAGGACGATCAAAGCGATTGCAATAAACTGTTTTTTATTCATAGCGTTCATACTCACTAATTCTCCTCAATCTATTCGATATAGTTCAAACGAAATATTTTGCGATCTGAAATCTGATTCAGTAAATAACTGATGATTTGAATCCTTCTTTTTCACCATTGCACTTATTTTAACTAGTACTTACTATTATTCCTTGATCAAGCGGGCTTAATTCAGTGAAATTATATCTTATTTCACTAATATTGTATTCATCAAAAAGGGTGATTTTGAAGAATAGGAAGAGGTTAAAAAGTAGTCATCCTTAATCACAGTCAACAAGTGTCCATCACATCTCTAAATCCTTAGTCTTTTTTATTCCGAACTAAAGGTAACCACCTGGAGATTAATGCGTGTAATTTGGTTTTGAGTTAAAATGAGTTTTGTGAAAGCCATCCTTGGACGTATTCGAAGTTTCTCATATCCTCACTGGTTGTCATGGGCCCTGGTGTGTGTGGCACTTATCCTTGCTAGCTTTCAGATAATTCTAGGGACGACCTGGTTCAGCTCTCTGCCTGGCTACCCTCGATCTTTAGTTTTGGCAGGGATATTGGTGGGTGTGGTGTTGGCATTTTTCTTAGGCAGCCAGGTAAAGGGGTTGCTCAACCAACGTCGCGCTTTGCTCGATCGCATGGATAGGGCAGAACAGATCGCAGCAGATACCAACCGCAGGCTAGCGGCTGTGTTTCGCCTCTCACAGAAGTTTGTTGAAGCCAACGATGAAAAAGAAGTGGATGAGCTTGTTCCGCAAACACGCCCAGGCTACTCAAGTGTGGGTCTCGTGCCGAGAAGTAGGTGGAGATCTGCTCTTGGAGGTCCGTGATAATGGACGTGGATTTACTCCTGAAGATGTGCCCGGGCCTTCTCGCCACGGCTTGCAAGGTATACGGGAGCGCACAGAATTAATAGGGGCTGAGTTTCAGATAATTAGTTGCCCTCAGGAAGGTATTACCGTGCGAGTACGCCTGCCCCTCTTGAGTGGAGAAATGGTCGAATGAAGAAGATCCGGCTGGTTGTTGTCGATGACCACGCCCTTTTTCGAGCTGGTTTAGTCAATTTGCTGTCCCAGATCCCTGGTTTGGAGGTTGTCGGGGAAGCCGAGGATGGCCGCGCCGCCTTGGAAGAAGTTCGTCGCACCAAACCGGAAGTGATTTTATTGGACGTGAATATGCCAGTAATGGGCGGTATCGAGACTGTAAAAGCTTTGAAAGAAAGTGAAGCGTGTCGAATTTTGATGCTTACGATATCAAAACATGATGAAGATTTGTTTGGTGCCATTGCCGCTGGGGCGGATGGCTATTTACTCAAAAGCGCTGAACCAGAGGATTTACAGCGTGCGATCTCATTGATTGCGGAGGGAAAATCTGTGCTCACACCTGAGGTAACCCGACGGGTCCTCCAGGTGGTTGGAAAAGGAAAAGGGATTTCCTTGAATGCCAATTTGAGCACGCGCGAGATGGAAGTTTTGGATTGTTTGTCTCAAGGCATGACCAGTTCTGAAATCGCTTCCCACCTTTTTATTTCGGAGAACACCGTAAAGACTCACGTACGCCATATATTGGATAAATTAGAAGCTGCTAACCGGGCAGAGGCGGTCAGCAAAGCCATCCAGTTAGGATTAATCCACCAATAGCAGAAATTTAGACCGGGGATGGATGATTAAAGGGTGATTTCACAATCACTCTTTTTGTGTTTAAAGAATCCTTGATTTTGAATGAGGTTGATGAATGACATTCCCCTTCGATTTTGGCAGATTAAGTAGATAGTAAGAATACAGAATACCCAAAATCGCTAAATAATACGAGTCTCTAAAGATGATTGTCAGGGAAGAAGTTAGCCTCAGGTATGACCAGGAAAAAGCCACGTAGCTTTTAATTGCAATCCACCCACCCACTTTTCACTCGTGCGATTACGGGCGCCCGGGATGAACCTCTTCCGTATGCCTATCTTCGTTTGGACGGCTTTTTCCACCGCCATCCTCCCACCAACTGCGTAAGTCCTATATGTATTGATTTATAGCATTATCCTGAAGAAGATTACGGTCCAGAATATTGTTATCGGTGGAGGGGCAGGCGCGATTTCACCGCAGGATTTGCCATCCTTCTGCCTGGCGATAAATCCGAGGGTGGCTATACCATTAGGGATCGTGCCGATAAAATTGCCCCTGTCCTCGGCAATGAACCGGCCCCCACCGGTCACCATGCCTTCCTCAAGGTTTAGGTAACCAGTAACAATAAGGTCCCGGATTACGATTTCACCACCATTGGAAGCCCCTTGCACGTACACTTGCATGTTCGACATCTTGGTTTTGTCCGTGTCAAAGCTGATTCCTGCAGGTAATAATCTGGCGCGATGGGATATTTGAATGAACGATGATTGGGGGGTAGCCCAATCAACGGCGGGGAGGACGCCGCCGAGAACATGGATAAATGTATGCTTATAGGCAAGTAGGTAGGTGGTTAAAACCCGCTCACTTTTATTCTGTAACTTGAATGAGCGTGCCGCGGCCCAGTTTGTACCAATCTCTACCGCCAACCACGGGGGTGGTCCAGCGGTAAATCCATTTGGCGTCCTCGTTGCGCAGGTTGACGCAGCCGGAGCTCATGCGCGTCCCAAAATTGTTATGCCAGTATGTCCCATGGAAACCCACACCGGTGGCGTGGAAGGTACTCACCCAAGGAACACCAGGATATTCAGCGGGAGCGAACGCACTGGTCAGCTCTCCATTGCCCATGTGCCGGGAGGGCAATTTCAACGAGACATTGAAATTTCCGCCGGGTGTATCGGTTGGGATGCCATTGATCGTCGGGGCGTGGCTGGGGAGGCCGGAGGAGATGGGGGCGCGGAAGACCACCTGATCGCCTTCGCAGGCGACCAACGCCTGGCGTTCTAGCGACACGACGATCTTTTTGTGCTCTTCAGGGACGTGGGGGGAAAGCGGGCTGATCTCGGTTTCAGGAATGGGGCGAAGATAGGCAGCCGGCACATAATAGGTTACCCGCAACCGGTCGTCGGTCAGACCGTACCACGGTTGGCCATCAGGACCTTCTTCCAGGTGTGTGATCCAATAATTGGAAGAGTAATAGAGGCGGTAAAGTGGTTGCCAACCTGAGTCGCCAGTTCTGAGGTAAGACTGGGCGATCGGGACGGTCAGCTCGCCCAGCTGGCCGCCCTCAGATAGCCTAGATAGTGGCGAGTTCAAGTGGGAACTTTCCACACGTTGTAGGTAGCCGCTGTGCACAAAGCCCCCCACGGTGCGGTACCACAGAGGATTGTGCTGAGGGCCATGGGGCGAATGGATCTCTTCGATGATGGATATCAGCTGGTCGCGCTGACGTCGGTCCAAGCGTTCGCTTTTGAAGGAAGGTTCAGGATAGACGTATATAACGCTGGCCGTGACTCGCCCGATACCCACTGGCTGTTCTTGATCTTCTGGGGGCAGGATGGCGCGCAATGGGTGAAAGGCCAATGAGGTGAAACTCAAAGCCGAGAGCTTGAGAAAAGCGCGCCTGGAAAGGTCGGTAGGCATCTCGTCACTCGTACCAGATAGCCAGATTCATGCCATTTGTATGAACGTTAATACACGGTCACCCTGGTGCCATAGCCCTTGCGTTCCCAATCATGCGGTTCGGCGACCGGTGTCGACCATCTGTACAACCACTTTGCATCTTCCATGTGCATGTTAACACAACCGTGGCTCATACGAGAACCAAAATTATTGTGCCAATAAGTGCCATGAAAAGCTATACCAGTGGGATCGAAAAAGCATACCCAGGGGACGCCGGGAAGTTCGTAAGCGTTGATCTCATCGGTAAGTTGCCCGTCCCCCATGTGTTTTGAAGGCATTTTTAAGTCAATGGTGAAATTACCGCGTGGGGTAACCGTGGGAATTTCGCTTTGGATTCCGCTCAGATTGGGCAAACCGCTTGAGACAAATGTATGTAGGACGACTTTTTCGTTCTCGTATGCGGTTAGGGTTTGATCCAATAAGGAGACTTCGATACGTTTTTCCCCCGGAGGTACTTCAGGAGAAATAGGGGTCAATTCCTGGCTAGTAACAGGACGCAGATGGGTCGCAGGAACATGATAGTCGATATGTAACAACTCATCGGTCAGGCGATACCACGGTTTTTCATCTGGTCCTGGGTCGACCCCGGTGACCCAGTGAACCGATTGAAAATATAGCCGGTAAAGAGGGGTCCACCCTTCATGGGCAGTGAAACGCATGCTCTGTGTATATGGTACGGTGACCTCTGCCAATTGACCGCCTTTGGCAATTGCCTTTAGGGGGGAGTTTAGATGCGCAGTTTCAACGCGTTGTAAGTAAGCACTGTGACAATAGCCCCCTACAACCTTGTACCAATGTGGGTTCAAGCTTGGGCCATAAGGAGAAAGGATTTCCTCGAAAATGCCCACTAATTCGTCTCGTTGCCTGGACCAAAGGCGATCGCTGTCCAAGGAAGGTTGTTGGAAGACGCCGATTTTAGAGATGGTAACCCGGGCGACACCTATTTTCTCAACCCTATCTTCTGGGGGAAGCATGGCGCGCAAGGGGTGGAAAGCCAATGAGCCGAATGATAACGCGCTAAGTTTCAGAAAATCGCGACGAGATAAGGCATCCCTCCTGCTAATAGACGTAAACAAGGGTGCCATAACCGGTCTTTTCCACTTCGAGAGGCGCATTAACAGGAGTACTCCAACGAAATAGCCATTTAGCGTCAGGGTTAGTTAAATTAACGCATCCATGGCTCATTGGCCAGCCGAAATTATCGTGCCAGTAAGTGCCGTGTAAAGCATAGCCTCCTTCAGCGAAGAAACTGGTCCAGGGCACGCCCACAAGTTCATACGCTTCTAAATCTAAGTCGCCGCCCATCAACCGGCCATCGCCCATGTGCTTAGAAGGCATCTTTGAATAAATATGAAAGCGTCCTTTGGGTGTCTCGGTTGGAGCGCGGTTCCTAGTAGCTGTGCTGCTGGGAATTCCAGAGGAAACCTTTGCCTGATAAACTAATTGATCTCTTTCGTATGCGGTTAGCTTTTGTTGCGCCAGGTCGATCTCGATGCGTTTTTCATTGGCAGGGATATCGGGGGAAAGCGGTGATATTTCACCTTCGGTAATAAGGCGCATGTGGCTGGCTGGTATATGGTAATCCACGGGTTGAAGTTCATCGGTCAGGCGGTACCAGGCGTTGCCGTCGGGTCCCTGATCAATTCCTGTTACCCAATGGGTGGTCTCGTAATAGAGGCGGTATTCCAGCCGCCAGCCATCATAGCGGGTGTAGCGGTAGGATTGGGTATAAGGCACGGTGACTTCACCGAGCTGACCGCCAGCCGGGATTTGTCCTGCCGGTTCATTGAAGTTAATCTTTACACGTTGGAGATGGGTGCTGTGTAGATAGCCACCCCATACACGATACCAACGCGGGTTATAAACCGGTCCGGTGGGAGGATTCAGTTCGTAATAGATTTGGACCAACTGATCGCGGTAACGCTTGCCCACGATCTGGCTCTCGAAATCGGGTTGGCCTAATAGATCCAATTCGCGGGTTGTTACCCGGGCGATCTGGCCGTAATCCTGATCTCCCTGGCGCGGGAATACCGGGCGGAAAGCCAGACTGCCCAGTGCTAACCCCCCGAGTTTTAAAAATTCGCGCCTTGAAAACCTTTTGGGCATGATTGCCCCATTCTAACCGATAGAATTGGAGAAATCAAGTCGGGTATGGGTGTATGTCAATTTGGAGGCAGGTTTGGCCTGGTGACTGAAGTCACTGGGACAAAAGCGCAAAATCCGCCCTTCGGTGGATTTAGAACCTGGCGCAGTTCAGGTTTTGCGTTCTTGTTGGAGCAGATTTATCTGCCGTTGCATCAAAACTGACATGCATCCGTCAAGTATATTGGCAAGGGTGTGCCTTTGGTAGGGCGATTAATCCCCTTCGATTGTTTCGCTGGAGGGTAGCTTTTCATCCAGCAGTGATAAAAAGACATCCACGACCCGGGGATCAAAATGACTGCCAGCGCCTAGCGAATGTGTTCGAGGACAGCATCCTTTGACCAAGCAGGACGTAGGCGCGCCCATTCAGACTGGTACCATAGAAATCAAGGCTCAGGTTCAAGTGGTTTATGCTATTCACTAGAAACCGGTTGGGAAGTGAAGGACGAAGATAGCCGGCGCCCGGGACGCCATGGTGAGCGAGTCTTCCCGGAAAAATCAGGACTCGCACACACGATCAGTTAAGGAAGAATAGGGTAACCAATCCAGATGGCATTACCGGATCAATGATGATCTAACCTAACGAGATTCAGCCCCAGAGGATGATGGCGTAAGAAGTTTAAGGTTGATTTACATTGAATAAAAGGTGATGGAAGATATGTAGTCAGAAAAATGCGTACTCGAGAATAAATCCGGCATTGAAGAACTAGATCATAAGGGCTCTTATGCCGTTATAGCCAATCGTAGGCTATATGATCATGGAAAGGCGCATAGATACGCTTTAATCAATAGACGAGAAGCGTGGATAGACAGCGTCTATCAGGATGTAACCAAAGCGCGTGCAGAGATGCGCTGGTTGAGTCGAGGCACCTGAGGATGCTCTAGGATAATTTGAAATGAACCGATAGGGGAAATAGAATAACTTTACAGATGGATGCTTATCGACCACCGCTGGGTGTCTATGGGGAGAGAAACCAAGGTGGGGTTTAATCAATAGTCGGGGCGCCGGGATTTGAACCCGGGACCTCTTGCACCCCATGCAAGCGCGCTAGCCGGGCTGCGCCACGCCCCGAAGATGCCCAGATTATAGCGCGTTCCCGGCAATCTGGCAACTGACTTTTAATTGGCTCTCTGGGATTTGCCGTGATGGGGTAGATATGTGGGGGTGTTGGGCGGG
>Ga0315548_1002064_pt1 | contig 15945 bp, 16 predicted proteins | sample SalMarSW160110MG_2_FD_202540 | JGI IMG/M metagenome (GOLD analysis project Ga0315548, IMG submission 202540) | Salt marsh sediment microbial communities from the Plum Island Ecosystem LTER, Massachusetts, United States - Salt Marsh Sediment SW1601-110 ...
GAACACTACCATGGAATAACTTTAAGCGGGGCAGTTAACTGCCGCATAATCAACAACACAGTGGCAGATAGAGATACATTTGACACCGAAATAAGCCCGTGGATAAGAGTAGGAGATCACAAGAACGGTTCTCCCAGCGAGAATTGTGTAGTTCGAAACAACATTTATTACAGAAATTTATCTTTGGATTCCCCGCAGACCGAGGATCACAATTTACAGGTAAAAAATTATGATAGTACCTTCGTGGATTTCGAGCAATTTGACCTTCGCTTAAAAGAAGGAAGCCCCGCGATAGACGCAGGTACAAGCGACCTTGCACCTTTGACTGACATAATAGGAGTTAGCAGACCCCAGGGAGCATTGTATGATATAGGAGCTTATGAATATTTTGTCGACCAAGAACCCGGTCTTTTTAGCCCACTGCGAATATATCCCAATCCTTTTAACACTTTTACCAATATAACTTTCACTTTGTATAATTACGGAAATGTTCGTCTTGAAATATATAATTCTCTAGGCTCGAAAATCAAAGAATATTTAGATTCCAGTACATTCCCACGAGCGTATCATTATACTTTTTACAGAGAAAATTTTAGCAGCGGCGTATACTTTGTATATTTAAAGGTTAACGATCAAGTTGTGTCTAAAAAAGTAATTTTAATCAAATAGTTATTATATTTTTTTTAAGGACTTACAGATCAAAAAATGTCTCTAAAACCACGAAACCTATAACAGCATACATAACGAAGAAAGCAATATAAAATATCTTTAAGAGAGCATAGAAAGTCAAAAAACAAAAAAGGTCAGGCAACCGGTTAACGCCTTCGCAATTTTACCGGTTAGACGATTCGAAAAACCTACAGACCTTTCGTCAGCTCAGATATTTTTACTTTTAAGGCTTTAGAGACTTTTTGGATATTAGCAAGGGTTATATTCTTTTCTCCGCGTTCAATCATACCAATATAAGTGCGATGAACACCGGCTTTTTCCGCAAGAACTTCTTGCGAATAACCCAATTTTTTCCTTTCCTCTCTTACCTTTTTTCCGAATTGTACTAAAATTTCTCGCTTTTTCATAGTATGCAATATATAGAAAAAATATAATTTTTCTACATACTAAAATTACCAAATAGATTAATTTATTTATTGCATTCTTAAAATAGCATCTTGACAAATCGCTTCAGAACACTATAATTATACGCACTAAGATTACAATAAAATGGAATAGATTTTGAAAAAAATATTGATTGCCGACGGCATGTTGGAAAACGCGAAAAAAATAGAGAATTTTCTCAAAGAGGAATTTGAAGTGTGTAAATCCTGTTCTGAGCAAGGTGTTTTGGATTTATGCCTAATGAGAGATTTCGATCTTGTTATTTGCGGTTATACTTTAAGAGATATCACGGGTATGGAATTAATCAAAAAAATCAAGGGTGTTCTACCCGACATAAAAAGCATACTTATCTCCGGTAGTCTTATCCCGGATGAAGAGGAAATTAAGGAGCTAGGCATAAACGCTTTTATCGAAAAACCCTTTGAAATGGATACATTGAAACATGTTGTTGATTTGGTTTTAGAAGGATAGTACCCACGAGATTGCACGGATTATCACAGAAAAAAGAAAGAGTATTGATTTAGTAAAGTTATAATAAGTGGAGTGTTACTTATGTTGCCTTAACATCCAATCATACATTGCTTTTTTTTCGTAAATTTTGTGAATGGAATGTCCTTGTCCTTCAAGCCTGGAATATCTTACTTTACCTCCGGCTTCCCTTAAAGCATGTACCATTTTTTCTGTTTCCCCCGGAAGGACGATTTTATCCAGAGCCCCGTGGAATGCCCAAACAGGTATATTCTTCATTTCTTTGATGTTTTTGGTGCTCCATCCCCCACACAGAGGAATCGCCGCCGCAAAATATTCCGGGTGTTTTATAGACAGGGCCCAAACTCCAGAGCCTCCCATACTCATACCTGTAAGGTAAACCCTATTTCGATCGATCCTGTATTCATTCGACAATTTCTCAAATAAAGAGGTAAACCAGTCATCTGTGCTCCAGATTCTATCCGGAGGACACTGCGGCGATACGATGATAAAAGGGAAATGCCATCCTTCACTTACCAGATAAGGGGGGCCGTACTGCTTTAATTTTTCCAGATTATAACCACGGCGTGATTTTCCGTGAAGATAAACCAAAATAGGCCATCTTCTTGAGGGTTGTTTCCCATAATCCTTCGGCAGATACAATAAATATCTGTAAGCAGTATTGTCTTGTACGACTGTTCCGCCGGTATTTCTAAGGGACGCGCCGAAGTCATTAAACTGTAAATTTGCGCAGGAAAATAAACACAAGAAAAGAATAAAAGAAAACCGCCACATTTTCTTCAAATAACTAAAATTAATATCAGCAATCATGTTATTTGAAAGTTTACGAAAAGTTTTCATTTAGTCAAGGCTGGCGCTTCGTGTTATTCTTCATTAAAAATATAATTATATATATTTCAATATTTATTACTCTTCTTGCGTGCAGAAACACATATGTTTTGTTGTATTGTTAAAACCCAACACCTGAAATCTTGAGTTTTTTAAACCTTAAAACCTAGCAACCTTGACATTCTCGACATAATTTATAATTTATTCGTGATGATTAACTTTATAAGTTTTAACCAGGTATTAGAAGTAATTATACGTACCTCGATTATTGGTCTCGCGGCTTTTATTGTAATAAGGATAAGGGGGAGAAAGCAATTAGCTCAGCTTACGTTATTCGATATAATAATAGTAATCGCTCTCGGGTCCGCTGTAGGAGATGTAATGATTTACCCCGAAGAAGTCGTGTCACTTCTTCGTTCTATAGTAGCAATTACCACACTAATTGTGTTGATTTATGTGTTTGAAGATTTAGTTTGCAGAGCTCCTAAAAAAATAACGCGGATAATATACGGAGATTCAACAATTATAATCAAAAACGGAAAACTTGTAAAGAAAAATTTTGAGAAAATCAATCTCACAGAAGACCAGTTAAGGGCAAAACTCAGAGAAAAAAATATACAGTATTATTCCGAAGCGAAAATCGTTCGCCTGGAACCAGACGGAGAGTTGAGCGTGCAGCGGAAAAGGAATGATAAGAAATAGAAAGAATTCAGAAGTTAGGAGCCAGAAGTAAGAAGCTCACCTCACACCAAAAATTTATTGTTACAACAGAGAATACAGAGGTACATTATACAACTATTTTCCCTTTTGTGACGAACTAAAGACTCCTTGACTTTTTCTTCAAATACACAAATATGAATAAATAATGAATGTAGTAATATTAAGTAATTCCTACGGAGAAGACAGAAGCGGTGCTTTGATCGCAAAAGAACTCAGAAAACTGGATGGAAAAATAAGAATCAGAGCTTTTCCTCTTATTTCTTTCGGGGAGGAATATAAAAAAAGAAATATCAAAGTAGTAGGAGGGCATCCGCCGCCTCCTTCGGGCGGGTTTTTTTTGAAAAGTGTGAAAAAATGTTTGGCTGATATAACCAAGGTTTTCTTCTTGCCCTTTTCTTATGTAGACCGGCTCCGAATATTTAAAGATAAAACACATATTCTAATAGTTGTCGGAGATTTTTCCTTGTTGTTACTTGGTTATATTTCCCTGCGGAAAGAAGCTTATTTCCTCGAACAATGCAAATCCAATTATATACATCCGCATTTACCTTTTGAGAGGTTTTTTATAAGTGAAATCGCAAGAAAAGTATTTACACATGATAAAATCACTTGCGATGATTTGAAGGATAAAGGTATCGATGCCAAATTCGTAGGCAATCCTATGATGGATGATTTGTCGGAAGAAAAAAAATATTGCTCTCCTGAAGAAAAGATACTTATAGGACTGCTTCCGGGTTCAAGAAAAGAAGCTTATAACAATATGAAAAAAATAGTAAAAATAGTAAAGGAACTTGCAAGTATGGACCAAAATTTACATTTTGCCGTGGCTCTTTCCGAAACTGTAGACAAAGAAAAAATAACAAAAACTATATCTGATTTAAAGAACAACATCGATGTTTGTCACGGCTGTTTTGTCGATATCGTGAGAAAATCACGACTTGTTATAAGTTTAGGAGGAACTGCAAGTGAACAATCTCTTTATTTAGAAACGCCAGTCGTATCTTTTCCCGGTAGTGGAGCACAAAACACCAGACGTAGACTAAACGGACAAACAAAACTATTGGGAGAGGCATTTATAATGTTCGATTACCAACCCGAAAAGATAGCAGAAAAAATCCTGAAACTGATTTACAATAAAAAACTTTTGAAACAATTAAAAGAAAAAGGAAAAAAAAGGGCAGGCGAATCCGGAGGAGCCAGGGAAATAGCCCAATACATATATTCTGAGGAAGTAAAAATCAAGAAGTCGAGCAGAGAATCTGGAAGCCAGGAGACAGAAGTCAGAATCCCCCCTCACTCTAAAAAATCGAAAAATCAAAAAAATGAAAAAGAAAATTGAAGCCTCTGTAATCCTCCCAACATATAACAGATTGCCTGTACTCAGAAAATGCCTGGAGGCATTTTCAAATCAAACGACGAAGAACTTTGAAATTATACTGATAGACGATTGTTCTGACGACGGAACAAAGAAATACATTGAAAATTGTGATTTTAAGAATTTAAGATACATTCGGCTTGAACAGCGCTCGGGTCCATATTACGCGAGGAATCTTGGAGTGAAGAAGGCAAAAGGAGAAATAATTATATTCGTCGATTCGGATGTAATAGTTTTTCCGGATTTTGTGGAAGATCATATAAAGATACATAAAAAAAATGAAAATCTTGTGGTACAAGGTATGGTTAAACACGTAAAAAATCTTACGAAAGTTAATATGAATAGGTTTTATCTTCCCAATGCGCTTTGTCTTAGAACATTTATAACACAAAACGCGTCTGTTAGAAGGAAATACCTTATCTCTGTGGGTGGCTTTGAAGACTTTGGTCCCAAAATGGGATATAAAGATGTAGATATGGGCTTGAAATTGATGAATTTAAGTCTTTTCTGGAAATACGGGATAAGAAAATGTAAAGCTTTTCACATCGATGGAGAAATAACAGAAAAAAGTCTTATGAAAATTTTTGAAAAATGGACAAAGCAGGGAGCTTCGGCTTGTTGCTTTGTTGGAAAATGGGGGGAAAGAGGAGAAAAATACGCAAGAACCAGGAAAGCGCTGTTTTTCTCTAAGTTGTTCTGTACCAACAGGTGGGTGGAAAGGGAAAACATGCCCGGGTTAGTTGAATATAGTAGAAAACATTTTATAATTGCATATTGGATTCTTAAAGGTTTTATCAGATATCATTATAGGTCGAAAGGAATAAAGGAGGTAAAAATAAGTGAAGGCATCAGTGATTGTAGTGAGTTATAATAGAGCTCATCTTTTATCTCTCTGCGTGGAAAAACTTCTACACCAGAAATTTGATGATTATCAACTTATTGTGGTTGATGATGGTTCTACTGATGAAACCAGTAAAATGATGGAAAGAATGGAAGATCCAAAATTAACGTATATTAGATATAAAGAAAATAAAGGCCAACCATTTGTAAGGAATAAAGGTATAGAAGAGGCGGATGGTGAAATCATTATTTTTGTTGATTCCGATGTCTTGGTAGATGAAAATTTTGTCAGAGATCATGTGAAATTGCAGGAGAAAAAAAATAAGATAATAGTTCAGGGTTTGGTAAGGCATATTAAAAAGGTTGAAGATTACGGGATTTTTACTCTCAGAATAGATGGTTTGTGTTTGGTGGGGCTTGTGACGCAGAATGTTTCGGTTAAAAAGAAATGGTTGGAGAAAGTTGGAGGCCTTGAAACATCTTTTGGAACTACAATGGGTTATGAGGATATAGAACTGGGACGCAGGCTAAAGAAAATAGGGCATAAAACCGTATACGCATGGAGAAGCTGTCTCGCCTGGCATGTTGACGGTTATAATACTGATGAAAGATTGAATTCTGTATTCAATAAATCCTACCAGTTTGGCAAAAATGCGGTGTTGTTTTCGAGATTGCACGGAAGAAATGTTGGTGCCCGGCATCTGAAAAAGAATTATGTATATTTTATCAATAAAATATTCGGTACAGAGTATTGGGTTGAAGATAAAGGAATAAATTATCTTTTTGAGAATCGTAACTCTTTAATGGCACCTTTTCTTAAAGAAATAATAAAATATCATTACAGAGGTAAAGGGATTAGAGAAGCCCTCGAAGATAAAAAAAAAGAATCTAAAAAGGATTTTAAGTAAGGGGTTGACAATGATTTGTGTAAAATTAAATTGGAGCGTCCCAAAAATAATACATAAAGTGAGAAGGAGGTAGAATGAGTATAGATTTACAGAAATTAAACGAAGAAGCGCAGGAAAAAAGTGCTGTAATAGAGAACCTTTTCGCGGAAATAGGAAAATCTATCATAGGACAGAGAGAAATTTTAGAAAAAACAATAATTGCGCTGCTTACAAAAGGGCATATCTTGATTGAAGGAGTTCCGGGACTCGCGAAAACTTATATAATAAAAACACTTGCGGCAACGGTAAACGCCACTTTTAAAAGAATCCAATTTACACCCGATCTGTTGCCGGCAGATATAACAGGAACCCAGATATACAACCAAAAAACAGGTGATTTCACTCCAAAGAAAGGTCCTCTCTTTGCCAATTTTATTCTTTCCGACGAGATAAACAGAGCTCCGCCAAAGGTCCAGAGTGCTTTACTTGAAGCCATGCAGGAGGGACAGGTCACAATTGGAGACGAGACTTACTCTCTTCCCGACCCTTTTATGGTCCTCGCGACCCAGAACCCGATAGAGCAGGAAGGCACATACCCTCTGCCTGAGGCTCAAGTCGACCGATTCAAACAGAAATTGGTTATCACATATCCCAACAAGGAAGAAGAAAAAAGAATAATGAAACAGCAGACAGCCAAGGAACTTCCGGCAACGAAACCTGTTGTGGAAATCAAAAAACTGAACTCTTTAAGGGATTTCATTTATAAAATACACGCCGATGAAAAAATAAGAGATTACATAGTGGATATAGTGTTTGCCACAAGGAAACCTTCAGATTATGGCATTAAAGATCTCGATGTTTATATTAGATACGGTGCGTCCCCGAGAGCTTCCATATACCTGTTCGAAGCCGCTAGAGCGCACGCGTTTCTGCAGAGACGAGGGTTTATCATTCCTGAAGATGTGAAAGCTATGGTTTATAATATCTTGAGACATAGAGTGATATTATCTTATGAAGCGGAAGCCGAAGGCGTAAAGGAAGAAGATATAATAAGAGATATCCTTGAAGCAGTCGAAATCCCATAGCGCAGCAAGGCTGCTAAAATTTAAAGTTTAAATATCAAAATGAAAAATGCCAAATCAAAACAAAAAAAAGAGAAACAACGAATCACACGAATAGCACAAATAAAGGCAAAAAAAGGTTCTATTTTTTATAAACAAAAAATGACTATTGTTAATTCATTTGTGAAATTCGTGCAATTTGTTGTTAGAAAATGGGTTGTTGGGGGAATCTGTACTCTCTGTGGTTTAGTTTTGTTGAATAGGTAATTATGGAAGAACGAATTAAAGATATATTAAGAGAAGTCAGACAAATCGAAATAGAGTCAAAAAAAGTAGTAAATACTCTCTTCGGAGGAGAATATAAAAGCTCGTTTAAAGGGAAAGGAATGGAGTTCCACGAAGTACGCGATTATTTTCCCGGAGATGACGTAAGAAATATCGATTGGAATGTGACGGCGAGAATGAATCATCCTTTCGTTAAAAGATTCGTAGAAGAAAGAGAGCTTACTATTTTTATAATTGCCGATTGCAGCGGTTCAGGAGATTTCGGAACAAGGAAAGAAAAGAAAAAAGATCTTATAGCCAGAATAGCCGCTCTTTTTGCCTTTTCTGCAGAAAAAAATAATGATAAGGCAGGGCTTTTGATGTTTTCCGATAAAGTGGAACATTACCTGCCGCCAGCCAAAGGAAGAAAACATACTCTTCATATAATTCGGGATATCTTACTTTTCGAAGGAGAAAGCAAAAAAACTAATCCTGTGCCGGCAATGGAATTCTCTCAGGAAGTGCTACGCCATGGTGCTATTGTTCTTTTTATTTCAGATTTTCTGGGAGAAAGTTTCGATGTAGATCACATAAAAATGCCGCTATCTTTAATGGCTAAGAAATTTGATTTTATACCAATTATTGTTAGAGACCCACTCGAAATTGAATTAAAAATAAGCGGAAAAATAACTTTTAGAGATGCGGAAAGCGGAAAAGTTAAAGTATTTGACGGAAAAGAGCTTTCAAATAAACTTACGGAAACCCGTAAAACAAGTGACGAAAAACTTCACCACTTATTTAACATTAACGGTCTGGATAGAATAGAAATCACGACAGGAGAAGACTATGTAGGTTCGATACATCGTCTTTTCCAGAGGAGACTGCCTTGATTTTTTTATTTCTGTTTTCTGTGCTTAATCTTTATGTGACACCGGATTCCGCGACGGTGGGAGATACATTAACTATAAATATTAAAGGAACGCTCCCCGATTCTGCTGTGATTATAAAACCCGACTCTTTTCCTGATATCATTATTCTTGATTCTCTTAAAATATTTTCCGATACCGCTGCTATCATTCATTTTACTTCGTTTTCGACGGGTCCGCAGGAATTAAAAATAAAATCAGGTAAGGATACATTGAAAGTAACTTATCTTATAAACTCGGTACTGGAACCCGAAAACAAAGGAATCTCACCAATATGGGGACCATACGGCTTTTTCAACTGGCATTATCTTTTATTTCTTTTGATTATTCCCATCGTTCTTATATCTTATTTCTTGTTTAGAAAATTTAAAAAGGGAGAGATCGAGTTAATCGAAGAAGACGAGATGGAACCTGGAGAAGAAGCGTTAGCCAATTTAAAAATTCTAGAAGAAAATGCGCACGCCTGGAATTGGAACAAGCTATATACTTCACTTTCTTATATAGCAAGAAGGTATATAGAAAGAAAAGCAAAAATTCCCGCTGTAGAAGCCACGACATCCGAACTACTGATGTTGATTAAAAAAGAGGATTTAGATACGTTTTTACCTTTAACACGGCAATTCCCAGAGTGGGATTTAATAAAATTTGCCGATAAGGAATCTACAGAGGAGGAATTTAATAAAAATATCGTGATTGTCAAATCCATAGTGCAGGAAATGGAAAAGAAAGAGGAGAAAAGTGATTCACTTTAATAATCCTCTTTATCTAATAGGTCTTTTGTTGCTGCCTATCATTTATTTTCTTAACAGGAAAATAAAACAACCTTCTATTCTCTATTCCGATACTTCCTCTGTGGGAATAAAATCCGCTAGCGAATTTTACAGCGGATTAAGACATTATTTATTATTGCTGATTCTCGCTTTTATAATTATTGGACTTGCCCGTCCTCAAAGGGGATATGAAACAGAAATAATACACAAGAAAGGAATAGATATTATCCTGGCTATGGATATTTCCGGTTCGATGAAGGCAGCGGATTTTAGCCCAAATAGGCTGGAAGCGGCGAAGAAACTTGGAAGTGAATTTATCGATATGAGGAGTGGTGATAGAATAGGGCTAGTTGTATACGCAAGAGAAGCTTTGATACAGGCTCCTCTGACCCTCGACCATGAATTAGTAAAAGAACAGATCGAGTCTCTTGGGTTCGATCTCCTTCCGGATGGTACAGCGATAGGCATGGGTATAACTTACGGAAATTTTCTTTTGTCGAATTCGACCAGTAAAAATAAAATTATAGTTCTTCTTACAGATGGAAGAAATAATGCCGGTAATATAGACCCGGAAACCGCGGCAAAAAACGCATCAACTGCGGGAGTAAAAATTTATGCTATCGGTATAGGTAAAAGAGGTGAAGTCCCTTACCCTGTAAAGAATGCCCTTGGAATAACCCGCTATGTCAATGCCAATTTTGAAATAAACGATGAAGCCCTAAAGAAAATTACCGACCAAACGGGAGGAGAATATTTCAGGGCCACATCGAGTGAAGCCCTGAAAGATATTTACGAAACTATAGATCAGATGGAAAAAACTACTTTTAAGGTAGAGAAAATAGCAAAATACAATGAAAAACTTCACTTTGCTTTATTGCCCGCTTTAATTCTATTTTTAATAATTTTTATAGAACCTGTTCTGTCGAGGAGAATTCCATGAATTGGGCAAAGCCTTTTTATTTACAGTTTCTTTGGCTTATTCCAATCTCTATAATATTGTTGATTTACCGCGTACGGAGAAACAAAAAAATATTAAAAAACTTAGCAGATAGTAGCATGAGAGATATAATATGGAAAGAAAACAGAAAAAATTCTCTCTGGAAAGAGGTATTGCTTATCTGTTCATTTACTTTATTAATTGTTGCCCTGGCAAGACCAAGATGGGGGCGTATATTAACTATTACCGAAGCGGAAGGATATAACGTGGTTTTCGCGCTAGACGCGTCTTCCAGCATGCTTGCCCAGGATGTAAAAGGAGGTCGAGTCGATAAAGCCAGAGAATCAATAAAAGCCGCGCTGAATCAATTGCCGGGAAGCCGTTTTGGATTGGTAGCTTTTTCCGGAAAAGCTTATAAACTTTGCCCTCTCACCACAGACGTTAACGCTTTCAAGCTTTTTATCGATTTGGTCGAACCCTCTCTTATCCCAACCGAAGGAACAGATATAGGTGCTGCTATAAGGAAATCCGTAGAACTGTTTTCGGAAAAATTGAGCGGGTCGAGAATTATAATAATCGTTACCGACGGAGAAAATACTAGAGGAGATCCGAGAGTAGAAGCTCTGAATGCGAGAAAAGAGGGAGTGAAAATATTTACGATATCCGCGGGAACGAAAGAAGGAGCTCCTATCCCAAAATTCGATTCAACCGGAAAATTCTTGGAATACTTAAAAGACGAAAATGGAAAACCGCATATTTCTATTGTGAATCATGATATGTTAAATTTGATAGCAAAAGCAGGAAACGGAGCTTTTTTAGAAGGAGAGGGAGTAGAACTGGGAATTTTAGTTAGACTTTTCAAAGGGCTTAAAACCGGAAAATTTTCTTCGGAGAAAGTTGAACATTATCAGGAAAAATATATTTTCTTTTTAATTCCTTCTCTCTTATTTCTTGTGATTGCCAGTTTGATAAAAACGGGGAAAGAATGATATTTCTAATTTTAATCGCTCTGGATATATCTCCTTTAGTAAATAAAGCCAACAAGCTTTATGAAAAAGAAAAATACGAAGAAGCTTATGAAATATATAAAGATGCATCGATTCTCAATCCGGATAATGAAAAGATGAAATTTAATCTAGCCGATTGCGCGTATAAGCTTAAAAGATTCAGAGAAGCCGGGGATGAATTTGCGCGATTGTCTGCATCCAAAAATAAAAGTTTAAGTCAAAAAAGTTTTTATAATTTGGGTAATGTATTTATGGAAGCAAAACAGTATGATAAGGCTATTTCGTCGTACAAAAATGCTTTATTTCTGAATTCAAAAGACGAGCGGGCTAAAAGAAATCTTGAAATCGCAAAGATGATGAAAGAACAGCAGAAAAAAAATGAGGATGAAAACGAAGATAAAGAGAACAAAAAGGACCAACAACAACAACAACAACAACAACAACAACAACAACAACAACAACCGAAACCACAGCCTAATCCTCAGGATAAAATCAAAGAAGCTCTTAAAAAAGATCAGAAAGAAACGATGAAAAAAGCCCTCCGTCGTCAGGGAGGAGGAGAAGAGAACGCGGGGAAATGGTGATATTAATACTTCTTTCATTAACATTCACTGCTTCGGTGGATAATACCATTGTTCCTGTAGGGGAGTCATTCATCGTGAGCGTAAGCATCGAAGGAGAAAACCTCTCTGGGGTAGATGCTCCTTCTGCACCCGAAGTATCCGGTATAGATATCCTGGGTTCTTCCAGTTCTCAATCGACCCAGATTAATTTCATTAACGGAAAACTGGATAAGTCCACGAGTATAACTCACGATTATCAAATGATCGCGAGAAAAGAAGGTACTTTCACAATTCTTCCGTTTAAGCTGAAACATAAAGGCAAAACATATTCCACAGAGCCTATAAAAATTACTGTACAAAAAGGAGCACCCCGAGCAAACGCAGCTCCTACACAAAGAAATTATAATAACGTGCAAACTGAATCGAGAGAATTTAGATCGGTTTTTCTCGAAAGTCAGGTTTCTAAAGGTATGGTATATCCGGGCGAACCCTTAATTGTAACCCATTATATATATACTAAAGCTAACCTCGGAGATATTCAGTTGACCGGGCCCCCGAATTACGAAAACGTGTGGGTTGAAAACATACAATCGCCTACGAGGTTAGACTTTAAAAGAGCAACTAAAAACGGAATCAGCTACCAAAGAGCTTTGGTAAAACAGGATGTTTTATTCCCCCTGGGAGAAAAAAGTGTTAAAGTAAACCCATTTTCTTTAATGATTGTAATAAGAGGGGATATGTTTTCGTTTTTTGGAGAAAGAAAAACAATTTCATCCGAGGCAAAAACAGTAAACGTAAAACCATTTCCTTCAGATAGACCGCTTGAATTTATAGATGCGGTTGGTAGTTTTTCGATAACTGCAGAGTTGGATACTTCAAATTTAAAAGTAGACGCGCCTTTTACTGTTAAAATAATCATAAAAGGTAAAGGAAACCTTAATTTATTGTCGGCTCCTAAGTTCCCAGAATCGAGAAAACTTACCTCTTATGACCCTGAATCAAATGTAAATACTCATATATCGGGAAGCACCCTCACCGGAGAAAGAAAATTTAGCTACCTTGTAACTCCAAAAGTTTCCGGAATAATTGAAATTCCGGAAATAAAGTGGGCTTACTTTGATATTAACAGTAGAGAATTCGTTAAGAAGAAATTAGGCCCATGGAAAATTCAGGTTAGACCGGGGAGTAAAATAGGAGAAGAAGAATCCGTGAATCAAATCAATAAAGATATCGCCTACGTTTTACCGGTAAGAGACAAGACAGTTTCTCTTATGCCTAGATTTTTGCCGCTGTACTTTCTGCCAGCCATCATTTTTCTTGTTTTATCCGCTTATTATGTAATGGATACGCGAAAAATTCTCGGAGACAGAAGATACGCGAGTATGAAAGCCATACCAAGAGAGTTAAAAAAAGGTTTTAAGAAATTGGAAACAGAAATGGAAAACAATAATCCTGCTCAATTTTATGAGGATTTAACACGGCTTCTTTTAAAATTCTTGAAACTAAAATTTCATATGGATCCTTTTGGTATGAAAAAGACAGAGATTATTTCAGAGTTAACGGATAAGAAAGTACCGCAAAAAATACTTTTATTGCTCCGGGAATTACTCGAGAGGAGTGAAACTGTGCGTTTCACGTCTTTAAAGTTAGAAAAGAAAGATATGGCCAAAGATTTGAAAACCGCAAAAGAGATTATCAATGCTTTGTATTAGTTTTTTAATGCTGTTGTCACAAACCCCGCTGTCCGCGGAAGAATGCTATAAGAAAGGCGAATATTCAAAAGCGTTAGAAGAATACACCGAATATCTCGACAGAGGTGTTCAGTCTCCTGAATTATATCTAAATATAGGAAACTGCCATTACAGAATGGGAAACTTTGGAGAAAGTCTTTTATATTACAGAAGAGCGTGGTTCCTGTCTCCCGGAAACGAAAACATAAATAACAACATCGCTCTGTTCTCAAAAGAAAAATCTAACCCCAACCCATTCATTTCTTTCTTCTCTCGAATGGTAGACAGAATTTCTCTTAGAGCTTTTTCTTGTCTTCTGGTAATATCCTTTACGCTTTTAGTTGTTATTGTTTCTATACGTCTTATCCAGACAGTAAAACTGATCAATTTCCCGACCAATCCCTTACTCTTTTTATTCGGTCTGTTTTTTCTTTTTTCACTCATCGGTTTTTCAATATGGTACGCGAGAGCTAAATCCGGATGGGTCGTTACAACCGAAACAACCATTGCTTACAGTGGTCCGAATGAAGATTTTAAGGAACTTATGCGAGTGGACGAAGCGGAAGAGGGTTCGTTTGTAAGGGAAGACGATGGGTGGTGGCTGATTCATTTTCATTCCGGTGCAGGAGGCTGGATCGACTCGACAAACGCCGAACTCATTTTCCCGTCTTTGAAATAGGAAAAGTGATTCTCACACGGAGCCACAGAGAACACAGAAAAAACAACTAAAATTTTGTTTGTTTAAAACCCAACCCACAACCCAAATTAATCTCACACAAAGGCACAAAGAACACAAAGAAAAAATATGTTGTTTAAAACCCACTACCACCCCCATTTATCTCACACAAAGGCACAAAGAACACAAAGAAAAAAGAATTAAATTCGTTTTGCCCTTCCACAACACCCAGGAAGAACAACGAATAGTGCAAATATATAAACAATGATTTTTTTGTTCTATTCGTGTGATTTGTTATTTCTATCTTTGTTGGTTTTTTGGGAGGGTACGGAAGAGTTGTTTTTAATAAACATATTAAATGGAGGTGGTGTGGCTTTGTGTCTCTGTGTCTTTGTGTGATAATAAATTTTTTGGGGGTTGAGGGGTTTAGTGTTTTTCGTGGTTAATGTTTAAATTTTGACTCTTATGCCTGCCTTAGCCCATCTGCTCGGCATTGGAATCCACTCCGCCTCTGTGTATTCTGTATTCAGCAGGTTTGTGACATCTATAAAAAATTCAGAATTCTTAAATTTCAATAAGATACTGGTATCCAGAATAAATTGTTCTTCCGAGTTGGGTAAAATTTCGTAGCGACCTTTCCAGACTTGTTTTAAATTGTGACTTAAATCGTAGTCTACATTAAAAGTAAACTTGTGTTCCGGATAATTGAGGAGATATTTGGATTGAAGCAGGTCTTCAGGTACGTTTACATCGGAAAAATTATAACCAAGAGTAATACCCGGAACAGGAATATTTTTAAACTTGCGGGCAATAGATTTGAAGGTGGAGGAGATGTCTAATCCTTTTACTGTAACCTCTCCTACGTTTGTTGCCGACCACGCTGTATTTGCTCTGACCCAGTCTATTGTATTTTTTTCTTTTCTGATAAAAGTGTTGATATTTGTTAATATGCTTCCTTTTATAATTTTTAAACCCGTTTCAAAGGATGTTCCGCTTTCGGGCACCAAATTCTGATCGCCAATATTGGCGGGGCTGTTAATATATAATTCTGTGTATGAAGGAATTCTAAAAGCTCTTTCAATCGATGCGTATAAATAGGTCCGATTATTTAGCTTTAGTCCGATGTCTATTCCGGGATAGACATACCAATCCCAGTCCGAGTAGTAAAATAAAGATGCGCCAAAAGCAACGGTAATATTTTTTAAAGCAGGGAGCTTGTGTTCGAAGAAGAATCGCGATTTTGTGCGGGAATGACTTCCGAGAGCTATACTATTGTTTTTTTCTTGTCCTAATTCTAAGCCTGCGGCTGTGATCCCCGCAGGGTAAGAAATCGACGATTGCAGTGTAAACCCATACAAATATGTTGTATCATTGTTTCTGTATAAACTCGGGTTTTCATAATCCAGTACATAATCGTCATTATGCCGTCTCCAGTAAAAAGCCGCATTTACTTTGTTAATATCTATAGAGCCTTTTATAAAAGCTGTTTTTGTTTGTTCTCGTGTGTTCGGATACATATCGGAATAGAAGCAGCGGGCTCCGAAATCTTTATCGTTATAACCTAAAGAAATTTCTCCGCTGGCTTTTTGGTGGGTAATGTTGGATTTAAAGAATATGTTCCAGATGTTAAAATCTGTATTATCTATATATCCCTCGGACCTTTTTCCTGAAATCGAGAGATAGTTATGTGAAATTCCTAAAGGTTGAGATAAAGAAAGGTTTCCGTCAAGCAACTGATAATCTCCTATCAGTGCTTTTA
>Ga0315548_1002067_pt1 | contig 15939 bp, 10 predicted proteins | sample SalMarSW160110MG_2_FD_202540 | JGI IMG/M metagenome (GOLD analysis project Ga0315548, IMG submission 202540) | Salt marsh sediment microbial communities from the Plum Island Ecosystem LTER, Massachusetts, United States - Salt Marsh Sediment SW1601-110 ...
CAAGTACGGCCACGTCGCACAGATTATAACGTTCGGGACAATGAAGGCACGGGCGGTCATCAGGGACATCTGCAGGGTTAAAGGTGTTCCGCTTGCAGAGGCCGACCGGCTGGCAAAACTCGTCCCCGACTCTCTGGGTGTTACTCTTGAACATGCTCTCAAGACCGAACCGCAGCTAAAAAATGCTTACGAAAAGGATGAACTAACAAGAAGCGTAATCGATATCTGCAAAAAGCTGGAAGGCCTTGCACGTCATGCGTCGGTGCACGCAGCAGGAGTGGTAATAGCAGACGAGCCATTGACAAATTTTATTCCTCTTTATAAGGCGCCGGGCAGTGATGATATCATTACCCAGTTCGAGGGCCCCATAGTCGAAAAGGTCGGCCTTTTGAAAATGGATTTTCTGGGGCTAAAAACCCTCAGTGTTCTCGAACGGGCAAGAAAGCTGGTAAAAGAAATACACGGTATCGATATTGACCTCGAGAAAATAGATATCAATGACGAAAAGGTTTTTAAGCTTTTCGCGAGCGGAAAAACCAAAGGCGTATTTCAATTCGAGTCCGGCGGGATGCAGGACCTGCTGATGAAAATCAGGCCCGACAGGATTGAGGATTTGATTGCCGCCAACGCACTGTATCGGCCGGGACCGATGATTCTGATACAGGACTATATCGACCGCAAACACGGCGGAAAATGGTCATTGCCACACCCCATTCTGAACGAAGTGCTCAGCGAAACCTACGGGATAATGGTCTATCAGGAACAGGTTATGCGTATAGCGAACCGGCTCGGTGACATTCCGCTGCGTGAGGCATATACGATGATAAAGGCCATCAGTAAGAAAAAGGGCCGTACGATAGCAAAAGCCAAAGAAAATTTCATAGCAGGCTGCGTCCAAAAAGGCCTGAAAAAACAACAGGCGGAGCAGATATTCGAACTTATCGAGCGCTTCGCCGGCTACGGCTTTAATAAAAGCCACTCGACCCGCTACGCATTCATTGCTTACCAGACAGCGTATATGAAAACGCACTGGCCTGTAGAATTTATGGCGGCACTTTTGACTTATGAGATGGTTAATACCGACAAGGTTGTCGAATACATAGCCGAGAGTGAGCAGATGGGCATCGAGGTTATGGCACCAGACATCAACGAAAGCGGTGTCGATTTTACGCCTCTTTACAAAGGCGGAGGAGAGAAAAAGGGTGTGATAAGATTCGGCCTTGCAGCGGTCAAGGGTGTCGGCGAAAAAGCTGTCGAGCAGATTATTGCTGCCCGCGAAAGAACAGGCAGGTTCGAGAGCCTGTTTCATTTCTGCGAGAATGCCGATTTAAGGGCCGCCAACAAGCAGGTAATTGAGGCATTGATAAAAGCGGGTGCGTTCGACCATCTCGGCGGTCACCGCGCGCAGATGCTTGCCGGCCTTGAGAAGGCAATGCAGACAGGCGCCGGCATCCAGGCTGACAGGCAGAACGGGCAGATGAACTTTTTCGGACAAATGGACGGGACAAGCGATTATGCGGGCGACCATAATAGCCTTCCCCAAATCCCGCCCTGGCCCGAACAGCAGATGCTCGCCTTCGAAAAGCAGGTGCTCGGATTCTATGTAACAAGCAATCCATTGAGCCATTGCGCCGAGATTATAAATATTTACTCGACGCTCAATACCTCGCAGCTTTCGGACACCAAAGACGGCCAGCAAATAATCATCGGCGGAATGATAACGAAAAAAAGGACACTCGTAACAAAAAGAGGAAAAAACGCAGGCTCGAAAATGGCTGTCTTCATCCTCGAAGATTTGCAGGGACAGGTCGAAGTGGTCCTGTTCCCGGATACTTTAAAACAGTACGAAGATTATCTCGCAGAAGACACTGTGGTTTTTGTAAAGGGCAAAGTTGACCACAGAAGAGAGAATCCGAACATCTTCGCCTATGAGCTGATAAGGCTCGAAGATGTAAGAGAAAAACTCGCAGCCAAGGTAAGGATTCAGTTGAAAGCGGACGATGTCACGAAAGAAAAAGCCCTGGAGATTAAAAGCATCTGCCAGCATCACAGAGGAAACAGTCCCGTTTACGTTTTGGTACGGACCGAGAAGGGCAGGGTCCAGACAAAAACCGACAATTCTTTATTTGTCAACCCGGACGTGGACTTTTGCAAAAAGATGAAACAGCTCGTGGGGGAGGATAACTTCCAGCTTACCAGATAAAATAAAAGGTTGATAAAGCACGATTTTTTCCTATACTTAATGGGAATTGACATTTTTTTTCGAGGTTGATTATGGAGACGTTAGAAAAAGCTGATAAATCCGTTTTAAAACTGGAGCCGGCCCTGCCGTATAAGGTCGCCGATATTTCGCTTGCTGAATGGGGCAGAAAAGAAATGAAGCTGGCCGAAAACGAGATGCCAGGTCTGATGGCAATTCGCAAAAAATATGCCGCTCAAAAACCGCTTAAGGGCCTGAAAATTACCGGCAGTCTGCATATGACTATTCAGACAGCGATGCTTATAGAGACCTTAAAAATTCTCGGAGCCGATATTCGCTGGGCATCCTGCAATATCTTTTCGACCCAGGACCACGCAGCCGCCGCCGTCGCCAAAGAAGGCCTGGCAGCAGTTTTTGCCTGGAAAGGTGAAACGCTGCCGGAATACTGGTGGTGCACAGAGCAGGCCCTTACCTGGCCGGACGGCTCAGGACCCGATACTATTGTTGACGACGGCGGTGACGCAACATTGTTTGTCACCCAGGGTATAAAGGTAGAAAAAGAACCGTCATTACTTACGAAAAAGTATGATAATAAGGAGCTGCAGATTGTTATAAACAGGCTCTCTGAGAGCCTTAAAACAGACCCGAAAAGATGGACGAAAGTCGCTTCAAAACTGCGCGGTGTCTCGGAAGAAACAACCACGGGAGTAAACAGATTGTACCAGATGGCCGCCGCTGGAAAGCTTCAGTTCGCAGCGATTAACGTTAACGATTCCGTCACCAAGAGCAAATTCGACAACCTTTACGGCTGTCGCGAGTCACTGGTTGACGGCATAAAACGCGCTACCGATGTTATGATAGCTGGCAAAACGGTTGTTGTCTGCGGCTATGGTGACGTCGGTAAGGGCTGTGCACAATCTATGAGGGCACTGGGTGCGAGGGTCCTCATTACCGAGATAGACCCTATCTGCGCACTGCAGGCGCTAATGGAAGGTTTCCAGGTTACAACTATGGAAGAAGCCGCTGCAGCAGGCGATATATTCATAACAGCAACGGGCTGCTGTAACGTTATTCGCGGCGAGCATATGGAAAAGATGAAGGACGAGGCGATAGTCTGCAATATCGGCCACTTCGACAGTGAAATCGAAATGAGCTATCTCGAGAACAACAGCAAATGCAAAAAGGAAAATATCAAGCCTCAGGTTGACAAATGGATGCTTGAGTCCGGCCGCTCGATTATTATGCTGGCTGAGGGACGCCTGGTGAACCTCGGCTGTGCAACGGGACATTCAAGCTTCGTTATGAGTAACAGCTTCACCAATCAGTGCCTGGCTCAGATTATGCTTGCGTCCGAAAAGCTCGAGCCGAAGGTCTATACACTGCCCAAAAAGCTTGACGAGGAAGTTGCAAGATTACATCTCGGCCGGCTGGGTGCGAAGCTCACAAAACTGACAGCCGAACAGGCTGATTATCTCGGTGTCCCCATCGACGGACCTTATAAGTCCGAGCACTACCGTTACTGAAATTAAGATTGTTTAAAAAGAAAGATAGAGACGCCATGTTAACGAATGCCGTTTGTGCCGATATTTTCAGACCGTCAGAAAAAATCAGGGCTTTAATCTATGACGTTGCTTTAATAATCATCGGCTCACTGGTTATCGCCGCCTCTGCCCAGATAGCTGTCGGCTGGCCCGTTCCGATTACAGGCCAGACATTCGCAGTTCTGATGATAGCAGTGCTGTTCGGCAGCAAAAGAGGCAGCCTTGCGGTTTTAACTTACATATTAGAGGGCTCTGCCGGACTTGCTTTTTTCGCCCAGGGCAAAGCAGGCATTACAGTTTTAGCCGGGCCTACCGGGGGATATCTGGCTGGATTTATCTTTGCGGCATATACTGCTGGATTACTGGCAGAAAGAGGCTTCGACAGAAAAATTGTGACTACAATCCTGACGATGGCAGCGGGCAATCTGATTATATATGCTTTCGGTCTGAGCTGGCTGTTTGTTCTGGCGTCTTTAGGTAAGCTGACGGATACAAAAGGTGTACTCGCTGTCGGCTTATATCCTTTTATAATCGGCGACATAATAAAGATAGCTCTTGCAGCAGCATTACTGCCGACAGGGTGGAAACTGTTGAATAAATTCAGCAGCGTAAATCGCAAGGTGAACTAATAAATAACGGCGATAAAACGTTTAACTTTTAAGGCTTACTAATCCACTTCGACTATTTCAGTAAATCTTACCAGGGCACTCGACGTAGCCGGGTGTGCTTCAATTGTCCCTACGAGCCCGACCTTTTTATTAAAATATTTGCTGATGTCCATTTCCGGCGCCGAGCTGGCCGGCAAAGCATAGCTAATAATATTGCCTGCGCTGTCGATTATTTTATAATGTTTAATTACAGGCTCGGTGCCATAGATGCTGGAAGTCTGGATTCTGCCAATCACAGCAAATCTTCCGAGATTCTCAAGCTGCTCAAGTCTGCTCTGACAGGCCTTCTGAATATTTTCCTTTGTCTGCTGTAACTGCTGGTCCTGAAGCTGAACAGCTTTTGCAACTTCGCCGGCCAGTTCAAAACTTTCTATACGTTTGACCATAAACTCGGCATAACGCGCGGCTTTATCGGCATCTTTATTCTCAGCCAGCATCTGCAGGGCCTCCTTCACCGTGGAATAATCCTGCTCAAGCAGCGGTTTTTCATGCTCGGCCTTGACTATCTGCTCAAGCGCATAATACTGTCGAAGGTCCTTTGTGGCTGGAACCATCGAAGGTGCAAATAAGCCGCTATCACCGGGCTTTTCCTCGACCTCTTCGGCAGGCTTTGCCTCTTCGGGCGCAGTGCCGAGCGGCTTCGTATATTGCGTGCTTACCCACAGATAAGCAAATGAAGGAGGATAAATTTTGTAGTAATCACTTTGTTCCTCATCCATCAGCCTTACCCTGTCGCCCTTATCGAACGTACCCTGGACCTGGTCCGAATGAAGAGGGTTATTATCAGCTGAGCCTGCCCTGACACGCACATTGTCACCAGTGACTACACCCACCGACGGATTGGTCGCGTCAATTTCTATATACTGCTTCGATATCCAGGAAAAAGCACCTTCCGGCGGAACTACGCGGGACCAGCCGTACTTCTGCTGCACGACTTTTACCATATCAGTTTTATTCAGTTTACCACAAATATAATAGTTGGTGCCGGGACCGGAACGAAGGTAAACGTTGTCGTCTGTAATCTGGGCGATATAAGGAAAAGAAGGCGTCTGCTCGGCAACAGCTTCGTCCGAACCAGCAGCCTGCTCGGCAGAAGCAGCCGGGACCAGGCTCACCAAAAAAATCATCATTAGAAATGAAAATATTGATTTCATTTTACTATCTCCCAAAAAGAGGTTTTGTTCTTAAAAACAAAATACGCAAAATTTAATTAGATAAAGTTAACAGATGATTCAGTTGTTGTCAAATTTTTTTTATCAATCTGAGCCCACATCAGGCGGCAAGGCAGCTCTACAGCTTTTTAAGCTCATCTCTGCACATTTTTAGCTGGCCCGGGTCGGTAAGTTTTTTCTCTGCCTCCTTGAGATAATGCACAGCCGCCTCTGTCTGCTGCAGATAGCGGCTGTATATCAGGCCAAGCATCAGCTCTACCTGCTCGATGTATTCGTAGTTCCCATAATGTCTTATGAATTTTTCGTAGGCCTGTGCTGTGTCCTCGTATCTTGCTTCGGTTGCAAGCTGGTTGGCAACGTCGAGCAGGTACTGACGGGACAATAGCTGGTCGCTGTCGAGCTCATTTAATTGCAGATACAGCTCAGCAGCGGCAGCGAAGTTTCGCTGAGCCATCCGGCTGCTGATTTCGCTTCGGATATTGGTGATTTTGCCCTCTTTTTCCTGCTGGGCTGCTGTTTTTTTTACCTCCTTAACCTTTACTTGTTTTGCAGGCCGCCGGCCTGCAAAAGGATCAAGCCCTCCAGCAACAGAATCCCGATAGCGGCGGCGGCGGTTCCATTGCTTTATCATCGACCACAAGTCAAAACCGGTGACCGAAACAACACCCGTTGCGAGCAAAATCAAACCCGCTGCAATGCCAAAGGCATAACCGGCAAGGTGAGCATCATAGGCTACGTTGGGAGTAAGTCGGGAGATTATGTTGTCGATAAAAATCAATTTGAAGGCAATAAAATAAATAGCTGGTATCTCCAACGTCCCGAAAAAGAAGAACCAGTAAAAAACCGTTATCAAAGTTTGGGGGTAAAACACAAGATATACTCCTATTACCGCTGAGACGGCTCCACTTGCACCAACCAGGGGCATGTTATGAGCTATAGAGGCCGAGCCGTAAAGTTTTCCCAACATAATATGACCTAAAGCGCTGAGAACTGCACCGGCAAAATAAAAAATCAGATATTTTACCGTCCCGAGCTTATCGCTGACGTTATTTCCGAACAGGTATAAGAAAAACATATTAAAACCGACATGAAAGAAACCACCGTGCAGAAATGCATAGGTTATAAACTGATACCAGATACCAGCTGAAGGGTAAAGCATATACTGTTCAGCCCAGTGACGGATTTCAACTTTGAGAACCTGTCCTCCAACAAGATGATAATGCGGACCATACGTAATAGCAAAAATGACAATATTCGCCAGTATAAGTGCATAGTTTGCGTAGGGCGTTCGTCTCGGCCATATATTTGTCCGTATAGGCAGTATAAACATAACTTAGCAATCCTGCTCGATTTCCAAAAAAGTTGGTGCATTTTAATATCAAAATCGCTCTGCTTCAAGTTATAAAGCCGGTTTTCTGCAGAAAGAAATAGCCATTATTTTACGAACTACTGCTAAATCGGTTGCCTTTATAATTTATTTGACTGTTATGATTTTTGATATATAATAAATTTTGTTTACTAGGGGTGGTTCGGTACAAAGCAGGATTGAGCCTGATTTGTGCGGAATCTGAGATAAAACCCTTTGAACCTGATCAGGACAGTCCGCCTGAAATCGGCTGATATGCCTGCGTAGGAAAGTGATTGGCCTAAAAATTTTTAGACTTTTGATTTGAATCGCTTCCGGCAGGAGCGATTTTTTTGTTTTATGAGCGAGTAATCAAAATGACAACACAATTACAGGCTGCAGGAACTGGTAATATTACCGAACAAATGAAATTTGTTGCCGAAACTGAAGGCCTCAGTGCCGAATTCATCGCTGAACAGGTAGCTGCCGGCAAAATGGTAATACCGGCAAATAAAATGCATATAAAGAGCAATTTACGACCTGTCGGCATCGGCCGGGCGGTAACAACCAAAGTAAATGCAAATATCGGCACCAGCAGCGCAGGTTCATCAATAGAAGCTGAAATCGAGAAGATGCGGACAGCCCTTGAAGTCGGCGCAGATACTATTATGGATTTAAGTACCGGCGGCAGCCTCGATGAAACCCGCCAAAAACTTTTATCGCAGTGCCCGGTACCTTTCGGGACAGTGCCGATTTATCAGGTTATTGAATCAAGGGTGGTAGAGGAAATCGACGGCAAAACAATCCTCGAAACAGTAGAAAAACAGGCTAAACAGGGTGTTGATTTTTTCACTATTCACGCCGGCGTCCTCAAAGAATACCTGCCGCTTGTCAAAGACAGAGTCGCCGGCATCGTCAGCCGCGGCGGAGCACTGCTGGCCAAGTGGATGATTTATCACAACAGGCAAAATCCTATGTACGAGATGTTCGATGATTTGTGCGACATAATGGCAGAATACGATGTCTGCTTTTCACTCGGTGACGGCCTGCGGCCGGGTGCTATCGCTGATGCAACCGACAAGGCGCAGCTTGCCGAATTAAAAACACTCGGTGAGCTTGTTTTAAGAGCACGCCAAAAAAACTGTCAGGTTATGGTCGAAGGCCCAGGCCATATTCCATTTGACCAGATACAGTACAATATGGAAATTGAGCAAAAACTCTGTCACGATGCACCCTTTTATGTCCTCGGTCCCGTCGTAACCGATATCGCCGCAGGATACGACCATATAACCTCGGCAATCGGCGGGACGGCTGCCGCTTTTTACGGGGCCTCTTTTTTATGCTATGTCACTCCACGCGAACATTTAGGCCTTCCCAACGCTGATGACGTCCGGACAGGCGTCGTCGCAGCAAAAATCGCAGCACACGCAGCAGACATCGCCCGGGGCCTTAAAGGCTCTGCAGAAAGAGACAAAATCCTGAGCATTGCACGAAGCAGCCTCAACTGGCAAAAACATCTTTCTGAATCGCTCGACCCGGCAACAGCAGAGCGTATGTACCGCGAGGCCTGCGAAAGAGCAGCCGACAGCCGGGTGACAAGCGCCGATTATTGCACTATGTGCGGCCAGCAATGGTGCAGTCTCAGAATAAACAAAGAAATCCAAAAATTTATTAGCCGATAGTTTATAGTTTATAATCATCGGGCAAGGGAGGGTTTTTGCTTTGACAATATGGCCACTAATGATTATAATGTTTATTGTAAATTAAAAGAGGATGAATAGGAATTAAGGGAATTACATACGTTAAAGGACAGGTAAAGGGGCCGCGAGGTAAGCCGGCGTCGGTAAAGTTTCTTATAGATAGCGGGGCAACTTATACTCTGCTTCCCAAGGCGGTGTGGAAAAAGATTGGATTGAAGCCGAAACGTAAGATGTCTTTTACACTGGCTGACGGCAGTCCAATAGATAGAGCGGTTTCGGAAGTATATCTAAAGCTTGCCCAGGGGCAAGCCCACACGCCGGTGATTTTAGGCGAGGAAAATGACCAGGCGTTGTTAGGGGTTGTCACATTAGAGATTCTCGGCCTTGTCTTTAATCCTTTTGATAGAACTCTTCAGCCGATGCGAATGTTGTTATGTTAATAACAAAGCAGCGGCTTCGTCAGGTTTTCATTGAGTCCAGCTCGATAAAGGCGACGGGTACAAAGATAAAGACCGGCAGCCATACCCAGAATTCCGGTATTATCATTTTGAAAAAAACCTCGGTCGCGAGCAGCTTACAGACAAAAGTTGTTATATAGCAGGCAGAAGTGACGCCAAAGCTTATCATAACAGCCGCTTTCATTGTCTTGGGGTCGCGACAGATAAGAATGGGCAGGCTTACCATAAGCATTACCAGATTGATAACAGGGTCGGTGATATGAGAATGCATTTGGGCATAAAGCTGGGCCTGGTCCTTCAGTTTCTTTCCCTGTTCGGCAAGGGTGTGCAGCTGCCAGAAGCTCAGAAGAGACTTGTTTGCAGCCTTTCGCCTGATGGGAATGTCCCTTGGGGTAATATCAGTCTTGTAATAATTGACGGCTGCGGGCACAGACTGCGAGCCTTTCTCGTTAAAGAATCCGTTACTTAAATCCCACTGCTTCGCCTTGTTATCATAGACAGCCTTATCCGCTGATATCCAGCCTGTCACCTCCCAGATGCCCGGCCTTTGAGTTGCTTTTCTCGGCAGGATTGTCGGATTATACAAAGTCTGGTTTTGTACCTCGTACCTTTGTGAGAAAAGCAGGGCGTTATTGGCATCACTTATAAATCTTACATCGTATGATTCTTCACCAGCGATGTCGTCTTCACTTCTCACAAGCTTACCGGCAAGCGGCGGTATTATAAATTCCTGGTCGATTACCAAAACGCCGGTGGCTATTAATGCAAGAACGATTATAGGGACAACGACACGTTTCAGACTGACCCCGGAAGCCATCACAGCAACCAGCTCTCTGTTGCGAACCATCTTGCCGAACGAAAATGCTGCTGCAACAACTGTTATCATCCCAGCAAAATCCCTGAAGTATAATGATATCCGGACTCCATAAAAAACTAATATATTTTTAATGACAGCAAAGCTTCCAAGACCTGCACGTTCCGTAAATTCATCAAGGTTAACGAATAGCTCGATAATCACCCGCAGCCCGATAAGCACAGAAAAGGCAATGGCATAACCTATTAAAAAATTCTTTGCGACGTATCTGTCTAATATCTTCATTCAGGTTTCCGTTTCGCCACAGTACGTTTTAATAATTTTGTTTACAGGCTCAATGTTTCAGCAGCCCGTGATATATCACGGCAACCAGTAAAACCAGCAGAACCGGCCCGGCCCATATCAAAGTCATACCCGTCTTCGGCAGCGAGCCGAGATTCTCGATAATATTCTTGCCGCTTATTATACACACTATCAAAACTGCCGCAGGTATTGAGCTGGCACCGAACGCACTAAGCAGATGTCCTCCTTTTTTAATGATACCAAGCCCTATACCAATCATAATCAGCGGTATACAGCCGATGCCAAAAGACAGTCTCGAATGTATCTCAGCCGTTATTTGAACAGCGGTTTTTCGAATCTTGTTTTCAAGTTTATCCTCCAGTTGCAGCAGTTGCGGACCGGGTTGTTGTTTCAGCGACTGTTCTATATAAGGGCCGCTGACCGCCTCCAGAACAGAGCCCTTCTGGTCTGTTATCTTCGTTATCGCAGCCGGTATAATGAGTCCTCGAATAACAATAGGCCGCCCCGCTGTGCCCGCAGAGCCGTCCGAAGTTCGCCAATGCGCATTGTAAAAGGCGAATGTCAGGGTCAGCAAATCCTCATCACCTCTGATATTCAGCAGAGCCTTCGAGCATTGCAGAGTACGTACCGGCACTGTACCTGACAAATCATCGTATTCCTCGACAATGACCCTGCCGCCAAGTTCAATCTGCCTTTCATCCGACACGGCACATCTGTCAGCCGTGAATCTTACAATCTTCTCGCCGCTGTGGAGCATATAGAATTCGTCTTCTCTGTTATTGATTTTTCGTGCAATATCATTCGCCAGCAGCTCGGTACTAAATTGTGCATAAGCAGCATAAGCCAGCTTGGCAACAGGATTAAAAAGCATATAATTGGCGCGGATTTGCTTTATTTTATCTATCTTTTTGAACTTTATGTCATCGCCCAGCAGTGGCGGAAATCCCTTTGTAAAACTCGTCCGCTCATTGAAAAACGAATCCTCATTCTTGTAATCTACAATATATGTGTTATACGCCGTTATCTGGACCTCGTTAAAGCGCCTCTCCGGATTAAATTGTACGTAGGCATCGTCGCTGGTAATAATCCTGTCAATTTTCGGGCCGTTAAGCTCTACTATAACAACACCGGAAAGCACCTTTTTCTTCGAGTCCACAAGGTCAGCGTAAATCTGCCACCTGCCGTCAGGTGACTGATAATATCCCCTTCGCTGTATGTTCCGAAAAATTATCTTCTGCGCATCAGCCTTGATCGCCTTTTCGGCTCGCTGTACAAAAGCCGGCGTTACATAAAAACTCAGAACCAGGTTTGCAATTGCAATCATTATCGCAAGCGCCAATCCGGGATAAACAAGAGACTTCAGCCCTATGCCGCTTGCCCTGCACGCATCAAGCTCGTTATCGGCTGCAAACCTGCCGTAAACAAGTGAGGCAGCAAACAGGGCAGCAATCGGCAGTACGAACGTCAGCGTGATTGGCAAAAAATACCCTATCAGGTGAAATACCTGCTGAGGCCCGACACCGTGCTCCTGAACAGGACGCAAAATCATCCCAAGGCTCAATATTACCGTCAGCGCAAGGGCCGCAAGTACAAATACCCTGAACGCCTCGCGAAATATATATCTTTGCAAAGTAAAAATCATTTCTTTAAGAATCCGTTCCTTTGTTAATCAACTCGGAGAATATTAAAGAAATAAAACACAATATGCAATAAAATAATTCTCTGCTCTGTCTGAATCTCTTTCAACAGACCTTAAAAATACAAGCTCAAATGCAGACAAAAACCATTTGCTGGAAAAACTGATGAGGTTTGTTTGTCAGTGGCCAAAATTATGGGCTTTGGAAATAATCTCCAAAGCCCATTTTTGAATCGCTTTTGATAATTCTAAAACTTAAATTGCTCTTTGAAAACGGTTTTGAAATCGTAAATATCATTGAAATCGTCAATCGAATCGGCAGGCTGTGCGCTAATCCACTTACTCTCTACCATCAGATAAACCAGCTCGCCGAAATCGCGCGTCGTTTTTACACCCCAGTTGTTCAATACAAGCATAGCCAGCCTGCCCCATTTCTTTAAAGCCATCTGCCGTAAAGCCTCGCAAAGGCTCTGGCCATCCACATGCCGGGGCTCCTCAAGGCCCTCTTTCTTCATATAGACAAGCCCCTCGTACACGAACTTCAAAGCACTGGCGTTATATCTGTCGTCCTGAGATGCGATTTGTGAAAGCTTCTTTTTCATTCGTCCGAAAACTCTTCAGCTCACTCTTTGTCCGGGTTTTGCACCTTCATCTGCAGAAAGCATAAATATATCTTTTCCACCTGTGCCGGCGGCGAGAATCATTCCCTCAGATACGCCGAATTTCATCTGCCGGGGTTTCAGATTAGCAAGGTATATGACGGTTTTACCATCCAGGTCTTCCGGCCTGTAGGCCTGGGCGATACCTGCCAGGACCTCTCGCCGCAGGCCTCCGACATCGAGCTTTAATCTGAGCAGCTTGTCGGCGCCTTCGACTCTTTCAGCCTTTGTTACCTTTGCAATTCTCATATCTATTTTTGCAAAGTCTTCAATAGTACACTGAGGCGCTATCGGCTCAATGTCAATCTGCTTTGGTTCGGCGTTTTGTGTTTCCTTACTTTCTTCAATCATTGCTTGCACCTTTTTTTCTTCTACTCTTTCAAACAACTTTTCAAACCTGTCTATTTTATGATTTTCAAGAACTTTTTCAACATCGGCAAAGCTCAAGCCGCTGGTACCGAGCAGCTTTTCAACCTTGCCGGCGAATTTAGGCACAATCGGTTTCAAGTAAATCGTCAAAATTCGCACGGCATTCATCGTTGCTGTAAGGCTCTTTCGCGTTCGCTCGGCATCGGTTTTTATTGTCATCCACGGCTGATTTTGCTCGACGTACCGGTTTGCTTCGTCAGCCAGCCCCATTACTGTTCGCACCACGCTTGAATACTCAAGGCTCTCATAATCCGAGATAATCTTTTTCTTCGCTGCTGTAAGTTTATTTATCAGCTCCCTGCCCTTTTCATCCAGCGAGCCGAGCTGTGAATCAAGTTTATTCGTCAGCATCGGCGCAGAACGCGATGCAAGGTTCGCGAACTTGCCTACAAGGTCGGCATTGATTTTGTTTATAAAGTCGGTTGTGCTCAAATCTATATCTTCAACCGCACCGGTCAGCTTACTCGCATAATAATACCTAAGCGCCTCCGGCTCGAGATATTTAAGATACGTCGCTGCCTTTATAAATGTCCCGCGGCTCTTGCTCATTTTTTCGCCGTTGACCGTCAAAAAGCCGTGCACAAACAGCTTATCAGCCGTTTTAAATCCTGAGCCCATAAGCATAGCAGGCCAGAAAAGGGCATGAAAATACATTATGTCTTTACCGATAAAGTGGTAAATCTCGTAGCCGTCGCCTTTTGCCCCCGGCTGCAGTCCAGGCCAGATTTCATCGAAATCGATATTATTTCTGTCGCAGTAATTTTTCAGCGAAGCCATATAACCTATCGGGGCATCGAGCCAGACATAGAAAAATTTGTTCTCCTCACCCGGAATCCTGAATCCGAAATAAGGCCCGTCCCTTGAGATGTCCCAGTCTTTCAGACCCGCCTTGAACCACTCATCAAGTTTGTTTGCAACAGACTTATGAGTATGGCCTGCAGACATAAGCTGCTTTAGCTGCTGCTCATAATCCGACAGCCTGAAAAAATAGTGAACACTTTCTCTGCGTACAGGAGGCCCTTTGCAGGTTGCGCAGTGCGCATCAATAAGCTCGGTCGGCTGATATGTCCCCCCGCATTTATCACACGAATCCCCGTACTGGTCCGGCGCGCCGCATCGAGGGCACACACCGCGGATATACCTGTCGGGAAGAAACATATTGCATTTTTCGCAGTAGGTCTGCTCAATATTGCGTTTGACAATAGAGCCTGTCCTTTTGAGACGTTCGAAAATAAGCTCGCTCAAAGCCTTATTTTCCTCTGAATGCGTCGAGTAGTAATTATCAAATTCCACCATAAAGCCGTCGAAATCCGCCCTGTGCTCTTTGTACATCTCCTCAATGAGCTGTTCCGGTTTTATCCCCGCTTGTCTTGCACTTATCATAACCGGTGTGCCGTGCGTGTCATCGGCACAGAAGTATAAACATCGGTTGCCGCACATCTTTTGAAAACGCACCCAGATATCGGTTTGAATATATTCGACAAGATGGCCGATATGTATCGGGCCGTTTGCATACGGCAATGCTGAGGTTACAGCGATTTTACGAGGCATCTCTCGTCCTTAAATTAATGTTCTTTGAAAAATCAAAGGAACATTAAATAAAACTCAAAGAACTAAATCCGAAACCCGAAACAAATCCGAATTTTCCAAATTCAAATGTTCAAAACCAATTTTTCTGCTGTCTTATGCCTGACAAATCAACGTTTTATATTTTGGTAATTTGGTATTTTGAACATTGTTTCGGATTTCGAGATTCGGATTTCGAGTTTATCCATTCGTTCCATTATTTATTAAAAAATCAATAATTTTCCTGCTCCTCGTTATTATTCTCTGCTTCACCTTCATCGTCTTCTGTATCGATGTCATCACTTTCATCGGCCTCGATTTCACCTTCTTCCATATCGTCATCACCGCCGTTTTCATCCTTAATATCTTGCTCTTCGTCGGCCTGCTGTCTCTTCCTGGCCGGCGGCGCCTCGAGCACCTCAATCTCCTCTACACCAACAGCAGCTTGCTGGCCGCTTTCCAGCTCGACCATTACAAGCTGAGTCAATATCTGAACATCCAACACTTTGCCCACTCCATATTGGGTTTTCACTTTCGCCCTCTTTTTGGGAAGCCGTTTTTTGAGCTCAATATAGGTTGCATCCTCGTATCGCAAACAGCATTTCAGCCTGCCGCAATAACCCGATATTTTCGACGGGTCGAGCGTCGCTTTCTGCATCTTGGCCATCCGCATATTAACAGGCTTTAGCGCCTGAAGAAACTTAATACAGCAGCATTCCTGCCCGCACGTCTCGATGTCACCGAGCAGCTTCGCCTCATCTCGCGAGCCGATTTGCCGCATCTCTATTCGCGACTGATATTCGTGTGCCAGCTTCTTGACAAGCTCGCGAAAATCAACCCTGCCGTCTGCCATAAAATAAAAAATTATCCGCTCACCGCCGAAAATATGCTCCACGTCGATAACATCCATTGGCAGAGACATTTCTTTTACAAGCTGTTTGCAGAATTTCAGCTCCTCTTTCGCTATTCTCTGAAGATGTCTCTCTTCACCTATGTCATCAGCGGTTGCATAGCGGATAAACCTGCCGCTGGCCTCGGTATCAAAATCTATCATACTGTCCTGATAATACTTTTTGATTTGCTTGTTATCCATCCTGAACTGACCGGACTTGTAATGGCTGAAATGCCCTACGATGCAGCCCAGCTCAAGGCCTTTAGCGGTCTTCACCACCACACGCGCAGCTGTTTTCGGTATGCTGGACTCGTTGTGCTCGAATATGCCCAGATTGTGCATCTGGCCGTAGCGAACCAGCATATATTTTTTATGCTTTTCCTGCTTGGATTTTACACCAGCAGCTTTGGCCATCTTTGCTGTACCTTTTTATTATACTGATATCAATTAAATTTTCCCGTTTATCCGCGGGTAAGTAACTTAAAAATAACTAATTACGGCTTTATTCGCGGACATCTACTACCCTTAAGGGTATAAATCTTAAAACGGTAGTTAC
>Ga0315548_1002072_pt1 | contig 15901 bp, 13 predicted proteins | sample SalMarSW160110MG_2_FD_202540 | JGI IMG/M metagenome (GOLD analysis project Ga0315548, IMG submission 202540) | Salt marsh sediment microbial communities from the Plum Island Ecosystem LTER, Massachusetts, United States - Salt Marsh Sediment SW1601-110 ...
CACATAAAATACTTGGTTACCGATCTAACTTTTTCCATTATCATAACTACTTACCTCCTTACAGTATTACCAATCAACTTTTTGTTTTTTTTTGCAAAAAAATCTCATTTAATTCTACAGCTTCCTATTAGCAAATAAAATATCAAAATTCAAAAAGCAAAATGACAAATAGAAATGCGAAATTATCCCTTCCCCCAATCGAAAAAAATAAAAAATATTTGTGTTATCCATGTAATTCGTTGTTCTTTTGTTTTTTTTGTTCATTTTTGAACTTTGATTTGTCATTTTCCATTTTAATATTTAATTTTTGCATTTTAGCAGTTCCCTCGCACTAGGTCCTATATGTTCAATTACTTTTACATATTTTCAGGTATATCTCTATTTTCAATATAAATGACGAATCTTTTCAATCTTTCAATTACCTTTTCCTTACCAAGAACCTCTAAAAGCTCAAAAAGACCGGGGCCAAAAGTCATCCCGCTAACTCCAAGCCGAACAGGATGTATAAGTTCTCCGGCTTTACATCCAAATTCTTCGGAAAGTTCCCGTAAAGCATTTTCCATATTCTCTTTATCAAAAGAATCCAAATCTTCAAACTTTTTTATTAATTTTTTTAATCTCTCTTCGACCCCCGGATAAATCCGCTTTTGCAATCCTTTCTCATCATAAGTAAAATCATCCGTAAAAAAATATCCTCCAATTTCTATAAAATCTTTTAATTTATTAGCCCTATTACCCATCGCCTTAATGACCCTATCAATATAATCGGAATCACCTACTTCGAATCCATTATCTTTTAAATAGATTTCAAGCCTTCTAATAACTTCCTGTAAGCTTAATTTTCTTAGCCATTCTCCATTAATCCATTCGAGTTTTTCTCGATCAAAAACGGCCGGTGTCGAATGAACATTCTCAAGCGTAAAGATTTTTTCCAAATCCGCCAATGAAAATATTTCTTCTTCGGTTTTAGGAGACCAACCAAGAAGAACAAGGCAATTTATCATACCTTCCGGTAAAAAACCTTCTTTTTTATAATCAGAGACATCGACAGCATCTTTTCTTTTGGAAAGTTTCGTTTTATCCTTACTGAGTATCAAAGGCATATGCCCAAATTTAGGAATATCCCATTTGAAAGCTTTGTATAACAAAATTTGTTTCGGAGTATTTGAAATATGGTCATCACCCCTTAAGATATGACTGATGTTCATCCTGTGATCATCAACAACTACAGCTAAGTTATAAGCCGGCGAATTATCAGACTTAATTAAAACAAAATCCTCGATTTCCGAATTTTCTCTCTTTATTTCGCCATGAATTAAATCATCGAAAACTGTAATACCTTCTTCTACGAAAAAACGCAGCGCCCTGGGTCTTCCCTCTTTTTCAAATTGCTTCTTTTCCTCTTCTGATAGATTATAACATCTCCTGTCATACACCCATCTTTTTTTTGACTTTAAACACTTGTCTTTTCTTTCTTTTATTTCTTCGGGAGTACAGTAACACCAGTAGGCAAAACCCTTATCATATAATTCCAGAGTTTTTTTTCTGTACTCGTCGAAATGGTCGGATTGAAATAAGATTTCCTCATCCCATCTAAAACCAAGCCACTTAAGCCCTTCAACAATAGATTTGACCATTGAATCGTCCGACCTTTTCAAATCCGTATCCTCAATTCTAAGAAGAAATTCTCCATCATTGGCGCGGGCGAAAAGATAGTTAAAAAGAGCTGTCCTTGCCGTACCGAGATGCAAATATCCGGTGGGCGAAGGAGCTATTCGCAACCTCACAGGATTTTCAGTTTCACTCATTTATTGACTTCCTCATAGTTTACATATATACGTTCTTTATAAGACAAGTCAAGGGTATTTTCACCCCAGAGAGCACAGAGAAAAACAAAAAAACACACAGAGAAAGAAATATTTTGTTGTAAAAACCCACCCCATCACCCCAAAACAATCTCACACAAAGACACAAAGAACACAAAGCCCCCCCACACAGCAAGTTTTATGTTGTTTTCTTAACTGTTAACTACTCTCTGCTCACTGAATTTTACACGAATAGCACAAATATTTTTATTATCAGTGACTAGAGACAAATGACAAGTGAAGGGGTATCACTCAAGAAAAATGTCTCGCAGACCGAGCGGGCATGGACTTTTATCGTAAAATGAACAAGGAGTCCTGTCCAAGAAAACGCCTCGGAGGGTGAGCGGGCACGGTATTTCTTCTATCTTCTTAAAATACCAAAAGTTCAGGTATGCCTTTTATAAAAAATGTCTCGCAGACCGAGCGGGCATGGTCTTTAAAAAACACCCCAATGAGCAAGAAGTGCTGTCCAGGAAAGCGTCTCGCAGGGTGAGCGAGCATGGTCTCTTAAAATGCTTGCATTTGAAGAGGAGCGAACCCGAGAGCCGAGCGGCAATTTCCTCGCCGGGGAAATTGACCACGTCTTTCTCGGACAGCACTCCTTGCGAATCACCCGCTGGGGAGACTGACTGCGGTTTTTCGAAGTGGTATCCCGAACGGTGACCGTTGGGAAAATTGACTACGTCTATAAAATTTACTGATATAAGTAATGATTAGAAAGTTTCTTTGTTCTTACATTCAGGGCAGTAAAGGTAATTTGCCCTCGCATTCCATTTCTCTACCATAAAGGAGGCACCGCACTCGGGGCACTCTTCCGGAACCGGTTTATTCCATAAAACATTATCACAATCTTCTTCGGAACAGGGATAAAACATCCTTCCTTTTTTGGACTTTCTTTCAATAAATTCGCCTTTACCGCACTTAGGACATTTAACACCGGTAGAAACCGGAGCACTCCAATCACAATCAGGATAATTACCGCAAGCTCTAAATCTTCCGAATCTCCCCTGCCTTAAAATCACCTTTCCACCACACTTTGGACATTTCTCATCAAGGACATCGTCGGAATGAGGCTCGGTATAACCCTCGCAATCTTCAGGATAACCCGGACATGCGAGGAATTTACCATAGCGTCCCCATTTAACTATTAAATTCTTACCGCATTTAGGACACTTTTTATCGGTCTTTTCGCTTATACTATCTCTAATTTCAGGAATCTTTTCTTCTACCGCATCGAGATCATTTTTAAAAGAATCATAAAATTCCTCTATGGACTTTTGCCAATCTCCTTTACCATCTTCAATTTTATCAAGAGTTTCCTCCATAGAAGAAGTAAAATCACAATTAATTATTGTTGAACCAAAATTAGAAACTAAAACCTTATTCACGATTTTACCAATCTCCTGAGGGACTAAAAAATTCTTTATCTTCTTTATGTAAGTTCTAACCAATAGAGTAGATATAGTAGGAGAATAAGTGCTGGGTCTTCCGATACCTCTCTTTTCCATTTCTCTGACCATTGTAGCTTCCGAATATCTTGCAGGAGGTTCGGTCGTCTTTTTCTCATCTACCAGCTCTTTTAATTTCACAGGGTCTTCTGCTTCCATTAAAGGGATAATGTCTTGTTCTTTCGGAGGGGCAAGAATTTTATAAAAACCATCGAACTTCAAATTCTTCGAAGAACCTCTGAATTCATAAGAAGAAGTCACAACTGAAACTTTTCTGGAATCAAAAATAGCGTCCTCAAACTGACTCGCCAGAGCCCTCTCCCATATCAGCTTATAAAGTTTGTATTCGTCGGCCTTAAGATGTTCTTTTACGGATTCAGGCGTCTTATTTATATCCGTCGGTCTAATAGCCTCGTGAGCTTCCTGAGCGCCTTTTTTTGATTTATAAACATTGGGCTTTGCCGGCACATAATTTTCTCCGTAGTTATCTTTAATAAATTTACGCATACTTTCTTCAGCATCTTTAGACAGCCTGAAAGAATCCGTTCTCATGTAAGTAATAAGTCCCGTAGTACCACCGGGGAGTTCAATACCTTCATATAACCGTTGGGCAACATACATCGTTTTCTTTATAGGAAATCCAAAATTATTGGAAGCGGCTCTCTGCAAGGTACTTGTTATCAAAGGCGGAAAAGCGGATTGTTTGACGTCTGTCTCATTAAATTCTCCTATCTTAAAATCAGCGTCTTTTAAATCTTGTCTTACCTTTTCCGCTTCTTCTTTACTTTTAATACTAGCTTTTTTACCATCTATTCTTTCAAGATTGGCCTTAAATTCACCGTTTTTATGCACAAAATGCCCATCAAAAATCCAATAATCTTCCGGAACGAAATTGTCTATCTCTTCTTCCCTTTCACAAATAAGCCTTAAGACCACACTCTGGACCCTTCCTGCGGATAAACCCCTTCTAATAGCCTTCCACAGCAAAGGACTTATTTTATATCCAACAAGCCTATCTAAGATTCTCCTTACTCTTTGAGATAAAACCTTATTCATATCGACATCGATGGGTTCATTAATACCCTTGTTTATTCCATTCTTAGTCATCTCATAGAACAATACCCTTTTAGGCGCAACAGGAAGTTCTTCCTGCAAATGAAAGGCGATTGCCTCTCCTTCCCTGTCCGGATCGGTCGCGATAAAAACTCTATCACTTTTCTTACTCGCCTTAACTATCTCCTTAACAATTTTCCCCTTTCCTTTTATTATTTTATACTCCGGACTAAAACCGTTATCGATATCTATACCTATCTTACTCTTGGGAAGATCTTTAATATGACCCATAGTTGCCATTACTTTTGTTTTTTTAAGATAATTGGTTATTGACCTGGCTTTAGCAGGAGATTCAACTATTATTAAATCCATTTATTTATAGCCTTTTGCCTTTGGCTGTTGGCTTTTTGCTTTAAAAGAAAAAATTTGGACATTCGTCTTCCCCTCTTATTTAGCATATACTAATCTTTACACTCTTTTAAATCCGAAATTTGAAAATTTTTTTTCAAACTCAACCATTCACTTCATTTAAAAAATCAATAAGCTTTTTCATATCTTCATAAATCGGTGCCGTAATTCGTATTCTCCTCTTCTTTACCGGATGAGTAAACTCAATCGATGCAGCGTGAAGAGCCTGCCTATCAATAATCTCCATTATCTTATCAAAAACATCCTTATAGTCAAGTCCTATTCTTCTTAAAATTCTTTTATCTCTACCTCCGTAATCCGCATCACCGATCACCGGATAACCAAAGTGCGAAAGATGAACTCTGATTTGATGAGTCCTTCCGGTTTCAAGTAATACCTTAAGGATCGAAGCAAAACCATACGAACGGAGAACTTTAAATTTCGTAAGAGAATCTCTGGAATTAAGCGGAGTAACCGCCATTAACGTCCTATCAAAAGGGCTCCTTCCTATCGGAGAACTTATTTCTCCTTCCCTCATCGGCGGTTTCCCCCAAACGACCGCCAGATAAATTTTTTCGACCTGCCGCTTCTGAAATTGGGTCGCAATTTTGGAATGAACTCTCTCGCTTTTTGCGAATACTATAACACCTGTCGTATCTTCATCCAGCCTATGAATAACACCCGGTCTATCCATATCAAAACCTTCCGGAAGAATTGAACAATGATGGAGTAACGCGTTAACTAAAGTGCCATCAGAGTTCCCTTTCGCAGGGTGAATAACAATTCCCTTCTGTTTATTCAGAACAATAATATCCTCATCTTCATACAAAATTGAAATTGGTATTTCCTGTGGTTCTATCTCAAAAGGCACACGAGGTTCGTAGGTCACCTCAACTATATCTCCCTTTTTTACAGAGTAAGACGGCTTTGTCTTTTCTCCATTTACAAGGATCTCTCCATCCTTTATCTTTCTGTTTATTTTACTTCTGCTAAAATGGAGACTACTCTTAGATAAATATGTATCGAGTCTTACGTTATTACTTCTGACCTCTTCCCGCCAAACCTCATTAATATTATGATCTTCGATTTCTTTATTTTTCATAAGACCCACAAAAGATATTCAAATAATTGATTTGATTTCATGGAAAATAAAATATTAAAAATTCAAAAAGCAAAACGACATATAAAAATGCAAAATTATACCATGCTTTTTAAAGTCTCGTGATTTTTTGAATTCATTTTTGAACTTTGATCTGTATTTTTACATTTTGATATTTGATTTTTACATTTCGGCAAATTTGAATACCCGAGTCGCTTATTCGTTTACACCTGAGTCAACTTTAAAAAGTAAGAATCTCACAGTATTCCGAGTGCTTCTTTTTGTTTTGCAATGAGGTCTTTTATCCCTTTTTTCCCGATTTCAATCAATCGATCCAGGTCCCCATGCTCTAAAGGTCTTCTCTCCGCTGTACCCTGGATTTCAATCAAATTTCCATCCTCATCCATAACAAGATTAACATCTGCATCTGCGCTTGAATCTTCTTCAAAATTAAGATCGATTAATATTTCTCCATTAACAACACCTCCCGAGATAGCTGCAACCCAACGTCTCAAAGGAATTTTTTTTATTTCCTTCATTATAACCATCTGACGAAAAAGCTCATAGACCGACACGACTCCTGCTGTCACAGAAGCTGTCCTCGTCCCTCCATCCGCCTGGATTACGTCACAATCCACGATAATAGTCCTCTCCCCTATCAAACTTAAATCGAACGCCTGCCTTAGAGCCCGTCCAATCAACCTCTGAATCTCATAACTTCTACCCGACAACCCATTTCTTTCTCTGTTTACCCTTGAATTCGAACTCTTAGGCAACATCCCGTACTGGGCAGTTATCCATCCCTGTCCTGAACCTTTAAGAAAGGGAGGTACCGAATCACTTAGCGTTGAAGAAACAAGAACAATTGTGTCTCCCTGTTGTATCAAAACAGAAGCCGGAATTAACTTAAGGTAGTTAACTTTAATCTCTACCGGTCGTATTTTATGTTTTTCCTTTCTCTTCCGGGACATTCCTATTTTTATCTCTCATTGATATATTCCCATCAATCATCACACCTTCATCAACCACTAACTTTTTACACTTTATATCTCCGGTTATTTCAGCAGAAGCATGAAGAAGAACAGTATGTTCTGCCAATATTTGACCGGTACATTTACCGGAAATATTTGTTTCTTTGGCTTTTATATCTCCTTCAATCACTCCGGTTTCACCAACAATAACCGCTTCGGTTGCGTCAACCTCTCCTTTCAATTTCCCATCTATTCTAACAGAACCATTTACCCTTATTTTGCCATCAATCGTAGAACCCTTGTGAAAAACATTCATTATTGCGTCTTGTCGCATATTTACCTCCTGATAAGTAAATAATCAATTGGGTTAACCCATTTCCCCTGCATATGTACACCATAGTGCAGATGAGGAGCATCACTTCTTCCGCTATTGCCTGAAAGGGCGATCAACTGATTCTTTTTAACCGTTTCCCCTTTTTTAACCATAATTTCACTTAAATGGCCGTAAATCAGTCCAAAACCTTCGTCATTTCGAATTTCCAGTGTTGTTCCAAGATATTGCCTATCTCCCGTAAAAGTAACCTCCCCCTCCATAGCAGAATAAAGGGACGTTCCTTCCTTTAAAGATATATCTATTGCTTGATGTTCGGCAGAAAACTTTTTGCTTATCCAACCCTCCGCAGTAGGTAAGATATTTGGAATGAAATCCTGTAATCGAACGGCTTCAGTCTCCATCGGCACATCTTCATTAAATTTGTAGGTCTTTGTAGCCAGTTTCTCCTTCTCTTTATCAAAAAACTCCTCGAGAGAGATGTCGAGACCGAGAGATTTATTCAATTTGTAAGCAAAATCATATAACTTTTTAAACCTGCTATTCAATTTTTCTATTTCCAGTTCTCTATTTTCAAGATTCGCAATCTTATTTTTTAACAACGTATACTCTGCTTTATCTACAGCCAGTCTACCAATATTTACGGATAAATATAAAATTGCTGCTATTATTAAAAGAAGAAAAGATCCCAAGAATAAAATCATCCTTCCAGTCAAATCTATTTCTTTAACCTCACCATCTTCCGGAATAATCTGTATAGTATACTTCCTCATCCCGATCACCTACCCTATAAACACCTTATAGTGTTACCCAATAAACTTTTTGTTTTTTTGCAAAAAAATACACCATTTAATTTTGTCGCCTTTTTCTAGTAAATAAAATATCAAAATTTAAAAAGCAAAATGACAAATGAAAATGCAAAATTATCCCCTTCCCCTAACCACAAAAACTAAAAAAATATTTGCGTTATTCGTGTGATTAGTTGTTTCTCTGTTTTTTTTATTCATTTTGAACTTTGATTTGTAACTTTCCATTTTGATATTTAATTTTTGCATTTTAGCGGCTTTGCCGCGTTATGATATTATAAATTCTCTCTAAATCCTGATCCGAATAAAATTCTATAATCAATTTATTTCTTTTTTTTCCGGTTTCTACTCTTACTTCAGTGTTAAACAAATGCATAAGTTCTTCACGTAATTCTTTATACTTCGGAGAAATCTGCTTTTTTTTCTTCACTCTGGAAGCCTTCTCCGCTTCCCTTACCGTCTTATCCCCGCTTATGATATTCTTCAATTCTTTTAAAATTTCACTTTTATCTTTAAAAGCTAAGAGAGCTCTCGCATGCCCTTCAGTTATTTTGTTTTCGGACAAAGCTTGCCGAACTTCCTCGGGAAGTGTAAGCAATCTCATTTTGTTGGTTATAGTTGCCCTTGCTTTTCCAACTCTCTGGGCTATCTCTTCCTGAGTAAGATTAAACTCTACATTCAAGTTATAATAAGCATTAGCTTCCTCGATAGGACTCAAATCTTCCCTTTGTATATTTTCGATAATAGCAATCTCGAGAACTTCTCTGTCAGAAAGCCGTCGAAAAACTGCTGGTATTTCTTTAAGACCTGCCCTCTTTGCTGCCTCGAAACGGCGGTGACCATACACTAATTCATATTTATTTTCTTCGATTTTTCTGAGTAGAACAGGCTGTAAAATACCATTCTGTTTTATAGAAGCAACCAGATCTTTTAAATCCTCCTCATTAATTTTCTTCCTGGGTTGCAGGGGAGAATGAAAAACTTTCTCTATCGGTACTTTATCTTCCTCTACAGTGGGAATAAGGGCATCAAACCCTTTGCCAAGCGCCCGTCTTACCATTTCTTCTTATAACCTCTTCTGCAAGTATTTTATAAACCTCAGCCCCTCTTGATTTTGAATCGTAATCAAAGATACTTTTCCCGTAACTCGGAGCTTCCGCCAGTGTAACATTCCTTGGAATTATAACCTCAAATACCTTATCTCCAAAATATTTACAGACCTCGTCTGTAACCTCATGAGCAAGATTTAATCTCGTATCAAAAAGGGTAAGAAGTACACCTTCGATAGTTAGCCTGGAATTCAATTCACGTTGAACATTTCTGACCGTATTTAACAACTTACTTAAACCTTCCATAGCATAAAATTCCGCCTGAATTGGAATCAAAACAGAGTCTGCCCCAACCAGAGAATTTACAGTAAGCAAACCAAGTGAAGGAGGAGAATCAATCAAAATGAAATCGTATTCCCTTTTGAGAGGCATTATTCTTCTCTTAAGCTGCATTTCTCTACCTCTAACATCTACAAGTTCGACTTCAGCACCTACCAGAGAAATATCTGATGGGATAATATCCAAGTTCTCAATATTTGTTTTTTTTATTATTCTTTTGGGATCTTTTCCCTTTACCAGTACATCATATATAGTCGGGGATACACCGGTAAAACCTAAACCACTGGTAGCATTAGCCTGCGGATCTATGTCGATTATTAGGCAATGTTGATTATAGAGTGCTAAAGCAGCACCTAAATTTACTGCTGTCGTAGTTTTACCCACCCCACCTTTCTGGTTAACTATAGAAATACTCTTCCCCATATTTGTTCAGAGAACTTCTGCAACAGGACGAGAGGAAAAGAATATTAAATCGTTACCTTCCCGGGAAACCACGATTTTGTTTCCTTTTTTCCACTTCCCTCTCAGAAAACCTTCTGCTAATTTATCCTCTAATTGGCCTTGCATAACTCTCTTCAGCGGTCGAGCTCCATATTCAAGATCAAAACCCTTTTCGATTAACAGCTCTTTTGCTTCCTCTGTTAGAGAAATTTCAAAACCTTTCTCCTCAACTCGTTCCCTGACCTCGCCGAAGAATATATCAACGATAGAAGACATTGTTTCTCGATGAAGTGATTGAAAAACGATACTTTCATCTATCCTGTTTAAAAATTCCGGACTGAACCTCTCCTTAATCTCCTCAAGAAGATATTCTCTCATCTCTTTATATTTAATTCCTTTATCGGGCTTCTTGAAACCAACATAAGTCCCACGCATTATCTCCTTAGTTCCAATATTAGAAGTCATAATAATAACTGAATTTTTAAAGGAAATTTTTCTACCATAAGCATCCGTAAGCATACCTTCATCAAAAACCTGAAGAAGGATATTATAAACATCCGGATGGGCTTTTTCTATCTCATCTAAGAGAATAACACAATACGGTCTTCTCCTGACAGCCTCGGTCAAAAGTCCGCCTTCATCATATCCCACGTACCCCGGAGGAGCTCCTATCAACTTAGAAACATTGAACCGCTCCATAAACTCACTCATATCAATCCTCAACAGAGCTTCCTCCGTGTTAAAAAGAAATTTTGCAAGTTGCTTTGCAAGCTCGGTTTTCCCTACTCCGGTAGGACCAAGGAAAAGAAAAGCCCCTAATGGTCGTTTCATGTCCCGAAGACCAGCCCTGCTTCTTCTTATAGCTCTAGAAACAACTCTAATCGCCTCATCCTGTCCCACAAGTCTCTTCTTAATTTCGTCTTCCATCGAAAGCAGTCGTTTGGTCTCTTCCTCTCTGAGTCTCTTAAGAGGAATACCTGTCCAGAGCGAGATAACTTCTCGTATATCTTCTTCGGTAACCTCAACTTTCTTCAACACCCCGTACTTTCCCCAATCTTCCAGACTCTTCTCCAATTTGCTTTCAATTTCATCTCTTCTATCTCGAAGTTCGATCGCTACTTCATACTTCCCCTCTTCTCTGGCTCTAAGCAGTTCTTCCTTAACTTTACGCAGTTCTTCTTCCAGAGATACAATTTCATCGGGAACTTTTGTCTCCCTTAACCTTACCTTGGCTCCCGTTTCGTCCAAAACGTCAATAGCTTTATCAGGAAGATTTCTGTCCGCAATATATTGACAGGAAAGTCTTACCGTTGCTTTGATTACTTCATCATTATATGTAACTTTATGAAAATCTTCATACTTACGCTTAACTCCGTTGAGTATATTTATCGTTTCTTCTATTGTAGGCGGATCTATAAGAATCATCTGCAATCGGCGTTCCAGAGCACCATCTTTTTCTATATATTTTCTGTACTCTTCAGTGGTTGTCGCTCCAATGGTTTGAATCTCTCCTCTGGCTAAAACGGGTTTCAACATATTAGAAGCATCTATAGCTCCTTCAGCTGCTCCCGCACCTACGATAGTATGCATCTCATCAATAAAAAGTATATTCTCGGAATCTTTCAATGATTCTAAAATTTGTTTTAATCTCTTTTCAAATTGACCGCGATACTTCGTTCCTGCTATAACAGAAGCGAGATCCATAGAAAGTATTTTCTTATCCTGCAACATTTTGGGAACCGCACCGATAACTATTCTCTGTGCGAGACCTTCCACTATTGCAGTTTTACCAACACCCGGTTCCCCTACGAGTACCGGGTTATTCTTTTTTCTTCGACACAAAGTTTGAATAACTCTCTCCATCTCACTTTCTCTACCAATAACAGGATCAACCCTGCCTCTCTTTGCAAGATTGGTAAGATCTCTTGTGTAAAATTCCAAAGACCTATCAACAGAAGATTTAGATTTGTCTTTGTCCTTATCACTCGATTTTTCCTTATCAAAAAGATCAAGCAACATCTGTTTAGCCAAATAATAGTCGAGTTCTTCCGGTTTTAAAATCTCAATAAAAGCACCTTCTTTCGTCTTAAGCAAAGAAAGTAAAAGATGCTCCGTACCTATTATCTGCCTACCCAATATCAAAGCCTCTTCTTTAGCCTCCTCAAGGATATTCAGAGAATCCTCCGATAATCCAATAGGCTGCTCCACAATTAACACATCCTCATTACTTTTAATAAGCTTTAAAATCCTGTTCTCGAGTACCTCGACATCTACTCCCACTTCTTCAATAATGGTAACCGCAATATTATTTCCGTGTTTTAATATCGCCAGTAAAAGAATAACGGGTGTCACTTCGCCGAGGCCTGCTTCCCGCGCTAAATCCTTTGATATTTTTACAACGTCTATTAGCTTTTTTGTAAAACGTTCATCCATAAACATATTTCTATCCTCCTAAATTATTCCTTATTAGTCTCGCTCTCAGAATATTCTCCTCCTTTTTATTCGTCCCATCTTCACTTAGGACGCTTAAGTGCCCCGGAAGTGCTTGAAAAAGCCATCTGTTTAAATTCTTAATACTAATATCCTTTACAATACCTAAACTTACACCAAGTCTTACAGCGGCTGTCAAATTAAGGAAGTCGGTAACGGATAGAATCCTGGCATTTTTTAATATACCATACGATCTCCAGATCTTATCTTCTGTCTCATAACCTACTTTTTGGGTTAAATATTCTCTACTATTCACTTCGTCTTCAATTATATTTTTAATCTTTTTCTCGAACATTTTCAATATCTCTTCTTCAGAAACACCAAGTGTAAATTTATTACTCAATTTAAAGTAACTTCCTTCCACCGTTTCACCTATATTAAAAACCCCTCCTATAGAAAAAAGAGAATCTTCAAGATCACTAATAACATCTACAAATTTACCGGTAATAACAAGAGCTGGAAGATGAACCACTGCCGAGACGACCATGCCTGTTCCAACCTTCTCGGTCGAAGAAGTAAGGAAACCTAATTTATTATCATACGCAAAGCCAAATTCATCGTTCAGCTCATCATCCAAACTATCGCATTTAACAAAAATTTCTTTAAGGAATAATTCCCCTGACACACAAGAAATTTCAATATGTTCTTCGGAATTTAAAACAACCACATTATTTTGCGAGTCATTCAAAGCCAAACCCAAGAAGTGATAATTCCTTAATTCTTCTCTAGAGATAAAACTTCTCTCAGCAAAAAGCTCCCTTTCATTATCTTTTAGATCTTTCAAGGGAATAATATTTTCAAAAGAAGAAATAGTGTTTATACCCTCAATAAGTAAGTCCAAAATTTCTTCTTTCTCTTTATCCGAATTTTTCTTGTTAAACTTATATCCTCCTATATTACGATAAAGAGAAACCTTAGAAAATAAAACTATTTCCGAATAAGGACCGACTTCTTCTATCCATACAGGGAAATGATCCAAGAGAGAATCAATCATTTTTTCCCCCTGATAGTTTTAAGTTCTTCTTTTCTTTCTTCAATTTTATCCCTTAACTTTACAGCTTCTTCGAACCTCTCATTCTCCACGTAACTATCCAGCTTTTTCTTCATTTCCAAAATTTCCTTTTTAACAAAAATAACCTCACTATCTCTAATAGGTTCTTTTCCTTTATGTACGACATCTAATTGAGACTCTTTAAGAAATACTTCAATTTGATCTTTAAAACTATTATAACATCCGGCACATCCAAGACTCATTGATTCTTTATATTCCTTGAACGAGAGACCACAGACAGGACAGACCCCATTTTCAACTACAACGGACTCCTCTTTATTTTTAATGTCCACACCTTTTTCTCTGGCACACTCTTCACAAATATTTATTTCTCTAACTGTATCAGAGTTTACTTCATAATATTTATATTTTGCGTTATTAACTCCACACAATTCACATTTCATTATAACTTACCTTCACTTAAATTATACGTTTTTTCACCCATTTTTGCAACCCTCTGATTATGACTTACAAGAATAACTGTCATACCTTTATTGCGATGAATTTGGCGCAACATCTCTAAAATCACATTTGAGTGTGCCCGATCCAAATCGCCTGTAGGTTCATCCGCAAGCAACAACAAAGGATTATTTATAATGGCACGAAGAATAGCAACTCGCTGCCTCTCTCCTCCCGAAAGAGTCCGCGGCTTTGCCTTTATCCTATTTCCAAGATCCACAAGGGCTAATAATTCCTCCGCTTTCTTATAAGCTTTATTAAAAGCGATGCCCTTTATTAATAGAGGCATTACCAAATTTTCCATTACGGTAAAATCAAGGAGAAGGTGATGGAACTGAAATATAAATCCTATTTTTTCATTTCTTATCTTAGCGAGTTCCGGATCCGAATACGCATAAAGAGATTTACCCTGAAGAACAACATCCCCTCCATCAGGATGCAGCAGGCCACCTAAAATGTGAAGAAGTGTACTTTTTCCAGAACCCGAAGGACCGCTTATTGTAATAAAATCGCCTTCTTTGACCTCTAAATTTATTCCGCGCAGAACGTCTATTTCCTCTTTCCCGGATAAAAAACTTTTTTTAACATCCCTGAGAGCTACTATAACATTACTCATTTCTTATAGCCTCCACAGGATCCAGTCCGGCAGCTTTCTTCGCCGGATACAAAGCCGCAAGGAGAGATAATACTACAGCCGAAAATATTACTAAAAGAAAATCTTGAACCTGCATTTCCACAGGCAGTTTGGTAAGAAAATATACATCTGAAGGCAAATCAATAAACTTATACTTACCGAGAAGGAAACATAATATCCAGGCAATCAAAACCCCAAAAAAGGCACCTCCTCCGCCTACAATTAAGCCATCTATCAGAAATACTCTGGTAATCAAAGAAGCAGAAGCACCCAGAGCTTTAAGAATACCTATTTCTCGCATCTTTGCCAGCACAATGAGAACCAGAGAAGAAACAATATTAAAAGCAGCAACAATTACTATTAAAGTCAGTATTATAAACATTACCTTTTTTTCAATTTCTAAGGCTCTTAAGAGAACTCTGTTTCTTTCCATCCAATTAATGACCCGGTACGGATAACCGAGTTTTGCCACAACATCAATTGCAAGATCAGGAGCTTTATAGGGATCCTTCACTGTAAAATCTATACCGGTAACACCATCTATTCCAAAAAGATTCTTTGCATTCTCAAGTGACATTATTGCAACGGTCGCGTTGTACTCGTACATTCCCATATCGAAAACCCCGGAAAGAATAAAATCCTCTGCGGGCAGAAGAAAGCCAAAAGGAGTAGGAGCAGCAGAAAAAGGAGACGAGATAGTTATTGTATCTCCTATATGAGCCCACAGTCTGTTAGCGAGATAATTTCCAAGAACAACCCTTTTACCGGAAAGATTGAACTTTCCCGTTTCAATATTTTTCGGAATATCAGAAACAAGCGAAAAAGAGTTAGGATCGACTCCTCTTATTATAGCTCCGTCAGTTCTCTCCTCATGCTTCAAGAGCGCTTTTTCAAAAATATAAGGTGTTGCATCTCGAATTTCAGGTACACTCTCTTTTAAAGTGTCCACAACCGACTGCCAATCCTTAATAAATTTCTGATCTATTGTTAAAACCGTAAGAGGCGCACTGGCTCCAAGAACTTTGTTTTTAAGGTCAGTCTGCATACCATTCATTACAGACATAACCACTAAAAGCGTAGCAACTCCTAAAGTGATCCCTCCAGCCGCAAAAAGCGTTATTAAAGACCTGAAACCTTCACCTTTCTTAATTCGGATATACCTTTTAGCAAGAAAAAGTTCTATATTAAACAGTCTTTTCATATAATCAGTATATTCTTTTTACCTTATTGAGCAAGGGGGATATGTGGTATTTTTCATTGGTATTCAAAGAAATACACCAAAATATATTACAAGAATTTCTAGACTTTTTCGGAAATTAAATATTAAAAATTAAAAAGTAAAATGTAGATTCTTTGAATCTAAGTTGAATGGTTGAATAGGAAAACAGGACATTTGTCCTAATAGGTTAACACTTATATAAAATATAAAAGCGATTTCTAAAAATTCAAGGTGTCTT
>Ga0315548_1002073_pt1 | contig 15893 bp, 14 predicted proteins | sample SalMarSW160110MG_2_FD_202540 | JGI IMG/M metagenome (GOLD analysis project Ga0315548, IMG submission 202540) | Salt marsh sediment microbial communities from the Plum Island Ecosystem LTER, Massachusetts, United States - Salt Marsh Sediment SW1601-110 ...
TAATTATTGAGGATAGAACAGGACGTTCGAGCGAGTTGTGAAGGCGGAACAGCTTACAACAGCGGTGCTAATGGGGGGGCCTGGCAGAGAGCGAGAGGTGAGTATCGAAAGCGGCAGGTGCGTGGCGGAGGCGCTCGAGCAGGCCCGCCCTGCCGAAAGCGGCAAGTCGAGGCAGGCAGGGGTAAAGGTCGTCGTCGCAGACGTTAAACCAAACGAGCTAAGGATTTTAGACGACAAGACAATCGACGTTTTTTTCGTCGCTCTTCACGGCACATTCGGTGAGGACGGGGTCCTGCAGGAAATTTTAGAATCCAGGGGGCTTGTCTATACCGGCAGCGGGCCGGAGGCCAGCCGACTGGCTTTTGACAAATGGGCGAGCAAGGAACGCTTTGCCGCAGCGGGCGTTGCAACGCCAAAGGCGATTAGATTCCAGCCGAACGAAAAAGACGCCGACTTAGAAGAGCAAATTGCCGCAATCGGGCGAAGATACGTAGTCAAGCCGATACGAGAAGGCAGCACGATAGGCATATCAATCGCGGAGAACGCCAAAGCGGCCGTGGCGGCAGGAAGGAAATGCGCCGCTGAGTTCGGCGATTGTATGATAGAAGAATTTGTCACCGGCAGAGAAATAACCGTAAGCGTTCTTGGAAAAGAAGCCCTGCCCATATTAGAGATTCGCGCACGCGGGGGCTTTTACGATTATCAGGCCAAATATTTAGACGAGGGGACGGAGTATCTGTTCGATACGATAGGCAACGCAGCCCTCGCGGAAAAAATTCAGAAATCAGCAATTCAATGCTTTATGGCGCTTAGATGCCGGGGGGCGGCAAGAGTTGATTATATTTTAGGCGAAGACGGGACTCCATACGCTCTCGAAATCAATACGATCCCGGGGATGACGAAGCATTCGCTTTTGCCCAAGGCAGCGGAGAAGGCGGGGATATCGATGAGCCAGCTTTGCCTTAAAATGGTGGAAATGGCACTGGCGGAGAGCGGCGAGGTCCACAAGACGGGCATCCGGAGACAATAAAATTGGCGGCGAGAAGACGAAAACAAAAAATGGGTATATCGCTGGGACATGCGCCAGCCAAGCGGGCGAAATTACTTAGCAGCTTGAACTTATTCGGTGTGCTGAAGTTTTTGTTGTTTATATGTTCGCTGGCTGCTGTATTAGTGGGTTTTGCATTTTTAGACGGGTACGTAAAGGAGCAAACGCTTATCCGGCCGAACCGGCTAACGATTGAATTAGCCGGTGACACTCCGGGCTGGGTCAGTGAAAAACTGAGGAACAGGGTTTTTGCCGCGGCTACAGCCGAGATAGGAAACACACAGGTTGACCAGAATGCCACAGTATTGATTCAACGCAGCATTAAACGGCTTGTGCCGTGGCTGCAGGACGTGAGAGTTCAGGCCACTCACAACAGTATACTAATTGAGGGACACTGGCGAAAGCCGATTGCATTAGTCAAAGCCGGGAGGGACACGTTTTATATAGACGGTGAGCTTGTAGTTCTCGATTATATGCCGATAAGCGATTTACCGGTAGTGATAGTGGATGGACTGGGAGCAATCGAGCAGCGGCCGGGGCTGGGACAGAAATGGCACAGCGACGACCTTGCGGCGGCACTGGGGGTGCTTAGCCGGCTCGAACGGATGGACGCCGTGGTCAGCCCTGATAAACCGCTGATGCGGGAAATCGACAGAATCAACGTCAGTAATTTCAACGGCCGTAAGAACAAACGTCAGCCGCACATAGTGCTCTATACAAAAGGCAAAACTCAAATCATCTGGGGGGCGGAGATAGGCACGTGGCAACGGCACTTAGAAAGCCCCGACGACGACAAATTGGCCAAGCTCTATACGTACTATCAGCAGTACGGAACGCTTTCAGGCGTCAAATACATCAATCTTCGCGACCCCCAGCAGACGATTTATCTGCCGGTTGACAAATATTAAACCACAGATTTCACAGATTACACGGATTTAATAGCCGCAAAAAGGCACAAAGGTTTTCTATTTTAGATTTCAGATTTCGGATTTGTTTACTGCAGAGCACTCTTCTACGCTTCCTCCTTCGCTAAAGCTACGTAGGACAGAGTCGCTACGAAGGGCAGGCGACAGAGACCGCGGAGTTTACTCACTTATTATTGATAATGGATGACTGATAATTTGCGGAAGCGCCTCGGCACAGGCGAGCAAGCCGGGGCTAACCTTACGTTTTCGGCGGTGAGAAATTCTGTAGCGCTATCGACAAATCAACGTATCGGTAGGGAATTTGAAACTCATCACAGAGGGCCTTGAATTTTTTTACGGCAGCTTCGCTTAAATCGGCCTGGAATTCGGCGTCGCCTTTGCAACAGAAGATTCGACAGTCGGCAAAACGATAGCGGTGAATGGCGCATTTGCCGTCTTGCAGCCAGGGACATTGTCCCGTTGTCATTTGCCCGATATTTTGCTCACCGAGCTTATCGGCAAGATACAATATCTCAGGCGTTGTAACAAAGAGTCGATGGCCGAAGGATTCAAAGTCACAGCACCTGCCGCAAATATCACAGCGGCCGGCACGTGTAGAACCGGCCGAAAGCTGCTGAACAAGCCAGTCATAGACGGCACTAACCCGATGAACAATTTCTTTACTTTTTTTCATCCTGCCACCATCGCTTGCTGTTCTTTATAGCTTTTATCATTTCGGGACTGTAGAGTTTGCCGCGGTTGATACCGGGGCACTTGCGGGCGGCATCGTTCCAGGCATTGGGGCTGGCAAGATTTCCGGGCCAGAACGGCCAGCTACGGCACTGGCTCGGCCTGACCTGGTAAATCACACATCCCTTGTTCGGCCGAAGAAATATGCAGTTGCGGGTGTGCGGGTTTTCGATAATAGTCGTGCGCAGTCCAACGCGTTTGAGAAATTTACTTTTTAGTTCGCCGACGGGCATATTGAGGTGCCGTGCGATGAGCTGAGTCTCGTGCTTAGTGACCCATATGTACCCCTGGGCCGGGCCGGAGCAGCACCTGCCGCACTGCAAACACTCGAAGTGCAACCCAGCCGAGTACCATTTGTTTGGGCTTTTTGTCATAGCATCAGACCAGTCAAGACACGTGTTTTGCACTCTTGAAATTATACTCTATGCACCAGGTAACAGAAATGTTCAATTGCGGTAATCGAAGTTATGGAGGGTTAAAAACAAAGTCGAGGAATGACAACGTGGCACAAAAAGCCGACCTGGACTTATAGTTAACGGCGCCACTCCGGTTTTCGGACCATAAGAGGCGGCATAATGTTTGGGCGCAATCTGTGGCGTCTGGCACCGCCAAAGCTGCGGCGGCTCGGATACCAGTGGATTTTGAAAATCTGTGGTTTAAGCATCATTCTGGTTTTTTTAGCTGTTCCGAACATTTCTAATTCCTGACCTCAGACGGGCGGCTTTTTGCACCGCGATTTTATCGGCCAAAAAGGGTCTTCGCTTTAGAAGTGATTCCGACAGTTTAGAGGTTAAGCTCACATATCAGACAGCAGACTGCTCAGCATCAGCCGGTCTTATGAATCCAGATTGACAGGCAAACCTTTTTCGCGGAGAAACTCCTTCATCTGTTTTATCGAGAATTTGCCGAAGTGCGCTATTGAAGCAACGAGCACCGCGTCGGCGTGTCCATCGACAATCGCCTCATAGAGATGTTCGAGAGTGCCGGCCCCGCCCGATGCTATCACAGGTATTGTGACCGCATCAGCAATTGCCCGTGTCATAGGAATATCGTAGCCGGCCTGTGTGCCATCGGCATCCATACTTGTCGGCAGAATCGTCCCGGCTCCAAAGTCCTGCACCTTTTTGGCCCACTGGACAGCGTCTTTTCCAGTGCCCGCAGTGCCGCCCCGGACGACAACCTCGAATCCCGAAGGCAAGCTGGAGTTTTTTCGCGTATCAATCGCGATAATGATTTTTGAAGAGCCAAATTCGCGCACGGCCTCCCGGACAAACTTCGGTTTTTTGACGGCGGCGGTGTTAATGGAAACCTTCGAGGCACCAAGACTCAGCAACTCCTCGATATGCCTGCTGGTACCAATACCGCCGCCAACAGTAAGTGGAATTGCAATCCTGTCAACGGTCCGCTTAACCGCATCCAATAATGTCTTTCGATTCTCAAGCGTTGCCGTGATATCGAGAAATACCAGCTCATCGGCGCCGGCTTCGCTATACGCGGCGCCGTTTTCGGCGGGGTCGCCAACATCTTTGAGGTTTACGAAGTTGACGCCCTTGACCAGGCGACCGGCCTTGACGTCCAGACAGGGAATAATTCTTCTGTAATCCATAAGAACTCCTCAGTAACAGCAGAATTTCGGAAATCTTAAAACTCTATGAGCAACTCGAATATGATACATATATCCGAATTAGTCGCAAACGTTTCTCACCCTCAGCGGCAAGGCAGTTCTGCCATTTCTTAAAGTATCTGGTCCGCAGAGGTATTCATATTTTCCCAGTTGACCGGCTGAAGGTCAATTTCGAGCAGCTCAACGCGAGCGAAAAGCCAGTTGTCGCCTTCCCTGCGGAAATCGGCCTGCAGCTTGAAAACCATCTGCTTGCGGAACTCGTAAATAGGCCCCTGAGCATCGAAGACTACACGGACGGTGAAAACTACGACGGCATTCGGCGGCTCGATATTCAGTGAAACAATCCTGAGGACGTTTTTCTCAATGATTGGTTCCGAGAGCTGAGACCTGGAGTGGCTTAACAGGGCCTGTCTGGAGCCGTGGAAGGAATCCTGATAATCGCCTGAAATCAGCGGGTCGAGTGCATCGACATTTTCATCTTCGACGGCTTTGACTGCTTCTGCAAGGACTTGTTTGATTTTTTCGTTGTTGGTCTGAATAAAAAAGTCGAGGGCAAAGGCCGATGCTGCAATAAGGACCGGCAACAGCCATAAAAACCACCTGTGCTTCTGAGGCAACATATCGCGAACAATAACTAAAACCAGCAGAACGATAACCGCCACAGACAGCAGCAGCCAAGGCTGTTCAAATAAGTTTGTCATCATCTTCTCCGTAAAGACCTTTATTCAGCTTACATCTCTAACCGAAGCCCGGCAAGAGTTTTTCGGATTTGTTTGGTCTTTTTATAATCGGTCATATCCGGCGCCAGTGCGGTGACGCTTATGAAGCCCTCCATCAGGGCGACGGTATCGGTAGGGACATCCTCAAAGGGATGCGGGCCGCCGGCGAGCTGAAAGACGGTCTGCCCCGCCTCATTTGTTTTCGGAATGTAGTATTCGTCGAAGGCCTTGTTCGACTGCGGAACGACTTTGATACCCTTTGGCCTGCCCTGTGACAGAAGCGGGATGTTTATATTTATAACGAAACCCGGTTTTACGGGTATAAGCTTTTTGAGAATCGATACGCAATACTCCGCAGCCGAAACATAGTCCATCTGCTCTTCGGCGCCGACGCTCATCGCCACGGAAGGGATACCCAGCAGCACACCCTCCATAGCCGCGGCAACAGTGCCGGAGTAATACACGTTTATGCCGGCGTTTGCACCATTGTTGATGCCGGCCACAAGCAGGTCGATGGGCCTTTGGCACAACTGCATCACCGCCAGCTTAACGCAGTCAGCGGGCGAGCCCTCGACACTGTAGCCGGTGAAAAGCCCATTTACGTCCACGGTGTTGCATACGAGGGGGCTCTTGAAGGTTATACTGTGGCTTGTTCCAGAACGGCTGGCATCAGGGGCTACAACGGTAACATCGCCGATTTCGACAAGCCGTGTGTATATGGCCGCCAGCCCCGGTGCAAAAATCCCATCATCGTTTGTCAGAAGTATGTTCATTTTTTCCACATAGAAACGGAAGTCTTAGAATTAAGTAATGATTTTCCAAACAACAAATGGTAAATTGAAAATAGAAAATTGTAAATAGTAACCTGAGGAGATTTATTATGAAGAGATACCAGCCGGGGGGGGATTGCCTGATAATGACAAGAGACCGGGTGCGGGCTTTCGATGCCTGGGCAATAAATGAGCTTGATGTGCCGGGCGTGGTGCTTATGGAAAACGCAGGGCGAAGCTGCGCGGAGCTGATTGTCGAGAAACTATCCGGAATCGACAAACCGCGGGTATGTATTTTCTGCGGAACAGGCAACAACGGCGGCGATGGGTTTGTCATAGCACGCCACCTGCTTAATCGCGGCTTCGCCGTCGTCACCGTTATCTGCGGCGAGCCGAGCAGGATACGGGCAGAAGCAAGAATCAATCTCGCTATACTCGAAGGTATAGGTCAACATATCGAAGTTTTGGACCCAGACACTACGGACGATGTCGAAGACCGTGTTGCGGCACTGGCCAAAGGCACCGATATGATTGTCGACGCTATTTTCGGTACCGGGCTGACGGGAGAATTGCGAGACGAATACAAACTCCTGACAGCAGGCATAAACGGGCTTGGTTGTCCCATCCTTGCGGTTGACATACCATCAGGACTCGATTGCGATACCGGCCAGCCACATGATATAGCAGTAAAAGCTAACTGTACGGTGACCTTTGTCGCCGTCAAGAAGGGATTTACCCACGAGGATGCACAGCGTTACACAGGCGAGGTATACGTCGCCTCGATAGGCGTCGAGCCAAAGTATAAGCCCAGGGACTAAAAGGCCCCTGGTTTGCCTGCCTGGGTCTTATAGCCGATGAAATAAAGGAACCTGTCGGCGTTTAGTATCGGAATCGACAGTGCCTGCGCCTGGCTTTCCACCAGCTTGTAGTTTGCGAGATGCTCGACGGCCTGCTCATATCTTTCCATGGCGTTCGGATAGATTTCCGTCTCTTCAAGGGTGGGCTTAGGCGGGACATCCGGCGGTGTTCCGAGAACGACAAAATCCATGTTAACCGAGACCGACTTGGCAACCCTGCCGCCCCACTTGCTGACCAGACCCTGTAACTTTTCGATGGCGTCAGGGTCGTTAGTGCCGTCGCCATTGAGGTCGAAATCGCCTATGATTACAAAGGTGTTCGTCTCTTCGGAGTCCCAGATGAGGTTTGCTACTACGTCGTCGACCACAATCGGATTTTTGGGCTCAGAGCGGATAATCCTCGCCGCAGAGATATTTTCGCGGACATCAAATACTTCAATTTCGGCCTTTCCTTTGCCGTCTCTTGGGATGGGTTGATTCTTGTCGTAGACCGAGAACGTCAGGCCCCTGTAAACACGGTCCTCACTGCCGAGATTAATGTGAACTATCCGGGTCTGGTCGTCAACGAGGATTATCTTGCCGTCGGGTTCAAAGGCCTTGACCATCGCATCGGGCGGCGGTTGAATCGGCCATACCTTCTCCGTCAGAATGCGCTGAATGCGCTCTTCGGCCGTACGCAACTCCGCCTGAGTTCTCAGCAACTGCTTGTTGGTTTCGTCGTGATTTGTCCTTTCCTGTTCGAGCTTGCTATAAAGGTCCTTGACCTGGTCTTCGGTTTTTTTCTCCAATAGGGCTCTCAACTCGTCATAGTCGCTTTGAACCTTCTCTAACTGCTGCTGATATTTATCTTTTTCATCCAGCAGGATTTTCTCTTTGTCCAAACTGGCCTTCATTGCGTCGTCAAATCTGTTTTGGAGCGTCCCAAGTTGTTCCTTTGTGGCCGTGGCGGTATTCTTCGAATTCTGCAGCGAGGTGCTAAGCTTGTCCGTCATCGCAAGCAAGGCGATATTGGGGTCGTCAGCAGCTTTTAATTCCGGATGTTGCTTTGCAGCACCGGCTACTGCTTGCCTGACCTTTGTGACGGTCTCATTAACCTTCACTTCCGCGCTCGTATCAGCCGGCAATCCCGGCACAATCAATTTGATTGCCCTGTCGAGATAATCAATCATAGTTGCGATACGGCTTTTACCGGGCCGTTCACTTCCGACAAGCGCCCCGATTCTCTGCACTTCGGAGGGAGTTGCAAATCTGCCAAGATTCGTTTGAGCTGTATCAGCAAGGTTCCGCTGCTCCTCGAACTTGAGGTAAAAAATGACGGCTGCACTGGTCGCTACGATGAATAGCGCCACGAATGCAATCAGGGCATAAAGGGTACTGTCGGTTGCACGTTTCTTGCCGATGGCCATTGGACATCTCCGTAAACAGTAAAAACAATGGTTTTCACGGTCTATAACCGATATATTATCGTCTGAAGATTGCCTAAGGTCAACTAAAAAACCACTTTAGGGCTAATATAGGCAAACTCGCCGAAGTATGTATCGGACCATCTTTCAGCAATTAGTTTACTCTTTATTGATGGATGACAGTTTTGGCAACAGAGCGATTACAAAAGATACTATCTGCCGCGGGTGTCGCATCACGGCGAAAATGTGAGGAGCTTATCTTAGAAGGGCTGGTCAGCGTCAACGGCAAGGTCGTTGAAAAGTTGCCGGCCTTTGCGGATGCTGATAAAGACCTAATCACAGTAGCAGGCAGGCGAATCCGCCGGGAACCAGCGGTTTACCTGCTTCTCAACAAGCCGAAAGGAGTCATCTGCACCAATTTTGACCCACAGCACAGAACGCGGGCGGTGGACCTTGTGCCGGCCCGGCAGCGAATCTTCTGTGTCGGCCGGCTGGATATCAACACGACGGGTCTGATTATCCTGACCAATGACACCGCACTTGCCAACCGTCTGACGCATCCCAAGTACGGCCTCTCGAAGACCTACATTGCCGAGGTCAAAGGGCGAATCGAAGCAGACCAGGTTGAAGACCTGAAAAAAGGTATTTGGCTGGCGGAAGGCAAGACCTCCAGGGCTTCCGTCAAGATACTCAAGCGAGGACCAAAGCGTTCGCTGATTCAGATTACGATTACCGAAGGGCTCAACCGTCAGGTCCGCAGGATGTTAGCAAGAGTCGGACTGCCCGTAAAATCCCTCAAACGCACCCAAATCGGCAGGATTAGCTGCCGAGGCATCGGCATCGGTAAATTCAGGCCTCTCACCCACATCGAGATATCTTACCTCATAAAGTTAAGAAACCAGCCCGTTCATTGAACCGATGACTCCCTAAGAGCATATGAATACAGGTTGTAACTGAAGGATAAACACCGCGATATTAACCGTGTGTTCCCAATACGATGGCCAAAGCCCTTAGCCAGAACTTCTTTCAAGCTGGCTATATAAGGCCATAAATGCTTGATGTAGAGCGTTTTCGGCAGAATTGGCTTGAATTAGACAGGCCAAATCGGTATAATATACGTGATGATAAGGGGCAATGCGTCTTTTGCCTTTTGGCCAACGCGATGAATGTGTATTACAACGCGCCAGTCGAGTAACGGAGGCATACACGCAGATAAAATCTTTTATGCTATTATAGAAATGGGCCGGATTGAACAAATCCGGCAAAGTGCAATAAAGAAATACTTTTCGGGGAACAAGTAATATGGCCGGTATGTTTTATTCATTAAAAGAAGCAGCGGAAAAACTCAGCAAGAGCGAAGATGAGATACGGCAGCTTGTAAAAAGCGGCCAGCTTCGAGAGTTCCGCGACGGGCCGAACCTTTTATTCAAAGTCAACGAGGTAGAGGCATTAATGAGTGATACTGGCGTTATGGCGGCAAAGACCGACGAAGAAGAGCCGGCCGAACCCGAGCTACAGACAGCAGAAGCTGACACTGGAGCTATGGCAATCGAGGCAGAGGGCGAAGAGCCCGCCACAATACAGCCGGAATTGGCTGATATGATGGACCAGGACGATACAGGTCCCCTGGCTACGGATAAGGAAGCCGAAAAGGTTCCTGTCGCACAGCCGGAGTTGGCAGAGGATGAGATTTTGCTGGCGCCCGAAACAACCGACAAGCCCGGTGAGGAGATTGAATTATCCGAAGCAGATACAGCTATAGTCGAGGAAGGAATCAAGGTTCTGGGAGAAACGGACTCCGTCTCGGCAATCGGCGAAACCAGCGGCGAGACCTTCAAAGGCCTCGAAGAGACATCCGTTGCACCATCAAAAGAGGCGTCGCTGGAGGAAATCGAGCAGGATGTGAGCTTAGATACGTTCGGCAGCGGCTCAGGCCTTCTGGACCTGTCACTTCAGGCCGACGATACGTCACTGGGCGGGATACTGGATGAGATTTACACCCCCGGCGGAGAAGGCAAGCCAGCCGCCGCCGCGGAGCCGGCGGAAGGCACAGGGATGGAAGTGGCCGCTGAGGCAGACCAGATGTTATCAGAGGCACAGTTCCCGGAACCCCAGGTTACAGCCCCACAGCTTGCAGCGGCTCAGTCAATGGTTGAACCCGAACCGGATGTGTTGAGCAACGCGCTGGGAATTATGCTTTTCATACCCTTACTTGCTATTGTTTACACCACAGTAATTGCAGTTGCGGGCTTCAGCAACGTGATGCCGGAAATCCTTCGGGGCGTTCAGGGCTTCATCTGGTACGTCGCCATCGGCCTTGGTGTAGCGTCTGCTGTGATTGCAGGTGCAGGAGCAATGATGGGACGAGAGAAAACAGCGAAAGTCCCCAAGCCGAAGAAGGCCAAAGCACCAAAGGTGAAGAAGGCGAAAAAAGGTAAAAAAGCCGAATCACCGGAAGCAAAAGGCAAAACCCAGTAAAGAACCACAGGCAAAACCTTAGTGCTGGTCATATCTTTTATCATCAGTCGGTTTTATTTTGCGCAATTCGTTCGCTCGTCTCACATACAATTCTTAAAAAAGCCGCCTTAGCCCGATAAGGGAGCCAAGACTCTCCTGCACGCTGCCAAAAGCACAAAAGCCAATACATCTTAGCGGCTTTGCCAGCGAGCTTGCCCGTGCCAAACACCAAAACAATATTTTGTAACTTTGCCCTTGACGGATATTACCAAATCGGTTTTATTTACCGCGTTACAACGGCAACAGGCCGTCCTGAATGAAGGAATGTTTTTATTCGGATGATTGAGCCGCCACGGCGGATAAAAAAGGGAATTTATCAATCTGACACGCTTGAAAGGATGATAAAATGCGACTCACCACAGTCCTGGCAATTGGTATTGTATGTGCTTTTTTAGTAAACACCACCGGCTGCGTATCCGAGCAGGATTACAAGGACCTCAAGCTACAGAACGCGGCACAGGAAAGACGCCTAAGGGAACTCGAAAGCCAGCTACAGGCGTCAACTCTCGAACTCGACCAGTTGAAAAGAGAGCTAAATTCAGCTGGAGGCCGAAGCAGTATCGAGATGAGCGCGCTGCAGGAGAATATTGCCGCTCTCGAAGAGGAACTGGCCAAGAAAAAATCGCTGATTGAAGCAATGCAAAAGCAGTTGCTCGGGGCCACGCAACTGCCCGCTGAGCTTAGCTCGATGCTCGAAGACTGGGCCAGGGGCAGCGACCTTGTCACCTTTGACGCCGAAAGGGGCATAGTCAAATTCAAGAGCGATTTGCTCTTCGAAAAGGGAAGCGACGAGGTGGTGCCTGCGGCAGCAGAGGCGGTCAAGGCACTGTGCAGAATTTTGAATACAGACCAGGCCAAAGAATTTGACGTTATAATCGCAGGCCATACTGATGACGTGCCGATTTTGAAACCCGATACCCGCGCCAAGCACCCCAATAACTGGTATCTCTCAGCACACAGGTCCATATCTGTGCTCGACCTTATGACCACCAGCGGCATCGTCCCCGAGCGTGTAAGCGTCCGCGGCTTCGGCGAGTTCAGGCCGATAGTCCCGAACGAGCCGGGCAAAAAAGGCAATCCGCAGAACAGACGTGTAGAGATATATATCGTCCCAAAGGGTCTATAAGCAACTCATAGTGCTTACTTCGTTAAGCACACGGCCCCATTAAGATGGCCGAACGGACGTTGATAATCATTAAGCCGGATGGGATACAGCGATACATCGCCGGCGAAATCATCACGCGGTTCGAAAAAAACTGGAATTAGTCAGGGCGAAATCCCTGCGAGCCGATAATGAGCTTGCCAGCCAGCATACAGGCAACGAAATCGGATTTCTCCTAAGTTCATCCTACCAGGCAAGGCCAAACTCGCCATAATCTATGAAGCCCACCGTCCCGTCACTGTCAATGTCCCCCGTGCCTGAACCAAGCCAGTTCTCACAAATCACCGCAAGGTCATCAATTTCAATGAAGCCATTACTGTCAATATCGGTTATCGGCGGCCAGCCAAGAAGGCCGGCTTTGACCATCCCGAAGCTGTCAAGATAAGCTTCACCTGATTCAAGAGCCCCACTGGAAGAACCACCGCCTACAGATACATCCACCGGCAATGCCCACTGTCCCTGTGCTGCACCCGGCGTTTCCCAATTATAGGCATCTTCGCTGCTGAAGCCCGTGTGGCTTAGATAAAACTCCTTCAAAGCGGCATTGAACCAGATATACAATGTTCCATCATTGGTGTCCCTTGGTTCCTGTTCAAATACGGCATTACCGTCAACTACCGCCTCATAGAAGAAAAACAAATCATTGCCATCGACACCGGCTGATATTGAGACGTAATTGACGTCGTCGCCAACTGATATCCCGACCCGGCCTTCAATAACATTGCCATCGCCATAATGAAAGTCGACTTTGACGGCAAAATCTCTCGATACATCGAACTTCCAGCCATTAGCGCTATAAGAAGAGGCAAAGTCAGCAATTATGCCGCTCGTCCTCAATTCAAGTCTTTGGTTAATCTCATCGAGTTTGTCTGTCGTGAAATTTGCAATAAGAGTGTAATCGTCATCAACTAAAACCGTCGTCGACGCTGCATTTGCGTCAGCCACCTTGCCGGCTGTTACCGCAGTGCCGGTCCAGTTCACGAAGTGATAATTCAATTCAGGAACCGCAGCAATATTGACATCAGTTCCGTCATCATACCTAAATACACCCTCACCGGGGTCGTTTACCGAGCCGCCGGCTTCTGCGTAAATTGCCAGTGTCTTTTTTTCAAGATAATCAACCAATACGGGATACCAGACTCCTGCCATCTTTACATAGCCGTCATCATTGGGGTGCAGATTGTCGTACATATCCGTTACGTAGTCCAGTGCGCTTTCCATATCTACGATTATAATATTGTCTCCGCCGGCAATGCGATTCATTGCCATGGCATTAACGTCATTGTTGAACTGCGTTGTAGCCGGGCTATATGTTTGCCTGTTAATTATCAGAGCCAGAACAACCATAACTTGCTTGGAAGCGTTGTCTTCATAATCATCGATCACATCCAGAATATCACTAACTTCATTGGCATCTTGGTCCCCAGATGTGATGTCATTGGTCCCGATATGCAGCAGTACAACATCGGGCTGGTGATCGTCCAGCCATTCTTCCAGCTTGCCTGCTGAGGGATTGCTTGTCCTTCCGTCAAGTATCTCATCAGCGTGCCACCCGTCGTAGCCTTCATGCTGAGGACCGGGAAAATTACCATCTGCCCTACTTCCAACGAAATCGAAGTCATAACCATCGTTTGTGAGGGCAACGTATAATGGCTGCCGATAACCCCAGTCATAATCAGAGCCGTAATAGCCCCTCGTTATAGAATCGCCCAAAGGCATTATCTTAACTACATCAGCGGCTCTCGCAGGGGAAAACACCGACAAAGCAAGTGCGAATGATACTAATAACGTAAATAATAACCTTTGCCCCACAGTCATTGCTGTCATCACATCTCCTCACACCAGTAAACGCTTACAAAATCGATTCATCACCCCAAATACATAACGAAAGCACCCTCAGAAACCTAAAACTCTGCTGCAGAACAACTGCGGCAGTAACTTTCGGGCAGTACCAATAAGAAAAAGACATATCGACAGCGTAACCACAACAAGGACAAGTTGATACAACGGCTGAAATGAACTTGTCGCATCGACTTTTCCAAAGATCTTTACAATCCATCCAAGAATAATCACATGAATAAGGTATATGCCAAAGGAATAGCGTCCCATTGTGCTGACCAGCTTCGGGAGGTGTCTAAAATATTCTCTATTGACAAGAAATGCGAATATCACACAAACAGAATACAAAAGCGACGAATACTTTACTGTGTAGGTTGCAAATGAATGGTTGACGTTCATCGCAAGTATGACCATTACCTCAACCACCGACACGAAAAAGGATAATACCACGGCGGACAGAACATAAAGAGGCATTTTACCCCTCAAATTTACTTCGCTATGGCGATTTGCCATAAACAATCCCATTTCGTAGTAAACAACCCAGGAATAAAAAGGCAGTGCCGCAGGAATATGACCTATGACTCTTAACAATCTGGAAAGGTAGATCACCAACATTGCTGCCAGGTTGAATGCTACGACAATCATCAAACCGTAAATCTTAAACCTGCGATTGATATACTGAAGAAGTGGCGTCAGAACGTATAATTGAGCCAGTGCTATGATAAAGTAATAACCCATGCACGCTCCACCCGTCAAAAGCCTGAATACTACATTATATCCGTTGATTTCACCCGTCTTGACAGCCGAACAGGCAAGCAAAACAAATGACCAAAATAAATACGGGCAAAAAATCCGATAAAGCTTCTTCAAAAGAAATACTCGATAGTCTCTCCATGATTGAATTGTGCCCTTTGAAGCCCAGTAGCCCGACATAAAAAACAACGCAGGAACGGAAAAATTCAAAAACTGACGATAATAAAGAAAACCCGCAATTAGAGGTGAACCACCAAGATAAATGGCGTGAATCGCCACAACTGCAATTATTGCGATTCCCCTGAAAGAATCAAACGATAAATCCCTTGTTTTTTCCATAGTATCTTCCCTGAAAACAGTGTACCAAGAAAATGGCCTGTGGGCAAGGGTCGCCACACAGGCCATTTTGACTTCAGTATTTCCCTGCTAATACTCTACCAGTACAGGCAGAACAACGCATAGTCGTAAAAATCAACTGCCCCGTCGTCGTTTATGTCACCGGCATCAGGATCAAGCTTAAGCCAGTTGTCGCAGAGCATCGCAAGGTCGTATATATCGATGTAGCCACTGCCGTCAAAATCGGCATCTGCCGGTGGCCAGCCGAGAAGGCCGGCTTTGGCTATCTCAAAGTTATCCATATACGCTTCACCAGTATCCAGAGCAGCACCAGAAGAGCCGCCGCCTATGGTAACATCTACAGGCAACGACCATCGGCCCTGAGCAGTCATATAAGCTTCATCACTGCCGAAGCCGGTGTGGCTGACGTAGAACTCGTTCGAGTCAGCGTTATAAGAGACATACAGCGTGCCGTCATTGGTGTCCCTCGATTCCTGCTCAGACACGATGTTGCCGTCGACAACCGCCTCGTAGTAGAAGTATGCTCCGCTGTCGTCGGCACCGGCTGAGAGCGAGACGTAGTTGGCGTCGTCGCCGACGGTAATACCCGTCCAGCCTTCGACCATACTGCCGTCGCTGTAATGGTAATCAACCTTAACAGCCATGTCTTCGGCCGTATCGAGAGTCCAGCTGCTGGAGGTATAGTAGGCCTGATGAGAACCAGCGGAAATATCCTCTGTGCCGTTGCCTTCGTTATACAGGGCGGCTATCTCATCCGCCGTCAAGGCACGGTCAAATATCATCACGTTGTCAATCGCTCCCTTGAACCGATAGCCGCTTGAGAACTGTCCGATATAAGTTTTGGTGCTGTCGGCCTGCGTCTGGACGTCATTGGCCTCGTCCACCTCGACACCATTCTTGTAGAGAATCATAGTGCCGAATGCCCCCGCGGGCTCAAAGGTAACCGCAACCATATACCATTCGCCGACCTCCAGCGGCTCCGAATCCTGAACCTCAACATACGGATTCTTGTGGCCGGCACAGAGGTGGTATGAACGACTGGACGGAGCATACAAGGCATGCGACATATTATCGCCTGAGGAGATTATGTTGTAGTAGACAGCCCCGGCTTCTCTGTTGACCCACGCCACTTTCGTATATGCACCGGTGTCGATAACGTTTCCGATGTCGACGTTATCCGAGCCGCCGT
>Ga0315548_1002078_pt1 | contig 15867 bp, 16 predicted proteins | sample SalMarSW160110MG_2_FD_202540 | JGI IMG/M metagenome (GOLD analysis project Ga0315548, IMG submission 202540) | Salt marsh sediment microbial communities from the Plum Island Ecosystem LTER, Massachusetts, United States - Salt Marsh Sediment SW1601-110 ...
CTCGCATAGCTTATCACCTGCGATGGTCTTTAAGACGGTGTAATTTATTCTGGGATTCTTGGCGTTGGCCAGAAATATGGTGATTCCGTTCTTAGGCTTGGTTCTGGCGACACATAGCAAATAATCAGCAATGTGAGCATCAGGGACAAACAGCTTTGTGCCGGTGACAATATAATTGCCATCATCGGGAGTAGCCTCCACTGTGACTGAAGAGGCATCGTAATTCTGATAGCCGGGTTCAGTTAGGGCTAAGGTAAAGATTTTCTCCCCACGGATTAGCTTGGGCAGGTATTCTTGTTTTTGCTCTTCGCTGCCGTGGTCTAAGATGGGTAAACCTCCGAGAACCACTGTGGAGAAAAAAGGGCCAGGTAAACAAGCCCGTCCCATCTCCTCTAACAGCACTGCCAAGTCGAGGAAACTCATGTCGCCACCGCCATATTTCTCGGGGAAGGCCAAGCCCATCCAGCCTAGCTCGGCTATCTCTTGCCAAAGTTCTCTGGAATAGCCTGTCTCGTTTTCTTCCATCTGTTTAACGAATGTTTTCGGGAACTTTTCAGCCAGGAAGTCACGGGCTGTCTTTTTTAGCATTTCTTGTTCTTCAGTAAGAGTTAACTTCATAACTATCCTCCTATATCAAATATTCCAAGCGCCATTTTCAGCTGCCAGCGAAGAACCTTTGAGTCATTGGACACCTCGCGCAGGTGACGTATTACGAGCTTGGCAGTCCCAGTCCCCTGATAGCCAGGACGTTCTTTAGTATCTCTGATGTACCTGCTTGGAGGCTATAACCTTTGGAACCCAGATAGGAATGTACTGCCAGCCCTCGAATAGGAGCTAATTTGGAGTCGCTTACCAGTTGCCCATAAGGCCCCAGTACTTCCATAGCAGCGTTGGCTAGCTTTTGTTCGAATGCGGTAGAATATGCCTTGGACATAGCGGATTCCCAATTAGGGGCCCGACCTTCTTCCATGACCAAAGCCACTCTATAAATAAGCAAGCGTCCCACCTCGAATTCAATCTGGAGTTGCGCCAGCTTATTGCGAATTACAGGCTCTTGAGACAACTTATTTTCTTTGGCAAACTGTATGATGGCCTCAAAGAGGGGATAATTGCCCATGAGGCGTTCCATGCCACTCCTCTCGTAATCAAGCTGGTGGAGGACTTGATAAAAGCCACGGTTTTTCTCCCCTATTAAATACCTCTTGTGTACACGGACATTATCAAAGAAAATATCGTTCCAGGCCTCTGTGCCGGTAATATCAGTCATGGGAATGCGACTGAGGCCGGGCGACTGTGCATCCACGATAAACTCACTAATGCCCCTATGCTGTGGTGCCTCGGGGTCTGTTCGGGCATACACATCAAAGTAGTGAGCGAAGAAAGCACAGCTAGCCCAGGTTTTTTGACCGTTAATTACATAATAATCACCATCTTCTACCGCCCTGGTTTGCAGCGAGGCCAAGTCGGAACCAGCTCCCGGTTCGCTCATTCCTAGACCAAAATAAGCCTCTCCCTTGACAATCCTGGGCAGAAATTCCTTCTTTAACTCATCTGAGCCGAAGGAGAGGATAGCCCCTCCTACCTGGCGATCACCAAACCAATGACAAGCTGCCGGCGTACCATAGCGGAGCATTTCTTCGGTGAGAATAAGTCTATCTATATGGCTACGCTCTTGCCCCCCATACTCTTTGGGCCAGGTCAGGCCTATCCAGCCCCTCTCTGCCACCCGTTTGGTAAATCCAGGGTCAAAGCCTTGTACCCAGGCATCACAGGCAGGTTCCCAATACCCCTTCTTTATCTCCTCCTCTAAAAAGTTCCGCACCTCTTGTCTAAATTTATTCTGTTCCTCTGTGAAGCTGAAATCCATCTTCTTGCTCCTTTCTTAGAGATTGATGTTGGAATACTTCCTCCACGGCCTAGCCACACATTTCCCTTCCAGAACATCCAGTGCCCTATTTATGACTTTTCTGGTATCCGAAGGGTCTATCACATCATCAACATAGCCTCTCTCCGCAGCGCAGTAAGGGTTTTCATACATTTCTGAGAATTCCTTGATCCTTTGTGCCCGCACTTCATCGGGCTTATCCGCCTCCCTTATTTCTCTGGCGAAGATAACGCTGGCAGCAGTTTCAGCACCGACAATGGTAATTCTGGCGGTAGGCCAGGCAAAGACAAAATCAGCCCCAATAGCTTTGTCCAGCATGCCATAGTGAGCGCCGGCGTAAGACTTTCTAATTATAATTGCAATCAGGGGCACGGTGGCATCAGCCCAGGCAAAAAGCAGCTTGGCGCCATGGCGTAGGATTCCGCCCCAATCTTGCTGAGAACCTATCAGATACCCAGGGGAATCATGAAGAGTGACCAAGGGGATATTAAATAGGTCGCAAAACCGGACAAACCTGGCTCCTTTGTCAGCAGCATCGATATCTATGCAGCCAGCCATCCACTTCGGTTGAGTAGCTACTATTCCCACAGGACGCCCGTTGAAGCGGGCAAAACCTGTGATTATATTCCGAGCGTGGAGTCCCAATGTCTCAAAGAAATGACCCTGGTCAACTATTTTTCTGATAATCCCGTACATATCGAAAGGTTCATGTGGATGTTCTGGCAGCAGGCTAAGCAAATCCTCTTTCCTTTCTGGGTCGTCGTCCGTTGGGATGTGGGGCGGTTTCTCTTTGTTGCCGGAAGGCAAAAAGGACAAGAGTTCCTTGCATTTATCCAGGCACTCTGCATCGTCTTCAGCCACGATGTGTGTTTGTCCTGATTTGATGGCATGGGCTTTGTAGCCGGAAAGTTCCTCCAGGCTGATTTCCTCCCCGATTTGCGTTCTGGCAAAAGCAGGGCCAGCAATACCCATAAATCCTGTGTGCTTCGTTTGAATGAGGAAATCTTGCATTACAGGGTGATACGCCTGTCCTCCTAAACAAGGGCCCATAAGCAGGGCTATCTGGGGTATTATCCCCGACGCGAGTATTTGAGCCCTAAACAGCCATCCGTAACTTTCCAGGGTATCCATCCCTTCCTGCAGTCGAGCACCTCCGGAGTCATTCATGCCTACAAATGGCCATCCATTATCCTTGGCAAACTCCATAGCACGGACAAATTTCCTACCATGATATTCGCCAAAGGTTCCCGCCATTGAGGTATAATCCTCAGCAGCAACAACGACATGTCTGCCATTCACTTTGCCAAAGCCAGTAATTACCCCTTCAGCAGGCACCTCCCTTCGGTCCATACCAAAAGCAGTCGTCCTATGCTTAACAAACAGCCCTATTTCTGTGAAGGTGCCAGGGTCGAAGAAATAGTCTATCCTCTCCCGGGCCGACATTTGCCCCTTCTTGTGGCGCTCTTCAATCGCCTTTGGCCCTCCCATTTGCAAGATGTGTTCTTGCTTTCTCTTCAGTTCTTCTAACTTATCCAGACCTTTGTCAGACTCCTTAGCCATAAATTAACCCCCTTTATGATTATAATTCACAGAGCTTTCTATAATTCCCAGTCCCTTCAAAGAGAGATTCCCGTACGAAAAGTAATCGCTCACTGCTTAATCCTGCTATCACATGGCATAACCGCCAGCTTTTCAATGCTCCGACTCAGGAGTAAGAATAGGAAGACGCAGTCTCGATGGATACTGCCGTAGCGCTGGCAATCCAGAAAATATGTCATGAGGTTGTCCGAAAACCTCTGTAGGGAAGCCCCATCTAGCTCACACGAGTTGAGAGGTATCTTTGAAACAAAGCTCATTTTTTACCCCAAGAAATCTATGATTTTTCAACGCCCCTTATTTTGATGCTACAACCACTTCTGGTGCTAATTGCAAAGCTTGAATCAGAGCCTTGGCTTTGTCCAAGGTTTCCATATATTCAGCTTCCGAATCAGAATCATAAATAATGCCACCCCCTACTTGAAAGTAAGCTCTGCCTTCTTTGATTAAAAAAGTGCGGATAACGATGTTGATATCCAAGTCCCCATTGAAACTCAGATAACCTATGGAGCCTGTATAGACACTCCTCTTAGTTGACTCCAGTTCATCGATAATTTCCATAGCTCGCACCTTAGGAGCACCGGTAATAGAGCCACCGGGGAAAGTAGCCTTAAGCAGGTCAATATCGCTATTGCCTCGATGTAACCTACCCACAATGGTGGAAGTGAGATGAAATACGGTGGGGAAAGTCTCCAGGATAGCTAACTCGGTAACTTTTATAGTGCCATAGCGACAAACTCGCCCTAAATCATTCCTCTCCAAATCAACAATCATTACGTTTTCTGCTCGGTCTTTGATGCTGTGGGTCAACTCTTGAGCCAGTCTCTGGTCTTCCACAGAGTCTCTGTCTCGTGGCCTCGTGCCCTTTATCGGTCGTGTCTCTACCAGGCTGCCTTGCACTTTAAGGAACCTTTCAGGAGAAGCACTGACGATGGCTACTCCAGGGAAATTGAGATAGCTGGCAAAAGGGGCAGGATTAACCCTCCTCAGTCGTTTATAAAGCTCATAGGGCGGAATTTCCAAATCAGCCTGAAATCTTTGAGAAAGATTGACTTGGAAGACATCACCAGCAGCGATGTACTCCCGCACTCTATCTACAGCTTTGATGTATTCCTCAGGGGTAAAATTAGACTTAAGCGTGATTTCTTTGTTTTGCCTGTCATCGCGAGGAGCGGTGGCGACGAAGTAATCTCCATCACGAGATTGTTCAGCTTCTCCTTCGTTTTGCTCAGGGATTCGGCTCACTACAATGACTGAATGGCTAGGATAAAGCCAGCTCTTCATCTCTTCAAGTCTCATCCTGGCTCGCCTTAACCGCTGCCCTTCTTCCGTTTCGGGAAAGCCTGTGGCAACAAGGTAGGCCCTCCCTTCTAGGTGATCGAAGGCCATAATGGCATCATAGAAGGCAAAGTAACTCTCAGGGAGTTTAAGGTCGTCTATAGCTGTGGATGGCAGGTGTTCGACGAAGTGGCACAGGTCATAGCTAAAATAGCCAACCGCTCCGCCAACGAAAGGCACAGGTGCTGGGCAATGGTCTAACTTATATATCTCAAGCAGCTTGCCCATAGCATCGAAAGGGTTACCGTGCTGTACTTCGTACTCCCGTCCACGAACCAGGGTGATTTCAGAGCCTCGACTGCTCATTACGAGAAAGGGCTCGCTGCCTAAAAAGGAGTATCGCCCCAGCCTTTGAGGGTCCATGCCGCTGTCTAAAAAAAAGCTATAAGGTTTGTCCTTGATTAGCTCAAAAAGTTCAAGGGTAGTCAAGGGGGTAAAGACCTCTTCGATTAATGGATAACGATTCTTAATCACCATATGAACAATACCTACAAGCTTTCTAACACTTTCTTGGTGGTGAGGCCAACTTCAGCCGGGTTGGGGGCTATAGTAGCCCCAGCCTGTGATAGCGCCTTTATCTTCTCTGAAGCCTTGCCAGCACTGCCGGTAATGATAGCTCCAGCATGTCCCATCCTCTTCCCCGGCGGAGCAGTACTACCAGCGATAAAAACGACCACAGGTTTAGTCATCTTATGACTGATAAATTCAGCAGCTTCTTGCTCCATAGTGCCACCAATTTCACCAATAAGAACCACAGCCTTGGTATCCTGGTCTTCTTCAAATAATTCTAAGATATCAACAAAGGTGCTGCCGGGCAGGGCATCACCACCAATGCCGACACAGGTAGATTGCCCAATTCCCAGGCTGGTGAGCTGAGATACGACATCATAAGTCAGGGTGCCGCTGCGAGACACTACCCCCACGTTGCCGGGAAGATGGATTTCACCCACCATAATCCCAGCCTTACATTTACCCGGGGACATGACTCCCGGGCAATTAGGCCCAATGAGCCGAGTTGATTTACCTTTGAGATAGCGATGTACTTTCACCATGTCTAATACCGGTATGCCCTCAGTTATGCACACGACCAATGGCATGCCAGCGTCGGTTGCCTCCAGGATGCCATCTGCAGCAAAGGCGGGAGGCACAAACATGAGACTGGCATTAGCTCCAGTTTCAGCCATAGCTTTCTCTACAGTATTGAAAACGGGTACACCCAAGTGTTTACTGCCCCCTTTGCCAGGGGTAACTCCGGCCACTACCCTGGTGCCATATTCTATACAGCGCTGGGCATGAAAGCTACCTTCGCTGCCAGTAATACCCTGAACTAAAAGCTTGGTATTTTCATCAACGAGGATGCTCATTTCGTTACTCCTTTTACTGCCTTGACTACCTTATTAGCGCCATCATAGAAATCTTTAGCCTGGATGAAACTTATCCCCGACTCAGCCAGGATACGCTGACCTTCTTCCAAGTTTGTTCCTGCCAGTCTAATGACTACAGGGAATGGAATATTCATTTGCTGATAAGCTTCGACTATCCCTTTGGCGATGACATCTACCCTGGCCATACCTCCAAATATATTCACCAGGACGGCCTTAATTCTGGGGTCAGCAATAAACATCTTGAACGAGTTAACCACCCTCTCAGTGTTATTGAGAGTGCCGATGTCCAGGAAATTTGCTGCTCTACCGCCACAATATTGAATAAGGTCATTGACTGCCATCGCTAACCCGGCGCCATTGACCATGCAGCCGATATCGCCATCCATCTTAACATAATTGTTAATTCCCCAGTCACGAGCCTGGATTTCCAGAGGCTCCTCCTGCTCCTTATCTTGAAGTTCCTGGATATCTTTGTGCCGGTACAGGGCATTGTCGTCAAAATTAAGTTTAGCATCTAGAGCCAGCAGCCTTTCATCAGCGGTAATAATCAAAGGGTTTATCTCAGCCAAGGAGCAATCCTTGTCTATAAATAGCTTATAAAGGTTTGTCATCAACCGTGTGGCCTCGCCTACCTGGCGTCCATCTAAATTCATCCCATAAGCCAGTTTGCGACCCTGGAACGGTTGAAAGCCAATAGCAGGGTCGATATCACTCCTGAATATTTTCTCAGGAGCTGACTGAGCCAATTCTTCGATTTCCATGCCTCCGGCTTCACTGGACATCATCACTGGTAAGCGGCTTGTCCCATCAACGAGGATGCTGAGGTAGAGCTCCCGTGCCGTGTCGCTTGCTTCTTCCACTAGAACCTTACTTACTGGCACTCCTTCCGGTCCCGTCTGACGGGTCACCATTCTGGTTCCAATCAATTGACTCGCTGCCTTCTCTGACTCTTCTGGGCTATCAACTATCTTTATGCCACCCGCCTTGCCTCTTCCCCCAGCATAGACCTGAGCTTTGATTACCACCTTGCGGCCAATCTCAGCAGCTATGTCTCTGGCCTCGGCCGGAGTGGAAGCTACCCTGCCTCTGGGAACAGAAATACCATATTGCCCCAAAAGCTCCTTGGCCTGATACTCGTGGATTTTCACGTCATCTCCTTTATATCTCTATCTTTATCCTTGATACATTTTATATGTTCTGCATAATATCTTATAGAATTCTCTCTCGTTAATTGAGAGAATTAAGGCCAAAAGGACGATTTCAAGCTCTTCTTTGCTGGCAAATGCTTAATTCAATCATCAGAAGTTTTTCATTTGTGTTTCTGGTTCAGCTATCTTTCTCATAATATAGAAACCATAACCGTAGTATTCAGAGTATTTCCTGTGCATGTCGATTTCCAACTGAAATGCATCAAACATCGACTGTGCATCCTTATTAGACTGATATTTGCGTCTCATTTCAGCAAGTTTTTTCTCTGCCGGTGCATAGTAATCCGTCCACCATGATCTACTCGGCAATGGGAAATAGCCAATCATTTCATATCCAGTCGACTCTACAATTGAGTAAATATCTTCGTAATATTTCATGTCAGGATATACCCCTGCAAAATAGTCCTTAGTTTCCTGCGGCACCTCTTTCTTGAACCATACCAGCTCGCTTACCACCAGATACCCTTTGGCTTTAAGTAACGCTTTCCATGACTTGAGGGCAGCTGCAAATCCCATAAGGTTAGCTGCCCCTTCCGACCAGATCACATCATAACTTTCCCCCCGGAAATTCATTGCGGCCATATCTCCGACGACACAATGGATTTTCCTCTCGAGCTCTGCCTGGCGCGCTTTGCGTCTGAGAATATCAATAAATGGAGTGTGGTTGTCCAGAGCAGTAATGTTTCCCGAACTGAGTTTCGCCAAAACTAAAGTCTGGGCGCCGGTTCCACACCCTACATCAAGTATTTCAGGGCACTCGGACAATCCGGTAAGCATTTGAAAAGCTCTCTTTGTTGACCTTTCGTCACCCGGTCCCTGTCGCGGCAATGCTTCAAATATTTCGAAGTATATATCTTCCATTGTTTCGTTCTTCTTGATTTATTTAATCACCTTTTCGATATATATGCCTAATGTCTTTGCAGTTTTTGCCATAACAACCACTGAGGGTTTCTTTATTACATTACTTCCAATTTCTATCAGGGTAGTGTATTTAACTCCCGATTCCTTCACCAAATCTTCCACAGACACAAGATTCAATTTTGCGCTCATAATTGGCTAGCGGCCAGCCAAGCGGCGTTTTTTCTCTCTGGCGGAGGGGGTGGGATTCGAACCCACGTTCGCCAAAAAGGCGAAAGCGGTTTTCAAGACCGCCACCATAAACCACTCGGTCACCCCTCCTGGCTTCAAATTCTACTTCAAAACGACCTCTTCAGGCAATCTCGCCGACCTTTTGCCGGCGTCTTTACCCGACTTTGACCAACATGTATGATATACGAGCTGGTGCGGCAAGGCATCAGGGACAGCGAGGAGACATACGCTGAATACTCTACTTTACAATAAAACACGCTCTGAGAGGCGATTTTAGATGGGTAAAACACCTGAGGCTACATTGGACTAGGTTTGTGCTCTTTTAGAGGCTAGTTTGCACGAGGGCATTAGCAGTCGCGGGTCAGGCAAGGTTAAGGATTGTTAGGCATCCTCTACTTCGATACATGGGAAGACAACTCTGAAGGGAACCTCCTTTTTGTGTAGTGATTGATATAGAGATATGGCTTCGTTTGTCTCCAGGGGGGTGATTCTGTTAATTTCTCCTTGCAATAGCGTTTGATGTTGGGCAAAGAAATTACCCTTTGGCGTCCTGAATAAAAATGTATTACAGCCACCTTGCTCGCAGTTATAGCCGTTCCAGTATTCGTCATGGGCTATTAGCGTGGCTGTGTCTGTGCGGTATCGCTTGCCTCCGACAATCCAGTTCATGTTTTCTGGTTGCATCGGTTCACCTCCAGTTATACTTCTGACTCAGGCTATGCCGGTATTTTCGGGGCTTCACCATTATCCTCTTATATTATACCCCAAAGATGCATTTTGTTGTTGTGCCACAATTCAGCTTTGCCTGTTAGCTGCAACTCAAAGCTCAAAAGTTGGTGTCAAATTGTTTGGGGCTGGTTGTTACCAGCAGGCAATCTTGCCCTGGTCAATTCAAGAATTTGACCTTTGTTCTGGTTGACTATAAAATAGACTCGGGCGAGTAAACCGGGTGACCGCCCTGGATTTAATCTGCCAGGGAGGAAAGTCCGAGCTCCACCGAGCAGGGTGCTGGGTAACACCCAGAAGGGGTGACCCTACGGAAAGTGCCACAGAAACACACCACCAGCGGCTGGCTTAGCCAGTGCGGGTAAGGGTGAAATGGTGAGGTAAGAGCTCACCAGCAACCAGGAGACTGGTTGGCTGGGCAAACCCCACCTGGAGCAAGACCGAATAAGAGGGCTCAACTACTCCAAAGTCTCAGGACTCTGGGGTAAGTTTAAGGTGCTCGGCCGAAGCCCTCGGGTTGGTCGCTTGACCCTGATGGTAACATCAGGGCTAGATGGATGGTCACCACTCCATGTGGAGTACAGAACTCGGCTTACAGGTTTACTCGCCCAAAAATATTTTTCAGGGGCTTATATGCGGCAAAGTACAGGGGTGAGGCTCAAGCCTTGACCAGGGGGTTATCCAAGGTAAAAACAAGGGAGAGGATGGCATCCCAGCCGCCATAAACAAGTTTGTTAAACCAGGGTTCCGGGCATAAAATAATAATGTATGTGTGATATACCCCCAAAGCTTCGTGATTTCGTTCTCTTTTGTGCCCAGAGGCGGAGCCCGGAATGGCCGGCTATTTATGATGAAATGACCAGTGTAGCCGGAAGGAAATTATTCCAGGGATTAGGCTACAAAGACCTTAGGCAACTAGGGTTATCATTCTCCCTATCTGGTATGGATAAAACCATCCAATTGGTGAAACAAATTACCTCCCAAAACCATCGGTAAGAAGCGTTTTGCAGCCTTCCATCCAAGATGATAGCATTTTAAGAACTAAGGGTGTTCGCTCTGTGTCATTACGAGACGTCCCGAGCACAAGTAAAGGAACTTACCGAGGCAGTTTCGTGGAGAGGTGTGGGATTGCCATGCACCTTTCAGGTGCTGGCAATGGCAGCCCCTTGTATGGTTGCGAGGAGCGTGTAAGACGAAGTAATTTCAGTGGATAGTACAGGTGAAGGGCTCGCAGCAACAGAAAAATCTGCTCGGCTGCACTCTAATGTAGTCAATTCAAGGAGACTTGTTATGCGCATAGCTGTGCTTGCCGATACTCATGTAAACAGGCTTGAACACCTCCCTAAAAAGATAATTGATGCCCTCTCCACGGTAGATTTGATAATCCACGCTGGAGATTTCACCGATGTACAAGTGCTCGAGGAATTGAGACGGTTAAGGGAGGTAAAAGCAGTCCATGGCAATATGGATTCAACGGAGCTGAAGACTGTACTCCCGGTCAAGGAAATAGTTGAAATAGAAAATAAACGGATTGGCATAACTCATGGCTCAGGCAGTCCTTGGGGAATAGAAGAGAGGGTGAGGAAAATGTTTGAGTCAGACCGGATTGACATTATCATCTATGGCCACTCTCACCGATCCCAAAACAAGGTCATCGATGATATTCTCTTCTTCAACCCCGGAAAGGCCACAGATTCTTTTGGCATTCTCACCATTGATGGAGAGGCTAAAGCAGAGACAATCAGCTCCCGATGAGTATTGTTACCGTTTTATCACGATGGAGCTATAGCCGACTACTCGGGAGAAATCGCCACTTGTGTCTCCGCTGGTAGCATATTTCAATAAACTTGCCCTTTTGGCTTTCATTTCCTTGGCTGCGACAATAGCTGAAGCCACCGGACCATACCCGCACATAGTACAATTAAGGCTCTCACAACGCTTGTATAGCTCTTCCTCGTCAAGAGCAACTATTGCCTCTATCACAGAACCATCCTTCTCTATAGCTACGGAGTGAGGCTCATAATGCGTGAAATCGGTGCTGGCGATAATTATTAAGTTATCGCCAGCCTGGGAAATAGCCTTGCCCACTGTCCGAGCTGTTTCTATGTCTTGAGCCAGCATAGTTATGGGCACAATTTTTACCTTCTTATAGAGGTGTTGAAGCCAGGGTAATTGCACTTCAACACTGTGCTCATGTATATGGGCTGTCTCGTCTGCTTTGATTACCTCCCCCAACAGCCTTTGGGCAAGTTTTTTGTTTATTTCTACCTCACCCAAGGGTGTGTTCCAGCCAGCTCCTGCCCATAGAGAGACAGGATACCCATACCCGGTGTGGTTAGGACCAAGTATCACTGCGGTATTGAATATCCCGTCATCAGCAAGCTCCTTATAGGCATGGGCTGCTACTGGCCCCGAGTAATAATAGCCAGCGTGGGGGACAACGATAGCCACAATCTCCCTCAGCCCTTTGTTATTCACCCGGGGTATAGCTCCCGGTCCAAGCTCATGTTTGTAGCACCATTCAATCTGTTCTTCTAATTCTCTGGCAGTGCCAGCATAAAACATCCCAGAAACAGCAGGTTTTCTTATCTTCATGAGACACCCCCCAAACTAGGACTACCCTTTAGGCTCTTTTTTCGTCCTTTTCCTGGTCTTTTTCTCGACTTCCTCAGTTTCTCCCTTGGTCTTTCCTTTGCTCTCCTCTGCGGGCTTCTCTGTCCCCAGCCTGGCTTGGTCACGGTACCAGCGGTGTATCTCATCCAGGGCTGGTGGAAAGATGCTGAACACCTCTATATCACTAGGAAATTGCACCGAGTGTTCCTCTCTAATGAACAGAAGCCCAGCCTCATCATCCTTAAGCGTCTCGCTTATCTTTTTAGCCATAAATTCATTTCTCTTCTTTGCCGCCTCAACATAGAATTCGGAAACTTTACTTGCCACCTTATCACTTATAAAACCAAGCATCAGGCATCTCTGCCAGTCCATGACCTCTTCAAATAATTCACTTTCTTCAACTGTCTCAAAGATAGCGCCATTATCACACTGAGTTTTAGCAATTTGATAACTGCCTGGACTCAGCCTCTCCATGACCTTCATGCCATCCTCACCAGATTGAAAGATTGATTCGTGGTAAACCCGGTTTACCATTCCAATCTTCGACGCTAAATTTGTTAGCTGTTCTGCTACTTGTTGCCAGTAACGACTACATTTTTCTTTGTATTCATCAGGCGCTTCCTCGCCAGAATATACAAGTGGGACGAGGTAAAGTTTCTTTCCTTGCTTGAAGCGATCAGCTTCAAGCCTCTCTATTTTGCCTAATTGCTCTGGCATGGAGATTTATCTCCCAAAAAAGAAGTCCTCTAAAGCCTCTCAGGGGTACTATTCATCAGGCTCTCCTTCTTTTCCCCAGTTCTGCATCATCTCCTTGATTCGCTGGGCAAGTTTGGGATCCTCCTTGAGACGCTGGGTAAATACGGGGCAGCTCTGAAGAATCATCTCCTGACTCATAGAGGCCACGCTTTCCATAATCTGGTCTAGTTCGCTTTTGGCTTGTTCAGGCAGATTTGCCCCTTGCATCGTTGTCCTGAACTGCGCAATATCCTCAATGCTAACTTGAACCGGAGTCAGGCAGTTTTTATACCAGGGGCATTCCTTACACCTGATAAGCGCCGTTACTTTATCTAAAATATCACCCATTTTTAGTCCTCCTGGTTAACGTAATTTTATCACCTTTTCTTGATATAAGGGAAATCAAATTCCTTGAGGCTGGTTATTAATCACCGCGTGTCATTGCAAAGCGTCCTGAGCAGAAGCGAGGGAACTTGCCAAAGCAATCCCTTGGACGAGTATGAGATTGCCACGCACCTTTCAGGTGCTCGCAATGACAGCCTTTTCCGTCATTGCGAGGCTGATGGAGTCAACCGAGGCAATCTCAATGGGTGGTATAGGTGAAGAATTATCAAAGATTGCCACGCTTCGCTCGCAATTACATTAGGCGAAAGGGCTCAGAATGACAAAAGCTGGGTAGGGTCGGGGCTTGTCCCCGACCCTACCCTTGTTTTACTAATCGATTCCTTGTGTTATAATAGACCAGCGCCAGTGACAGCAGGTACCCTGAGGGTTTAAATAACTTGCCTGCCGAGGCTTAAGTTAACCCTGTGTTCGCTGGCACAGGGATTTTTGTTGTGACTTCCTCTCCCATGACGAGATGGAATTAAAAAGAGGGCGAACATGTTAAGAGAAAAGAAGGTTCAAATAGTAAGCAATCTAGCCGACGATTTGTCGCGGAGCACTATCATCATCGCTACTAATTATCAAGGCCTGCTTGCCAAACAAATGGCCGAGTTGCGTAATGCTTTGGCAAAAGCAGGTGTCGAGTATCATGTGGTCAAAAACACGCTGGTCTATCGTGCCGCTGACCATGCAGGTAAGCCACAACTGAGGGATATAATCGAGGGTCCTGTAGCCCTGGCCTTCGGCTACGATGACATAGTTAATACAGCTAAAGCTCTTAATCAATATATCAAATCCGCGGCATTACCTTTACAAATTAGAGGAGGGCTGTTAGGGGAGCGAATTCTGCCTCCGGAGGAAGTGGTGAGCCTGGCTAATCTGCCACCTAGAGAAGTCCTCATCTCCAAACTAATCAGCCAATTACAAGCCCCCGTAGGAACTTTACATAATATTCTTAGTTTTCCTTTTCAGGGGCTTCTGAACGTATTACAAAACAGGGCTCAAACTATTAGCAAATAACAAAGGAGGACATCATGTCACCAGAAGAAGTAGAGAGGGAAGCTAAGGAAGAGGTAAAGAAAGCCTCAAGGGCAAAGAAAGAAGTTAAGGAAGAACAGGTCAAGGAAGCCCCAAGGGCCAAGAAAGAGGCCAAAGGTTTGACCAAGGAAGAAATTATCGCTGCCATTAAGACTATGACAGTGCTGGACCTGGCTGATTTGGTCAAGACCCTGGAAAATGAATTCGGAGTTAGCGCTGCCCCTGTAGCAGTAGCAGCGCCGACAGCTGCTCCTAGCGAGCAAGCAGAAGCACCCTCAGCGGAGGAGAAGACAGAATTCACCGTCACTTTAAAGAGCTTTGGCGAGAAGAAAATCGAAGTTATCAAGGCAGTGCGTGAGGTAACCACTCTGGGACTAAAGCAAGCTAAGGATTTGGTGGAGGCTGCTCCACAGGTAGTCAAGGAAGGCGTCCCCAAGGAAGAGGCTGAAACAGCAAAGCAGAAATTAGAAGCTGCTGGAGCGACTGTAGAGGTTAAGTAGAGTCATCTCAGAATTTTTGAATTCTTGAGGGGGGAGGTTGAGTAACATGTCTCTGGCTACTTACCAAATTATCTTAGTGCTGGGAGGATGTTTCCTTCTTCTGGGGATTATTTTTATTCTCTGGAACAAGAGGGAAAAGCAAAGATACTACAATTCTATTTTGCTAACCCGAAGAGATATTAAGGAGACTATAACCCATGAACACGAGCGTTTCTGGCTACAAGCCTGGCAAATAGGAGGCAGGATTTCCCTTATCGTTGGCATTGTACTGCTGATTATTGGCGGGATTCTATGGTTTATTGCGCCTTAAGTTTCTTCCGAGCATTGGAGAGCGGTGAAGGGGCTCTCAACAAAGCAGCTCATTTTTTCGGGCTTGAATATTTCACAAAACTAGACTAATCGATATTAACCCTTGTCGCTTAAGCATTGATCCAATGACACTCGATCGCTTGGGCTCTTTCGAGATTGGTTGATGCTGTATTCTCAATGGCAGCGGGTGGAGGCTGAGGTGCTGCCGCTGATCGGCAGAGTAGGGCGTCAATCTAGAACTGAACGGCAAACTTCGTTTAATCCTAATTCGTATAAATCGGCTCGATAGAGTGAAGCTGCTACCGAGGACGTGCGGAGAGCCTGTATGGTAGAATGTTTAGTAACGCATATTCACAATTTGACATTGCTTACAGAGGCAATCGATGCGAAAACATAGGGTGCCACCTTGGTTTGTCTTGATATTGTGGCCTGCGGCGGACAGACTTTTGAGAATAATCTATCGCATCAGGCCCCTGAAAGCCGATGATAGCGGCATCATTCGCTTCAACCTTCACCACTACAAAGGCCTCACCAGAGTACTAAATGACGGCTCTGAAGTGAAAACTGGAGACACAATCATAGAGCTTCATTTGAACAACGACTGGTTTAAGAGAAGGCGCAATCTGAATTTAAGCGTCTCACAATCACCCCGGGAATCTCTTGGTTGCTTCTCACAAGACCTCCACCTTCTAGCTCAGCAAGTAGCCAGCGGGATGTTTGGCAATATTACAGCACTCCATGGCAGCACCATCCTTCATATAGCCGCCAGACGACTGGGATTCCAAGTTGATGAATTGCCCGATAGCTTATGGACTAGGGGGGCCCGCTTCTATATGGCTGGATTAATGCAAGTCTATCATTTGCGGGGAGACGAAGTGTCTGGACTCAGAGAAAAGTCTTGGGAGCTAAAAGAAGTCTGGCTCTCCAGGGCGGTACTTTTGACTAAGTATGGTCCAAAATATCTGTGAATTCGCTTGTATGCCGAAACCGGCTTGCTAGGCTGAAAGCTCCTCTTCTGACTCAAGAAGCTCAGGTATGGTGACAAAATCAAAACCCCTCTC
>Ga0315548_1002080_pt1 | contig 15858 bp, 12 predicted proteins | sample SalMarSW160110MG_2_FD_202540 | JGI IMG/M metagenome (GOLD analysis project Ga0315548, IMG submission 202540) | Salt marsh sediment microbial communities from the Plum Island Ecosystem LTER, Massachusetts, United States - Salt Marsh Sediment SW1601-110 ...
GATGTTCTCCAGGCTCTATTTTAGAAGAATTTCTCTCATCTCAATAGATCCAAATATGTTTTTCAATCAGGGGATAAGAATGCCAGGGCCTGGCTCTCTTCATCATCCATAACGATTTCGAGATGATTGCCCGGGCGGTAAGCGGATACATCGATCAGGTGGAGGGATTTCTGCAGGGCTGGGTCGGCCTCCATCCAGGCGGATAAACAGTTGGGGGTCTGGTAGAAGAAATCCCGGTTGAAGACCGCTTCTGGATCGTCCAGGCGCAGCGCCAGGGGATAGATTTGAGCTTCCATCAAATCCTGGAAGAAGTGGGTGCCCAGGGAAGGCTCAGGCGCCAGCCCGAACCCCTCCCCGGATAATTCCACTAAAGCGCCGGCGTGATAAATGTCGGCATAGCTGACGAACACCCCCAGATCCGGGTTGGCGCTTCCCCAACGCCCGGGTCCCACACAGATGAAGTTCTTATCCCCCAGGATGGCGTTCAAACGCGAGATGGCCAGGGAAACCTTATTCCGGGCAGCCGGGGTGGGCAAGGAATAGTACCCATCGGGATCCACGAAGAGCACATATTGGATGCCCGATAGGTAACCTCGGGGGACCATGAAGCGGGTGGAAAAAATGACCTCTTCGGAGGGCAATCCCCGGGGCAGCCTGACCGCGTATACATCTCCCAGGTGGGGTTGCGGTCGACATTGTAAGAGGGAGATTTGCACCTGAGGGTTCAAAGCCCCCTGGTCTTGAATTTGAACGGTGAATTCCATATCTACGGCGGCATGGTAGTTGGCCTCAACCATCCTCAATACCTTCATTAAAATAGTAGTGAAGGGAGTCCGCCTCAGAAATTCATTATATGTAATGGCCAAATGAGGGATATCGTCCCGGCGGACGCGCATCCGGGGCGGGAAAAAGGAGCCAGCTTGGTCCAGCTCTGCGATTAAGCGTAAAGGTCCGTATTGGGGAGTGAGGACTGCATGAATGGGCAGGGTCTTGAAGGCGTTGTCTTGCAGGTCGATAAGGTCAACCTTATGTTGAGAGTACCGGCGGATAGCCTCGGCAGAATCATCGGGGAGCAAGGTTGGATGGCTCAGGGCTACCAGGCGCGGGTAGTCATCCGCCATGCGCCCGACCGCCCGGGTCCCTAATCCCCAAACCAGGCGTACAAATCCGTCCTCCTGGTGGATTTCTGGAGACCAGCGATACAGATTTCGGCTGAAAGCAACGCCAGCTCCGTGGGGGAGAAAATAGTGACCAAACTGCTCTCCCTGTACCACCTGGAGGAGGATCGCCATGCGCTCATCGTAATCTTGCAGGTTTTTACTGCGGCGGTAAAGCAATGCCTCGGGTTTCAGCGTGCTGGCATAGGTGCGGGCGATGGCATTGGTCAACGCTCCCAGGTTCTCTTCGGGGGAGCCCTGGTTGGGACAAAAGAAACTGTCGTACTTGCCGGCGAAAACCGTGCCGAAATTATCTTCCAACTGGCTGGAAGAACGTACGATCAACGGTTTGGGGCCAATCCCCTCCAGGATCCCTCGTAATTCCATGAGGACTTCTGGAGGAAATTCTCCAACCTGGAATTCTTCCCGAATTTGAGCGTATTCGGCTCGAATGCTATCTTCTGGTTTGTATTTTTGATCGTTCCAGTGCATCAAGCCGTTCATGGCCATGAATATGTAGATCAGATCTGAACCCAAGAAATAAGACTCGGGGATTTGTATGCAAGCCCGGACTTCTTCGTCAGCCACTTCTTTCAGAATCCGGTCTGCTAAGATCATACCAGCAGCTTTACCGCCGATTTTGCCGTAGCCGATGCGCCTCTGGTGCAGATCGGCCAGGTCTTCGGTGGTGAACCACTTCTTGGCGATGTTGATGTAGGACAGCTGATCGCTGATGATCTTACGGATGAGCGCTACCTTCAACTCGGTCAGGTGATATTCCAGAGGGCCGCGCTGTTCCGGGGGCACCTTTTCTATGGCCAAGGCGTGGTCGATGATCCGGCTTTCAGGGGCAAACTGCGGGTCGAAAGAGGTCAACAATTCCAGGAGGGTATCTTGGGTGGATTCCCGAGGTTCTTGAGGGGCAGGGCGTGAAGCCTGCTCAGGGTTGGGCCAAACTTGAGATGAATGGATGAGCTCACTACTGGCGATGACGCCATAACCTCGACCTTCCTGGACATCTTGGTTATCCACCATGACCACGTTGAGAGGGATGTAGGGGACTTCGGTTTCTCCCAGACCGAATTTCTTTTGGCTTTGGTTGAGTACGGTTTCCATGGTAGCCACCAGGGCGCTCAACGCGGCGCTCTTACGATCCACCCAGGCTACCAAGTTGATGCCCACCTTTTGTGCACTGGTTACGTCCTGGTTGAAAGCGCGCAGAGAGGTAGGATCGATCTCGTAATCGTAAACGGCTTTCACCGTTCTATCCATCTGTCCCAGATATTCGGAAATTTGCCTTCCGATGGCTTGAGTGAACTCCAGGCGGACATCCCGGCGACCCTTGCGTAAGGCTTCCAAGGCCAGCTGAATATCCCCCTCAAAATATCTGGCGGCGCATAGAGCGATGGCATCCTCAATCATCCTATCTGCGGTAGCCTGGGTAATCTGTTCGGTATTCATATGTGTTTACGTCGCAGCGCAAATCATAAACTTGAGGCCGCAACGGTCCTCTTCCCCGGTAGAAAGGCCTACCGGCCGGATATGAGAAGCTTTAGCCAGCATTGGTTTGGGGGTTATGCTGGCTAAAGCTCAATCCAATATTCTTATGATCGCCGTTCCGGCCACTCGCTTTAAGAACGAGAGGCTCCTTAAAAATGCGATTAAATCACGCCGTAAGCCAGCATGGCGTTGGCTACTTTGACGAAACCGGCGATGTTGGCGCCCATCAGATAATCACCGGGCTTGCCATAGGTCTCCGCAGCCTCCAGACTGGCCTGGTGAATGCTCTTCATAATGCCGTGCAACCGGTGATCAACCTCTTCCCTGGACCAGGACAGGCGCATGCTGTTTTGGCACATCTCGAGCCCTGAAGTCGCCACCCCCCCAGCGTTGGCCGCTTTGGCGGGGCCATAAAGAACCCCGTTTTCCTGGTAGACTTCGATGGCCTCCAGGGTAGATGGCATGTTGGCGCCCTCAGAAACACAGTAACAACCGTTCTTGACCAGTGCCTGGGCATTCTCGGCGTTGATTTCGTTCTCGTGGGCGGAGGGGAAGGCTAGATCAACCTTTAGACCTTGATCTTTAACCACATCCCAAACGCTTACCGCGGGGTAATAGGGCACCTTGTATTTCTCGGCATATTCCTGAATACGTCCCCTGCGGATATTCTTCAATTCCAGAATGTATGCCAGCTTGGCACGATCTATGCCTTCTTCATCCACGATGACACCATTGGAGTCGGACAGGCTGATAATTCGTGAACCCAGATCGAGCAGCTTCTCAACCGTATATTGAGCGACATTCCCAGAGGCGCTGACAACCGCCACTTTACCTTTCAGATCCAAGCCTCGAGTTGCTAACATTTCTGCGGCGAAATACACAGCCCCATATCCGGTGGCTTCCGGCCGGATGAGGCTGCCGCCGTATTCAAGACCTTTTCCGGTAAGTACGCCGGTGTGATCGTTCTTGATCTTCTTGTAATAACCAAACAAATAGCCTATCTCACGACCACCCACACCGATATCGCCAGCGGGAACATCGGTATCCGGACCGATATGCCTGAAGAGCTCCCGCATGAAGGCGTAGCAGAATTTCATGACCTCGTTATCGGTCTTGCCCTTGGGATCGAAGTCCGAACCGCCCTTACCTCCACCCATGGGTAGGGTGGTCAAGGAATTTTTAAAGACCTGCTCAAACCCCAGGAATTTGATGATCCCCAGGTTTACGGATGGGTGGAATCGCAATCCACCTTTATAGGGACCGATGGCATTGTTGAACTGGACCCGGAAGCCGCGATTGACCTGGACATCGCCGTCGTCATCCACCCAGGGGACCCGGAAAATGACCACCCGATCGGGCTCCACGATCCGCTCATAAATCTTGGCCTTCACAAATTCGGGGTGTTTTTCTACGGTAGGTTCAAGGGTAGTAAGCACCTCTTCAACGGCCTGGTGAAATTCAGGCTGAGCAGGATCTTTTTCTTTCACCTTTGCGATAACATCTTGAATTACGGACATTGTCATCACCTTGTCTATAGAAATGAATGGGTTGGCTTGTGATAAAGCTTAACGATTTTTGCTCCAGGTGGTTTGAGGAATACCAGCCTGGCTGCAGGGCTTTCCATATTGGCGCCCGAAGAAGGGATAGTGCCCTTCTTCACATATAGTTTAGCGAAGAACACGTGAAGAACTGGTTAAGAAAGCCCCCCATTATGTGAAAAATACGTGAAAAAACCTAGAAAAAGACTTATGTGAATTAGTTCCAGAACTTGGGGGAGGTGTAAATATTTGTGGAAAAGATGTAAACTCAACTTTGTGATCAAGGATATAATTTCCTCATCCAGAGGATAAACGTTTTTGCAGAACTTTCTGTTTAATTATCTATTTTGGCTCTTAGACAGAAACTGCTGTTAAATTGTAGTTGGGTTGCTTGCATCATAGAGCCGCTTCGCGCTGCTCGGTTAAAGCTCATTGATTGTCTATTTCAGATGAAGAATTTCACAACGCCTAATGCCTCCCCGAAGACCCGACGCCAGCTACGTATGTTGGCCGCCATGTGGCAATGGCTGACCGAGCCTTCCGCTTCAATTGATAAGGAAGAGAGCCGGTATCAAGTCCGCCTCTTAATGGCAATGTTGCTCGTGATTATTATCTTTGGCTTGCTTGTATTTATCTTGTCGCTGCTCGGCTTCTTAAGCATAGTGGGGGAGCAAGAAATAGTAGGAATAGTATTCCGTTGGATCAATCTGGCCATGATTCTGCTGCTGGCTGTTGCGTATGGCCTGAGTCGAACTATATACTTCCCGTTGGCGGTAATGCTGGCAATCGGCACCATGTTGAGCGGAAACTTTGCGATAATAATCCTTGACCCGGAGAAACTACAGTATATTAATTTTCTGATCCTGGGAGGATTAATCGGCAGCCTGTTCCTCTCGGCGCGCGCTACGGCAGCCATCTTCTTCGTCACGATGGTTGGCTTGTTGCTGCTTTCCATATTTGTAGTGGGTACTTCCTCATCGAACAACATAGTTGGGTTTGTCTTCATCCTGACAGTTGGCGGGCTGGTCGTGTTGGCGACCGCCCTCCGTCAGCGCTACCTCGAGCAACTCGATTGGCGGACACTGCAACTCGTTGAGAGTGGAGCGCTTCTACGCGAGTTGTCCATCCTCGACGCGCTAACAGGACTTTACAACCGGCGTTACATGGAAGAGATCTTGGCGCTCGAAATAATTCGGGCCATGCGCAAAGGACGTCCGATCGGTATCATCATGGTGGACATCGACCATTTCAAGCGATTTAATGACACCCATGGCCATGCGGCGGGCGACGCGGTCTTGGTTCAAGTGGGCAACTTATTACGAACATGCGTCCGTGCGTCAGACCCTGCCTGTCGCTACGGTGGTGAGGAATTCATTTTCATTCTGCCCGAAGCATCGCAGAAAATAACGAAAATGCGCGCCGAGCATATGCGGGAGGTTACCAGCCACACCCCTGTGCAATATGAGGGGCAGACTCTGGAAGCGGTTACCCTCTCGCTGGGTGTTGCCATATTCCCCGCTCATGGCTCGACGAAAGACATAATCCTGAGAGCCGCTGATACTGCCTTGTATCGTGCCAAACAAGATGGGCGCAACCGGGTGGTGGTAGCAGACTAGGGATCAGGTGATCGCGCCCGCAAACTCTTCTTACAGAGTGTCATCTTCCACACTGATGTGGCAGTAATTATTTTTTTCACCAGATCGCCGCAGCATTGTAGTACATAATATGGTCGAAGGCGACCAGTGAATCCGAAGCAAGTTTATTCTCAAGAACTCAAGACTGGCCCAACACCAGCTCCAGCGGACAGCGGTTCTGCCGCTCGAAACCGGCGGCGGCTTGCCAGAAATGTGTAATAATTGAGGAGTAGTCTTGTCAGCCCTGCCCGGCGGCTGAGCTCTTTCGTTGGGTTGCTTGCATCATAGAGCCGCTTCGCGCTGCTCGGTTAAAACTCAATTGATTGTCTATTTCAGATGAAGAATTTCACAACGCCTAATGCCTCCCCGAAGACCCGACGCCAGCTACGTATGTTCGCCACTATATGGCGCTGGCTGATAAAACTTCCGGTGACATTCTCTGAACCGATGCGCCGCCGGTCGAGTGTGTTGACGATACTACTCCTGACGCTGGCCTTCAGCGCTGTGATATTCTTGGTGTCCCTATTCATATTCACCAGCGTCAAGTTTGATGGGCGCATCCCGTATTCTATCCTAATTGGGATCTTGTTGTGCTTCTTAACCCTCGCGTTTGGCCTGAACCGCGCCGGACATTTCTCAGCTGCGGCGGGCTTGATCGTTGCCTGTATGGTCCTTGCTTCCTGGATTTCAATCCTACTAAATCTTGCATCCTTGGGCAGTGATGTTGGCAGTGATGTTATGCTCTTATGCTACATCGTGGCTTCAGTGATCGTAAGCAGCTTCTTGCTCTCGACGCGTGTAACCTTCATTCTGGCTGTATCGCAGCTTGTGGCTCTGTTACTGGTGTCGTTCGTCAGCCCGGGTCTATCCGTTTCCACTTGGACCAGTCTGCTGGGTTTTATCGGGTTCATATCGCTGTTAAGCATCATCTCCAATCTTATCAACCGCAGAGACCTCGATCAGATTGACCGGCAGACCCACCAACTCCATGAGAGCGAAACACTGTTGCGCGAACAATCCGTCCGTGATCTGCTGACTGGGCTGTTCAACCGGCGATATATGGAAGAGACACTGGACCGCGAACTGAGTCGGGCCGCGCGCAAACAACTTCCTCTCGGCATTATCATGCTGGATATCGATCACTTCAAGCAATATAATGATACCTACGGTCATGCGGGCGGCGACGAGTTGTTGCGACTGGTGGGCATTTTTTTGAAAGAGCACAACCGCTTGGCAGACGTTGCCTGCCGTTATGGGGGTGAGGAGTTCATACTCATCATGCCTGAAGCCTCGCTGGAAGTAACACGCGAGCGCGCTGAATATATGTGCGAAGAGATCAAGAACTTGCACGTACCCTTTCAGGAACAGATCCTCGAGGCGGTGACTATATCTATAGGTGTGGCTGTTTTTCCCATGAATGGGTCAAACCGGGAAGCCATCTTGAGAGCCGCCGATGCCGCTCTGTATCAAGCCAAAGATGCAGGCCGTGATCGAGTAATAGTAGCGAACTAAGCATCAGTCCACTACTTACTTCGAACAAGGATTAGAAATATAACAAAGCACTGAAAACTGATACCGCAACCCAACACCGGCTCCAGCTGACCGCCTTCGGCGTAGGGATGGATGCGGCGGCTATTTGGCAGAAAAAGTGGTTTTATGCAGTCTTGTCTTGTTCAAATCGGCGGCAGGTGAGCCAAATCGTTAGGCGCTAGTTGATAGGTACCAATGCCCCACCTGGGTAAGATAATCCAAAGACAGGGTCGGAGAATTGGGCAGCAATTAGATGTCACATTTAGATGATAAGCGGGGTTAATTAAGAGTAGATTGTCAAATTTTATGGAGAAACAATGAGCAAACTAATCAGATTAAAAAAGGTACTAATTGCCATACTCCGTTGGATAGGATGGATATTTTTGGCGGGGCTGCTTCTCTTTTTGGGGCTAATTATCTATTTGCTTGTTCGAGAGTCTATCACTCGAAACAAGTACCGGGCAGATTATCCACCACCAGGCAAAATGGTGAGCATTGGTACACACGACATCCATTTGAACTGCGTGGGGAGTGGGAGTCCAACGGTTGTTTTTGAAGCCGACCTTGATCAGTATGGCTCGTTAAGCTGGGTGCCAGTCCAAGAAAGAATCGGGGAATTGACCCGCGCATGCAGCTACGATAGAGCTGGAATCCTGTGGAGTGAACCAGGGCCACTTCCCAGAGATGGGGAGACAATCGCACGTGAACTTTCTACCGTTCTAGATGCTGCAGGCGAAGAAGGTCCATATATCCTGGTGGGCCATGCATTTGGTGGTGCCTATATCAGAATATTTGCGGGAAAATACCCTGACGATGTGTGTGGTATGGTGCTGATTGAATCAAGCCATCCTGAAATGCTCACGCGCTTCGGTGAGTATGGCGTTGTACCAGAAATTCCAGACAGAAATATCAGGCCCTTGATCCTGTTTTTGTCTCATCTAGGATCGCCAGGTCGATATAAAGGGAATGTGTATAACCTGCCACCTGAAATCTATGATCCAGTACAGGCATTCTTACCTGAATCAAGTATGACATGGTTTGATGAGAAAGTTGAAAGCCCTAACACACTGGCACAAGCGAGGCATTATGAATATTTGGGCGACTGGCCATTGATTGTGCTTGCTACTTCAGGACCTTCACCTTCCTTGGGAGATCTAGGACAGAAACTAGATGATTTATGGCTCGAAATGCAGCGGGAGTTACTTTTGCTAAGTGAGAATAGTGAGTTCAGATCATACGAGATAGGACATTATCCTCAACTTCAAGACCCCGAGGTGGTAATTGAGGCAATTCAGGATGTGCTCGGAAGATGTGAAAAAACATTGCCGTTACCCTGAAGAGTGAACTGGAATTGCATGCCAGGATGGTTGTTTCATGTCTATGCAGATTAATGGACGCCTGGAAACTTGTCGCCCAACACAGCGTTCTTCTCAGAAACAGCTCATGTTGAGGTGAGTTGGAAACCAAACCTGGCCGCCTTTTTCTCAAGGTATTTGATCTGTTGCTCCCGATAGTGTTTCTCGTATTCCTGCACACTCAAGGGTTCATATTCCACCTGGTACTTTAACATGCGGTACACCACGCGCGCAATCAGATGTGCGGTAGCCACGGCCGCTTGCGCAGGCCCCAGGCGCGCTTTTTGTCTTCGATAAAACGCTCCAAAGGCACAATCCGCCCACATCACCGAACCTGCCGCCATCCGAAAAGCCTGCCCGGCGCGGTTATGGGTCTTGAGCGTACGGCTGTGGATGACTTTCCCACCGGTGATGTCGTTGTGCGGCGCCAAACCAAGCCAGGAGCAGAAGTTTTTCTCAGTGGGAAACCTGGACATGTCGGTGCCAATTTCAGAGATGATGATTTGGGCGAGCGAGGTGCTAATGCCATGCACGGCCACGATATCCACTCCAGAGATGCGCTTGAGATGGGTGCGCACCTGGACGTTTTCGGGGGTATTCTTGCTGTGGGAGCGGGGCTTTTTGGAAGGCAGCCAGAGCTGATCTTCGGGGTCTGGATTACCCCAGTCCGGACGAATGGCAGCATAGGTGCGCTCGATTTGCTCATCACAGGTCTCGATCTGCCAGGTGTAGAAGTCGAAGAAGGCCAGCGATTGACGCGGGACGAAGAGGTGCTCTTCTCGCCAAGTGCCGGTAAGTGCTTTGGCGATCTCGGCTTCATCCTTCTTACAGCGGTAGTTGCGCAAGGCAGCCAGCTTGTACGGGTTGCGTTCTCCAGCCACGATCGTCCGGATGATGCGCTGGCCGGTCTCTCCGGTGATGTCGCTGAGCACTTGGGAGAGTTGAATGTTCATGTGTAACATCGCCTTCTGCATATGCAGGATGTGCGGGCTGCGATGCTGGATCAGTTGCGCCCGGTGGCGTAGCAGGGTGCGCAGGGTAACCAGGTCGGCTTCCGGACGAAATGAACTCTCCAACAGCCCATACGAATGCAGCGTTTGGATCCATTGGCAGTCGAGCACATCCGTTTTGCGACCCGGGAAGCGCTTGATAGCAGTGGCAGCGATCAGACAACACTTGAACCCATGCGATTCTAGGGTCTCGAAGAGCGGGATCCAGTACACTCCAGTGGATTCCATCGCCACACTTTGGATGCCGTTCTCCAGGAGCCATTGAGCGATATCGTGCAGGTCGGCCGTGTAGGTTCCAAAGGCACGCACGATTTGAGTGCTGTCCGGTCCTGGAACACAGATAACAATTTCATGCGCCCCAATATCCATCCCGGCGGCGTGTGGTTGGATCCGAGATAGTCCGTCGAAAGGGCGAACTTCGATTTGAGCACCAGCTTGTGAGCTGGGCTTACGTTGACTGAGTTTGCTCATGGGATACTCCTGGGTCGAAAAGATTACATGCCAGGCCCTGTCACCAGAAAGTATAGCTTGCTAATCGGGGTCATCCAACATAGGTTGTTGGCTGCCACCAGTGAAAAAACCATCGTGACCGGAAACCAGATTGCAGCACGGGAGGTGTATCACCAATGCGTGTGTTCGGCTTGCTTGCCTGGCCTGGACGGGGGTATACTCGAATTGCTCCCTTGTTTCTTGTGGATTGAAGGCTGGCCCCGCCAGCCCGGGGGATTGCAGCCGACTTGGCTACGCCAAGGTGGTACGCGGCGCGAAAATCTAAGTTTGGATTGGGTAAAAACATTTCTCGAAGCAAAACCGCCAAGCCGCTGAATAACTTGTTAGGCGCCAGTTATCGTACCGGTCGCAGAGAGGAGGTTTGAAAATGGCAGAGGTCATGTTGTTCCACCACGCGCAAGGGCTGACCCCTGGCGTAGTAGCGTTTGCCGACAGGTTGCACCAGTCCGGGCACATCGTCCACACGCCCGATCTCTTCGATGGCCGCATCTTCGACGACCTGGAGGCGGGTATGGGATTCGTCGGCGAACTCGGGTTTGGCGAGGTGATTGAGCGTGGAGAGCGAGCGGTGGACGGGCTGCCCACCCAGTTGGTCTACGCCGGTTTCTCTCTAGGCGTGGTCCCGGCGCAGAAGTTGGCCCAGACCCGGGCCGGGGCGCGCGGGGCGCTTCTCTTCTATTCCTGCGTGCCGGTCTCGGAGTTCGGGTCGGCCTGGCCGAAGGGGGTGCCGGTGCAGGTGCATGCCATGGATGCCGATCCGATCTTTGTTGGTGAGGGCGACATCGACGCTGCTCGGGCACTCGTCAACGAAGCCGAGGAGGCGGAGCTGTTCCTCTACCCAGGCGACCAGCACTACTTTGCCGACAGCTCACTGCCTTCGTACGACGCGGAGGCATCCGCCCTCCTGATACAGCGGGTGCTGGATTTTCTCGCCGCACGATAGCGAGGAGAAACCGGACTGGGTGGACGCAGGCTGAACACAGGCGTGGGCGAGGGCGGGGCGGCTAACACTTGCTGCTGAGGACCAGCTCCGGCTGGTTCATGCAGATTGAAAGATAGCCGCGCTATCCTGGCGGATTGCAGCCGACCGGGCTGTCGCCCGGGGGCACCAAGGGCGAATTGCATAGTTCACGTGGTTTTCGGGAATGATCCGTCGGTTGGTCCGCCCGGCGGCTGAGCTTTTTCGTTAGCTCGTAAAATTGATAGAATGAGCACAGTGAATCTATATCAACCTCCTAGCCCCAAAATATTATAGGAAAGAATAGATGAAGATCCTTCTAATCTCCATTGGGACTCGTGGCGATATGGAACCTTTTTTGGCAATTGGGGAGATATTAGCGGAAAAAGGGCATCAAGTAATCTGTGCTTTCCCAGAGCAGTTTAGATATCTGACTGATGAAACAAGTATGGAATTTGCAACTTTGGGGACAAACTATATTGAGATGTTGGAAAGTGATCTTGGAAAAGCAGCCATGGGAACGGATGGTTCAGGATTGAAGAAATTCTCTGCGAATCTAAAACTTGCCAGCCATCAAACCGAAATCAATAAAGAATTAGTCCATCAACAGTATGAAATAATTGAACGCGAAAATCCTGACAGAATTTTATACAACGGAAAGGTCACTTACCCAATCATTTGGGGATTAGATCACAGTGGAAAGCATATTCTTGTCTGTCCTTTACCCTATATGCACTATGTGAAGAATCATGCGCATATTGCTTTTAACAGCAATTATGGTCCTTTTCTTAATAAGCTGACCTATTCCTTAGCAGATTTTGGGGTGATCATGACCCTTAGGATATCCGCAAAGTGGTTGAAACTAACGAAAAAAATAACCCGAAAACAATTGAAAAATGCCCTTTTATCGAATAAGGCGATCTATACCATTTCGCCTTCTCTTTTTTCAAGACCGGATTACTGGCACGAGAATCTTAAGATATTGGGGTATCACAAAAGGAATAAAGCCACAAATTGGCAACCCGACAAAGACTTATCGGATTTTTTGGAAGCACACAAAAACGATCGAATTCTCTTCATTACTTTTGGCAGTATGACCAATCCTGAACCGGAAGGTAAAACGGAAACAGTCCGTGAAATACTTGAACGAAATAATATTCCAGCCATCATTAATACTGCCTCTGGGGGTCTGATCAAACCGGAAAAATATGACCCCGAACGATTACACTTCGTTTCTCAAATTCCTTACGATTGGATTTTTCCAAAGATCTATGCCGTAATTCATCATGGCGGTTCTGGGACCACGCATTTAGCACTTCAACATGGATGTGCAACCATGATCATCCCCCATATAATTGACCAATTTGTATGGGATAAAATTATTTATGCTATGGGTGTGGGACCAAGGGGAATAAAAGTAAACAAAATTACTACAAAAAACCTCGAGCCTAAAATCCTTGAATTAGTTAGCAATAGTTCCTTCAAAAAGAAAGCTGAACAAGTAGGAAGCCAAATAAGAAAAGAAAATTTTAGAGAAGAAATTTATAAATCAATAATCCAAGAGTGATTACCGGCTTTGGAAGAACGGTGTTGAAGTAGATTATGCATAGCTGGTAAGATAAAGTTGAGCGGGCTTCCCCCTTAGAGCTCAACCTGCTACGCAGCGGAGGGCGGCGCGTAAAAAGCAAACTTTGGCTCTACTAAAGCAGTAATCGGAGCTAGAACGCAGGCGGCTCATGTACTCGTTAAGGTCCCACGCTATGACCAAGAGGATTCCATGATATGGATCCGACATATGAAGCAAGAATTCCACGAGTACCTGTCGACCTTATTCTCCTCATTTCAGCAGCCGGTTTCTTATCTTCGGGCTGGCGTACTCGATGGTCTTACCAAGCCGCCTCCGCCTGAGCATCAACCAGCAGGTGGCGGTAATCCGGGGCATCCAGGTAGGGGTGATCCTGGGTTCGCTTGGGATATCCCTGGCGCTTCGGGAGAATTCCAGGATGAAGCAGTACTGGAGATTGGCGTTCGCCTACTTTGTGGCTTCCTGTGATATCCTGCAGAAAACTTGATTTATTCAAGGAGTATGTCAGCATGAGTCAGTCGTTACCCTCAGTGATGCGTGCGGTTCAATTGGATGAACCAATGGGTGAATTAACCTTACGCGAAATCCCCCTGCCTCGTCCTGGCGCGAATCAAGTGCTGATTTGCATGGCGGCCGCACCGTTCAACCCATCCGACATTGGCGCTATGGCAGGTTCGACCTTTAGTGGGGTTCGTAAATATCCCTTTACACCGGGGATTGAGGGTAGCGGTAGGGTAGTTGAAGCGGGCACAGGATTCATGCCGCGTTTATTGAATGGACGGCGGGTTGCCTGTTCAGCAATGCCTACAGGGGAGGGCACCTATGCCGAGTACATGGTTACCTCGGCCAACTTGTGCGTGCCGCTTTTCCGCAATGTGAGTATGGAACAAGGCGCAATGCTGGTAGTGAATCCGTTGACCGCGCTCGCCATCTTTAAAATTGCCCAACGCGGCAAACATCGAGCCATTGTCAACACTGCCGCCGCCAGCGCCTTAGGTGGAATGATTTTACGTTTGGGTAAACGGTATAACATTCCTATCATTCATATCGTACGACGTCAGGAACAAGTTGATCTGGTCCGCAGGCGCGGTGGTGAATTTATCTTGAACAGCGGGGACAATGATTTTGTCGAAAACTTGCGGGTGACCGCCCACAAATTACAGGCGACCCTTTTGCTGGATGCTATTGGCGGTACTATGACGCAACAACTTGCTGAAGCCGCGCCGTATGACAGCACCATCCTTTTGTATTCGCACCTTTCCCGGAAGAACATTGAGACCGATTCGCATGTGTGGATTGCCAAAAACTTGCATGCCCATGGGTGGTTATTGAGCAACTGGATGGCGACGAAGAATATGATACAAAAGCTAGGTCTCGCACGACAGGCGCAATCCCTATTGGGGACCGACCTGGGATCTCCGGTTCACAAGCGCATTCCGCTTTCCGCCGCACAGCAGGGCTTCGAAGCGTACATCCACAACATGACCGCTGGGAAAATTTTGTTGTTGGCAAACCCACAGGAAGTCGCGCTCGATGGCTAAAACAATCTTGTGACCGCATCATCGGTTTAGCACTGCGTCACCCAACCAAGCAGGCAGGCGACTGAGCTGCGGGATAATTTCAGCACACACAGCCTATAGATCAGCTTGGTAGCATCTCACCAACATACACTCCGGCAGTTGGTCTAAGAACTCAAAATACCGGGGTTGGAGGGGTCTTGTCATGATGAGTTCTGGAAACCATCAGTGCGTGTATCCAATAAAATTTTTACACTGTGTATAAGTAGATATACTACCAAGTTGGGTTATATGCACTAGTTAGCCACGCAAAGGAGAGAATGGATGAAAGAACTGGTACATAGACTGGAACTGACCGCCTCAGAGACAGGGTTCTCAGGTGTCATCTCGGTATTCAAAGATGCTTCCACTGTGTTCAGTAAGGCATTTGGATATAGGGACATAAAGAACAAGCTGCCCAATACGATCGGCACGATATTCGGAATTGCCTCAGGGACTAAAATCTTTACCGCGTTAGGAATTGGTGTGCTTGTCGATCAAGGATTGATATCTTTGGGGACAACCATCAGAGAAATCGATCAAGAATATACGGGCTTTGTCGACGAACACGCCACGATTCATCATTTGCTGACTCATACCTCAGGTATCTATGACTACTACGATGAGGAAATCGAGCAAGACTATGAGCACTTTTTCGTAGAGATCCCGTGGTGTGAACTAGAAACACCATCGGATTATTATCCCTTATTCAAGAACAAACCAATGAAGTTTCCCTCCGGAGAGAGATACGCCTATTCCAATGGCGGATATGTATTTTTGGGAATGCTCATCGAGAAATTGACAGGCATGCTCTATAGAGATTTCGTCCACGAGCATATCTTGAAAGCAGCCAGTATGCACAATTCTGGTTTTTATGCCTTCAATGACCTCCCTGAAAACACTGCAAACGGCTATCTCGAAGACCGAAGAACAACCAATATCTATCATCTTCCGTTGAGAGGCGGCGGAGATGGTGGGATGTACACCACGACAGATGATCTACGCTCTTTTTGGGACAGCTTGTTTTCTAACAGAATCCTTTCCGCAGAACTCACAGAAACATACTTGAACACGCACTGTAGGTTCAACGAGGCTGACGGATATGGCTACGGCATCCATAAGCGACTGGACAATAGCATGTTTTCGATCGTGGGTGGCGATGCCGGGGTTGGGTTTGATTCCAGGTACCTCGTGCAAGAAAAACTAACCATCAACATTCTTTCAAATATCACCAACGGAGAAAATGGCATAATAGAGGTAGTCCTGGGTTTCTTCTAAGAGCTCATGAATTCAAACCGACGCCGCGATAGCGGCGGTTGTATCGTGGCATGATTGGGTTTTAAGCGCTGTTTTGAATAGTAATGCATGGCGCTAGATCCACGGCAAGGCTGATACCAACCGTTGGGTTGCTGTTTCGAATTGCTTGTAAAAGGGAAGTAGGATAATGTTTATCATCAAGAATGATTCCGGTGAGGTCAGGTTAGCATGGAGACTGATACTGATCATTCTGCTCTACGTAGCCGCT
>Ga0315548_1002086_pt1 | contig 15840 bp, 14 predicted proteins | sample SalMarSW160110MG_2_FD_202540 | JGI IMG/M metagenome (GOLD analysis project Ga0315548, IMG submission 202540) | Salt marsh sediment microbial communities from the Plum Island Ecosystem LTER, Massachusetts, United States - Salt Marsh Sediment SW1601-110 ...
TGAATCCTTCCCGGATGGCCTTTATTGCTTCTTCTTTTAGTGCCTCTGGCACATCAAAGTCCGGCTGGCCTATAGAAAAATTAACCGGGTCTTGCATCTTAGCAGCTAACGCAAAGACCTTGCGTATGCCGCTGGCGTCGATCTTACTCGTTCTATCAGCAAGTATGTTTTTCATTTTCAAATTGTTTTGTAGAAAAGATTACCCGCTGCGGCGGGTCATTTCGAGCGAGCCATAGGCGAGTCGAGAAATCCGCTTTTTAACAGATTTCTCCACTTCGCGATGCTACGCATCGCTTCGGTCGAAATGACGGTGAGTCTTTTCTACAGAGCATTTCCAAATAGTCAATCATTTCGCGATTATCTTACCGCTGATGCTCAGCAAATCCAACTCTAAAATGCCAAGTTTTTTGATGTTGTTAAAAGCACAATCTGCCGACAGTTTAGCAGGTTTACTGTCAGTTTTGATTGGTGTGGAAATGACCGGCAACAAAACTCACGCTCGCATAGCCGCCACCCACGCTGCTACTGCACTTACGCAAGCTGCTACTGCACTGAAGAACGCGATTATTGCTATTATCCTGAACTGTCTGGATGCACTATTGCTTGCCTTAGTTGCTATTTCATAACCCTGCGTAGCCGTTCTACACATATTAGCCATTGATGCTGTCTGCAAGGCTTGATGGATGTTGCGGATGATTTCTGATGTATCTGCATCCCCTGTCATGTGACGGTCATTCGCTGTGTAGTGGGTACACGTACTTGCACCGACTTTTCGCGCGAGTTTCTTGAGGTCTTCCCTTATGCTACTCTCTGGGTTGCTGTCCGAACACTTGTCCGTCAAGTCGCTCAGCTCTTTTCCGTATAGCGCTATTTCCTCATCAGTCACCACATACCCCCTTTTCGAGTTAGGATACAGCTCATATTCTGTCCTCGTCCTGTTATTACCGAACAAGCATAGCGGCTGCATGAAGGTACGGAGGAAGGTCACGATCAAAATTCATTCTGAAGAGGCCATCATGGCTTCCTGATGTTCAGTGATTGACCCAGTACGATACCTGCACCGACACAAGCAGCGATTTTACCAATCTCTTTGAAGGTTTCAGAATTCCTAATAGCAAATCGCTGTGCCTTACGCCATAGAGGTTCTATCTGCCGCAGTTGATATTCCCTTGCAAGCATCATTAGCATAATACCTACTGTTTCAGCTTCGGGAGATTCTTCGGGAATGTTCTGTAAAACCATTGCCAAACCTTTGCCAGTTTGGTCTATGAGATTTGTCGGGGCTAAACTCAAGAAGTTTAAGAAATTTTCTTCTGTTAGTGTTTCGTCCGCCATTTTCTATGCCTCCTCAGATTCTTTTTTTCACTTCTCTTACTCCCAATAACGGAACGAGTATCTCTCTATGAGTTGTGGTATGAGTGTATTTAATCCTACATCCAGACTTCGATAAAAGAACGCAGGTTTATTAAGCATTAAGAATTCGGCGATACTCTTCTTCAAACTCTTCTGCTTTCTTCGCTCCCTCTGGCCCACATAGTCCTGATTGCAGATAAGACTCAAAATCTTCTATACTTGGTAGGTTTTTCCATTCATCAAGCGGTGTGTTTTCTCGTAGTTCCATAAGCCTCATCATTAGTTGTGTTTTCCTGACAAACTCTTGCTGTTGCTTGTCCTCTGCGATTTTCACTTTCGTTTCCAATACAGCCAACTTCCACGATTGCTTGATTGCTTGCCATAAACCCATTATCTTTCCTCCATAGATTTGAAATGACAGTCCCCTATTAAAGCATATATAATAAATCGAGAAAGTACAAACGATAGGAGATAATTTCGGCAGTAAAATGAATGGAATATGAATGTGTTTTGTATGCTGTGAAGTTGGGTTTTGAATGAACTTAGCAGTTGTATTGTTGTGATAATTATTAAGGTTTAATGTTCTAAATGGTGGAATTTTATGCTGCAATGGTGTTATTCCGCGATTTTTGAATCACCTCCGCAGAATTTTCAAGATTATTACCAAACACACCTATCTATCGACCTGCGGAGGCTCATCGGTTTTCCTTGTTGGGTTATCAAAGCATTCTAATACTACCGCCATGGCGGGCCTGCTTCATCACCCTCTTTCTGAGTCCACCGATGGCCATCCTTTTCAAATTCGACCTCGTCCTCATGTATCTTGACTACGGTGACGCCGTCAATAGTGAGTCCTTCACGGAGCAATTTCCTGTCAACAATGGTCCCAGACACATCTTGCGGAAATGGTCCAGGGATTTGTTCACCATTCGCATTCACACGGACCAGAACCGGTTTTTGATACAAAGGAAATAGATCATAAATATCATATTTATCTCTTGACACGCGCATCTCTTTCGAATCATTATTTTCGATTGCATAAAGATACATCCTGTTCCCTTTCTTTTCTTTGTTAGAATGTTTTCGCGTTTTCATAATCTCACCTTTCTTTAACGTGAAGTTCCTCAGACCGCCCCGCTCACCTCGACAATACTATATCGGCAGTATTTTGGAGATTAGTAAGAAAAACGGTAGGATTCAGAAGATAATATCTCTGTTCGCCCGTTTGCGCAGCACGCCCGATACCCTCTACGTTCGATAATATCCCCCCGTCCGGCCCCCTGAGAGAGTTCAGGAATACTGGTGAAAGATCGCAAGCGTTTTAACGAGCCACAAAAACTCCGAGCCGCCTTGTAAATTTGCTGGTCGATAAAATTGTCCTATAGCGAGCCGATAAAATATAGAATCCAAGAATAGAAAGTTGGCCTCCGCAGGGATTTGTTATTCTGCAATACGGTGATCGTTCATGGACACAGTGATACACGACAACAAAGAAAGTAGCAACTGGCCGTTGAATCGATTCAAAGAAGATCGGCACCATAAAGGTACCGGCTAAAGGTGGACAATACTTGTGAAATTACGCCTGAGGGGATTCGAACCTCTAACCTTCGGTTCCGTAGACCGACGCTCTATCCAATTGAGCTACAGGCGCAAATACCTTAACCACTTACATTATAACAACATAACAACCAGCCGAACATAATGTCAACTGTCATCACTGCGAAATCGCAAAAAAAGCCGTTCAAGCAGCGAAAACTTTTGAAATTGCACGCTATTTTGTTTAACATTTCCTGTCAGGTTCGAACTTATGAGTTTTCGCGGATAAGTTACGGAGGCCAATATGGCAAAGATAGTTGACTACCAGTCTATAAAGCCGGCTGATAAATGCAGATACGACGGCGTATCCTTAGGCGAAGTCATGCTAAGATTAGACCCCAGAGACGTTCCAACGGCAAGAGTACGTGACAATATCAGAATCTCACAAGGAGGCGGTGAAACCAACGTATCCTGCGGCCTGGCATATACGTTCGGCCTGCGAACAGCGGTTCTAACCGCCCTTGTCGATGACCCTATCGGCGAAAACATCCGCAACCAAATGAGAGAAGCCGGCGTCGATACAAACAGAATCATCTGGTGGAATACGAACAGTGACGGCAGTAAATATTCCACCAACAAAAAAGGTACAGTATGCAACGGAATCAATTTCACATACAACGGCTCCGGTGTGCTGCCGTCAGATACAACCTACTACCGCGGAAACAGTGCCGCAAGACTGCTTGAGCCGGGTGATTTTGATTTCGATGAATTGTTCGGCCAGGCGGGTGTACGAGTCTTCAACACAGGCGGAATCTTTACCTTGATAGGTCCTAAAACCGCAGAGCTTGCTATAGAGGCTGCACAGAAAGCAGCGGAATTCGGCACATTTGTCTCTGCGGACCTCAATTACAGATCAAAGGTCGAGCCTAACAAGCAAAAGGCAAAGGACATAAACAGAAAGCTTGCGCCATACTTAGGAATGCTCGTTGGAAACGATTCCGATTTGTCCGATGCGCTTGGCTACGAAACCAAGGTTTCAAAAAACGCATCGTACAAGGAATGGGTCCAGGCTTACAAACAAACCGTTTCTCAAGTCTCAAAGGATTTACCTAATCTTAGCCTCATTGGAACCCAATGGAGAGGCGCCCATAACGCGGACCTGATAAGCTGGGCGGCGGTCCTGTATGACATACGAAACAATGTACTTTATGAAGCACCTCTGCGAGAAAATGTCCCCATCAGAGACAGAACCGGTGGCGGAGATTCGTTTGCATCCGGTGTTTTATCTGCCTTATTAAAAGGCAAAGACCTGCAAACAGCGGTGAACTGGGGCGCCGCTCACGGCATCTTGGTTCAGGAAACGACAGGTGACATCACTATGGTCAGTCAAAAAGCAGTTGAAGCTGAGGCTAAACGCGCATTGGGAGCCGGTGGTGTAAAAGCTGTCCGGTAATGGAGTTAAATCAGATGGAAGGCAAAAATAGGATACGCATTGAGCACGTTGCATTAAATGTCAAAGACCCTGTGGCAATGGCGGAATGGTATTGCCGGAATTTTGGAATGCGAATCGTTAGGAAAGGAACCGCCCCGGCTAACGCGCGTTTTATCTCCGATGCTGGTGGCAATACCATGCTGGAGTTATATAACAATCCTCCCGATGCGGTGCCGGATTACGCTTCGATGGATCCGCTTGTACTCCATATAGCATTCATGGTTGAGGATGTAAAAGGCATACGGGAAAAACTGATAGCCGCCGGCGCGACATCGATTGGAGATGTATCTACAATCCCAAGCGGCGACGAAATAGCTATGCTGCGAGATCCCTGGGGCGTCGCTATACAATTTATAAAGCGGGCCGAGCCGATGCTTTCATTTAAATAAAGCTTAAATAAAGCTTAGATTGAAATGCTGAAGGTTTCAAAATTTGGTCAAAAAGTTGCTGCTGTCTCCGGTATCGGCCAGCTTATGGACGACCTGGGCTGCGCTCTTGCCGATGGCAAGCATATTTTAATGCTCGGCGGAGGGAATCCTGCTCATATCCCCGAAGTCCAGAAGTACTTTCGCCGGAGTATGCTGGAGCTTCTGGATGATAAAGGGCAATTTGAGCGAACTATTGGAAATTACGACCCACCGCAGGGAAATAGGAGATTTATCGAAGCAGTCTCAACACTTCTCAACAATGAATTTGGCTGGAATATAAAAGCGAAGAATATCGCCCTGACCAACGGCAGCCAGTCGGCGTTTTTCATCCTCTTTAACCTGTTTGCCGGCACCTTTGAGGGCGGAGCTAAAAAGAAGATACTATTTCCGCTTACTCCTGAATATATAGGGTACAGCGATGTCGGTTTGGTGGAAAACCTTTTCGTAGCCAATAAGCCACAGATTCAGCATATCAACGACCATATCTTCAAATATCATATCGATTTCGACCGGCTTAAAATTACCGATGAAATCGGTGCCGTTTGTGTGTCCCGCCCTACCAATCCAACAGGTAACGTTTTAACCGACTCTGAAATCGAGAAGCTCAGCGACCTTGCCTGTGAAAACAATACCCCGTTGATTATTGATAACGCATACGGAACGCCCTTTCCAAACATTATTTTTACAGATGCCAGGCCCATCTGGAATGAAAATATTATTCTGTGTATGAGTCTTTCCAAACTCGGCCTTCCGGCGGCACGCACGGGAATTGTCATCGCCAACAAGGAAATTATCGATATGGTTTCGCAGGTCAACGCCGTAATGAGCCTCGCGCCGGGCGGCATAGGAGCCGCCATAGCCTTCAATCTGGTCCATAACGGAGAGATTATTCGTTTGAGCCAGGACATAATTAAGCCCTTCTATCAGAAAAAGGCAGCCGAGGCTGTGGAGCAATTGTCCGAACAATTAGATAGCATTGATTTTCACATACACAAGCCAGAAGGTGCTTTCTTTTTATGGTTGTGGCTTAGAGGCCTGCCAATTTCAGATGCAGAACTCTATCAGCGTCTCAAAAAAAGAGGAGTTCTGGTTGTCCCCGGCCACTACTTCTTTCCAGGCCTTAAGCAAAAATGGCGGCACAGACAGGAATGTATCCGCATAAATTACGCACAGGACAAAGAAACTGTCAGCAAAGGACTTGCGATTATAGCGGACGAGGTTAAACAGGCCTATAAGGTCAAATCTTGACTGTCGTCAGACAAGTAAAAATTTTAGTTTTTGTCCCGATATTATTTTGAATCTTTTTGCAGTTTGTACTCAACGCTGTCAACGAGGGCCTGCCAGGAAGCCTCGATAATGTTCTCGGAACAGCCGACCGTGCCCCAAATAGAATACTTGTCCCGCGATTCAATTATTACACGCACGCGTGCAGCGGTGCCGGCTTTTGCATTAACCACACGAACCTTATAATCAATCAGGTGAATATCCCTAATAGCCGGGTAGAAATTCTCCAGCGACTTTCGCAAAGCCGCATCAAGCGCATTTACCGGGCCGTCACCTTCACCTACAACATGCTCCACCTGATCGCCGACCTTAAGCTTAACCGTCGCCTCGGTAACTAAATCGCCCGTCGCGCGTTTCTCAGTTGTAATGTGATATTTGATAAGGTCAAAAGCAGGCTGATATGTACCCATAACCTTCTTTACAAGCAAATCAAAACTGGCGTTTGCTGCTTCGAATTGGAAACCAGCGTTTTCTAACTCCTGAACTCGGCGGAGTATTTTCTCGGCTAATTTCCTGTCCTGAGTTATTTTGGCCTTATCCAGCTCAGCCAAAATATTCGACTTGCCGCTCAGTTCGGATATTAGGAATCGGCGCTCGTTGCCTACAAGCCCCGGGTCGATGTGCTCGTATGTTCGTTTGTTTTTACGCAGGGCATCCACATGCAAACCTGCCTTATGGGCGAAAGCGCTCTCGCCGACATACGGCATATTCATTACCGGCGTTAGATTTTCTATCTCAAAGATAAAACGAGACACCTCGGTCAGGGTTTTTATTTTTTCAGGGCTGAGAACCTCGAAGCCCAGCTTAAATGCGAGATTAGGTATGACCGTACATAAATTTGCATTGCCGCATCGCTCGCCAAGCCCGTTCATTGTACCCTGGACGTGCCGGGCACCGGCTCGAACCGCAGCGAGACAGTTGGCCGTTGCACAGTCGCTATCGTTATGTGTGTGAATACCGACAGTAAGTGTACTAAATCTTTCGCAGACCGCTTTTGTAATATCGTACACCTGCACCGGTAGAGAGCCGCCGTTTGTATCACAAAGCACCAGCACATCCGAGCCGGCATTTGCAGCCGTCTCCAGCACCTTCATCGCGTATTCCGGATTATTTTTATAGCCGTCGTAGAAATGCTCAGCGTCGAAGATAGTCTCCAGCCCATGTTTTTTCAGATATTCGACAGACTCGGCACAAATGCTCAGGTTCTCGTCCAGTGAGCAGCCCAGCACTTCCGTCACGTGCATATCCCAGGTCTTGCCGACCAGTGTAGCTGCTGTTGTTTTGCAGGCAAGCATTGAGTTGAGTGAAATATCGTCTGAAACGCTACTGTTGGCCCTGCGTGTGCTGCCGAAGGCAACGATTTTTGAATTCTTCAAATCCAGCCTGGCGGCTTCAGCAAAAAACTGCATCTCCTTGGGATTGGAAGCAGCATATCCACCTTCGATATAGTCCAGGCCAAACTGGTCAAGGCATTTTGCGATGGCGAGCTTATCTTCCAGTGAAAAGCTCACGCCTTCCGCCTGCATACCATCGCGAAGAGTCGTATCATAGAGCTTTATATTTTCCATTTGTATTTACTTCAAGTTTCCTGGATACTGAGCCGTTTAAGACTGTCGTATTTACATTATTTTAAAAGGTTAATTCTATCCGAACAGACCTCGGTGTAAAGTAGAAAATATAGTATTTACTACCAGTGGGTGCGTGTAAGATTAATATTGCAAACTACTATATTTGAGCTAATATGGCTCTTGTGCGGCCGATATAATACAGAAATAATTCTCGTGCTACGTAGCGTTACTTCTCAGAGTAGCAAATGTCAGAGAATAATTTGAAAACCATTTTCCTGTTAAGAGACCTATCAATTTATTATAAATAAGCTATACTGGGCTTGAAAGCGGTTTGCTTTAGTATTATGAGGTTTGTTTAGATACCCACGTTGAATTGGATTGGGAAAGAAGTGGTAATAAATCATCATCGGCAGGTACCGTGTCATCTGCCGCGGTGCGACAATTCACTTTCATGCGACGATTTGGATAGTGGTAGTCTGTTAGTGGAGGGTGATAATCTTTTAGCTTTGAAGGCGCTATTGCCATATTACTTGCTCTCCATTAAAATTATCGCCTGAGATTTACGATTCGCTTTCTTTTCTTAATCCCTATCTTGCTGTGCAAAGCCCTCCTTCAATTAACCTTTATTCTTTTCAATAATTCTATTTATCTCTTTGCGCCATATATCAGGATCATACCAGAAACATCCGAAGCACCCCTGCTCATCGTCCGCCGGATATCGCGGGTCCCACTTTGGACCACCAATAGTAAAAAAGTTAATCCCGATAAATGTGCCTCGTTCTCCTGTTTTTGCACAATGCTCGCAATAACGGCTCTTCCAAAGATTATGCTGGCGGGTTAGAAGTTGAAACTTCGCATGCAACTCATCTTCAGACATTTTAGGGTCGTACGTTTCATTTTTTGACCAGCGTACCTGCGGAAATCTGTGGTCCACCTCCAACTGGTTTGGCACCATTTCCCGCAATGTTACCGCCTCGACGTTTTGGTAATGCTTTAATACTCTCTTTCGTAACTCTCCAGAAAGTTGAAGTCGGACAAAAGAAGGGCTTTCAGGTTCGGTCGAGAGGAGTCGCCGGTGTACCGTTTTATCTTTGCATTTGCTGCAATAAGTGGTTTGGTTTTCAATCTCAAAACCGTGCTGGCGAATTATCTGTATCGCTTTAGCAGGTTGGGTGCCAGGGAGTTCATGCTTGCCACAATGCCATTTCCCATCAGATAAAGTGGTAAATACTTTGGCAAGTTTTGTGCCCTCGTTAAATGGATGTTTTATCATAACCCCGTGCCTTATATTGTAAGTATGGCGATTTTCGACATAACATACATTCCAACTGTGCAACCAAATACAAGATTCTAGAACTCCGTTCTCTCAAAAACAACACAATCGTCAAGCACATCAAATTCTACATACCGAACTTTATGGCATATTTTTTTATTCCGCTCGCTAAATCGTTTGAGACTTTCAATAAAGTACCCGTAATGTTTCGCAAGTGTGTTTTTCCCCGTAGTTTTCTTTCCAGTTTTTCTCGCTATGAGAACAGGCTGTATTTCTAGAGTACCTCTACAATTTGGAATATAATACTGGCGTACCCAATCAACATACCGTTGCATTTGGTTGATTGTTTGCCCTTTCGCTCTTTGAGATTTCAGTTCGACTGTACAAAGCGTTTGCTTATTTCCGTGTGCAACACTCAGAAGCAAATCAATTCTCTGCATTCCAACACCACAAGAGACTTCATTCCCGAACCATTCTAAGTGTCCTCCGTCCAAAAGAACGCAATCTAAACTTTGATTCTGCCCTGTTCCCAAGTTTCTTGCTATAAAGGCCTGTAAATGAGGCTCAAATTGTTTATTTTGTCGACATCTCTCAACTAGTCGGGGCAGAATGTTGATACTTATCCTTCGTCCCCTGTACGTTCTTTTATTACTTTTAGCATGGACAATTGCCTGTTTTTCGACATTGAATGTCAGCAATCCACTTTTGCCCCGTACCAAGCAACCCTCGTTTTTCCGTCTTATAAGTTCACAGAGTTTGGATGATTCATAAGGAGTGATCATAGTATTGCCTCTGTTGGCCCTGAGTTTTCTGTAAATTAGGCTCCACAGCATTTGTTCAGGTTTCCTTATATGCTCTATTTCATCAAGTGCCTCCCACTCTGTGATTCCTTTTGAATATACTTCGGATGGTTCAATTAGCGTTCTGAATGTCAAAGACTTGCCTAACTCATTCTTCAGATACTGGTGCGAATCACGATAATCCAAAAAAGACCAATTCTGCAGCGCCCGAAAAATTCCATAGAATTTCCCTTCCGGTATTTTCACTTTCCGGTCTTGTTGAAGGTAGAATATGATTAAATCTCCTCTCCTAATCCGGTCTGCATCAGCTATCATACTAACCAGAAGATTTTCCGTTCTTCCAGGAAGCTTTGTTTCTCTTTCATTATTGAAATCTACGTTGTGATCCTTTGCCCCCGTCCCAGCAAACATAAATTCGAGATGCATTTTGAAGGTCCGGGTATCGACTACAAAAACGTGTGTATTCATCATCTTATTTCTTTTTGAAGATAAAGATGTATTCGTGCTTGAAAATGTAAAATCCACCAACTAAAGCACGGTATCGCCAGAGTTCCTTTTGATTTCTTTTGCCGGTTGTTTCCTCAAAGTTCTTTACGATTATACTCTTAAGCATAAATCCTTTTTTTAGAACCTCCTGCATTGTCAAAAATCCCAACGGTATCCATTCACCTTTAGAGTACTTGTCCCCGATAACCAACACAAGATATCGCCCCTTATCCAACACTTTGCCAGCCCTCTCGATCACCATATTCATTTTATCTAAAAAAGAATCGACGGATGAAGCATTCGACAGGTCTCTTAGGTCTTTGCTGAATTTGATAATATCGAAATAGGGAGGGTGCATTACTACCAATTGAACGGATTTTTGCCCTGCCCTTCTAAGAATTTCCGCGTAATCCAATTCGGTACTGTCACCGGTCACGACTTCAGCAACTACATTGTGTTTGTTTGATTCTGAGTCGATTAGCTCTCTTGCTTTTTGAGCTACACTTTCCTGCAGTTCTATGCCGATTCCATTCCTTCCTAGTCTTTGGCTCTCAATCAAAGTAGTTCCGCACCCCACAAATGGATCCAGAACCCATTCGTCTTTTTTTGTATACCGCTTTAACATCTGGTTAGGAATTTGTGGAATGAAATTTCCCCAATAACCTGCCGTATGAACACCTGTACTGTCCCGTTTTTCAATCAACCAAAGACTTTCGGTCCAGATGTCCTCGTATTCTTTCCATCGTGTAAGATTTATATCATTGATGTTATTAGTCCGGATTTCTGTCATAGCTTTCTCTAATCGCTCAGTATAATACTTCGCACGCTCCACTGTTTGTGAATTAGTGATTTGGTCAAGCTGCTCAAGCAAGTGTCTCTGGCTGATTTTGATTGTGTCCCCATTGCTGTGTATATTTAGAATGCCTATCTTGTCAGTTTTCACACTATATAGATTACTTTGTAAATCAAATACTGCATATCTAAGTTTTGAAAGGTTGTCTTGGCCTTTTAATAGCCGAATTGCTTCAATAAACTTTTTCTTATTCACAAACAAAGGCATGTCAGTTCTATTTTCTGCAACTTTTTCAAAAAGAGACCTGGTCGCAGTTTTATGAGTATCTGTAATCATTTATCTGGTCTCCTTCACAACACAATCCTAATTTCTTATAATATTTCTTGTTCTTAATCTTACCGAATATTAAAAATAAAGCAACCGCAACCTCTTCCTAAAGATTTCTTTAAAATGCGATAATTTCGCGACCACACTATCCAAACCCTCACCGTCCCATTTTACCCTCAACTCCAAAACCCACAATCTTCAATTTTCAGAAATTTGCTCTTTTCGGCCTGACGGCTGAAGAAATCGCCATCGTGGAAGGTCGAAGTAAAACAAATTGACAAACAATCGCCGCCCTTTGTTCCTGAAAATTTGCTTGAAAATCAAGCCCTTTTTGGTATAATACCCGTCAGAAGTCAGAAGACAGAAGTCAGAGGACAGATAACAGATGACGGAGGACAGAAGGCGGCTTGTCCTTCATAGCTTTAGCGAAGAAGGAAAGACAGAAGGCAGAACTTAAACGCAAATCCTAAGCACTAAATCCTAAACTCTAAATTCATCCCTAAGGGACAAGATATCAAATGTTCAAAAAACCTGAATTCTCAATACATAACGCAAAACCACAATGCAAAAATTCCCAAATTAGCCATGGCACCTGTGGCCATGGTCTGTTCTACAGTTGTAGAGAATCCTCTACAAATCGGCCCTATTTTATGCAAAACAAAGCCAATTTCTGTAAGGTTCAGATTAACATAAGCTCTTTGATATAAAAAGAATATGAGAAATTTTCCGTTTTAGGGCCACGGAAAAACAAAGCCAAAACAAAGCCAATATCGAATCGGAAAACAGAGGACCGAAAACGGAGGACAGAGGGCGGAAAACAGCAGGTGCACCCAAACTCCACAAAATTTTTTGTAAAGTTATTGCAAATTGATTTGAGGTTAAATATACTTTTGGGTTTGTTCTAATTCCAAGATGTTAAATATTATTGAATAAAAATGATCCTAACACAAATATTACAGCCGGCATGCGTTAAAGTGCCGCTTCAAGGAAAAGACAAAAACGCCGTAATAACCGAATTGGTGGATTTGCTTGATGCTAACGGACTCCTGCAGGACAGAAACGCCTCTTTAGATGCGGTATTTGTGCGTGAACAAACTCGCAGCACCGGAATCGGCTCTGGAATTGCCATTCCTCACGGTAAGTGTAAAGGTGTCAGGGAACTCGTTATGGCGATCGGAATAGCACGTGAGCCGATTGATTTTGAGAGCGTCGATGACAAACCGGTAACAATCATTATTTTGCTGGTTTCGCCGATAGACCAGACAGGGCCACATATTCAGGCTCTTGCCAGAATAAGCCGGCTAATGCTTGACGAACAATTCAGGCAATCACTCGAAAATGCCGGCTCCGCCGAGGATGCTTACGATTTGTTAAATAATAAGGAAACTGAGTGAAACACGGCTTATGTTGCGCTACTCTTGTTTTAAGGGATGATTGCCAAATTCACTTTTTTTGCTTCAAGCCTATTACTTTGCAGCCGTATTCCCCCAAAGAATAAGCTGCAGTTCATAGGGATTAGCCAGGTCGGGATGTCTTGGCAAAATCCGCACAGCTAATCCTTGTTGACCGGTTCTTTTGCAAGGCATTAGGCCAGTAAACCAATGTTTGCTTTTTTGCTCGGCAGTATTACCATAATCCATTTTTACCGCTAAGCCATCGTTAATATTACCATTGCCGTCTATGGGACCGTGGTAAAGCTCCACCGACACATCAGCCGGGGCGAGCTTACCCAGCTCAACTAACGCCCTAACGCGCAACTGTGAGCCGACCTTGAGCTGAGGTCTCTTGGGATTTAAACTTGTGTAACCATCGCCGTTACCAACTTCCACCATGATATCTTCGACGGCAAGTTCTGGCCAAGCCTTTTTCATACCTGTTTTCCAGTTGGCAAATGCCCTGGCCCTGGCACAAGCCTCCGCGGTTAAAAGCCGCCATTTGGTTGCAGCAGGATTATAAAACCTTCGTGTATACTGCGCAACCATTCTATGCGTGTTGAATCGGGGTGTTATCCACTTTACGGAATTTTTTGCCCTGCGTATCCATGCACGCGGCAGATTATCGGCTGAACGGGCATAAAATAATGGAATAACCTCGTTTTCCAGTATGTTATAAAGTGCCCGCGAATCTATTTCATCCTGATAATTTTCATCGTAGATACCCTGATCGGCACTAATAATCCAACCACCCTCTCGTTGATAACCTTCGCACCACCAACCATCCAAGGTACTTATGTTTAATACACCATTAAGAGCTGCTTTCATGCCGCTTGTACCGCTGGCCTCCATCGGTCTGCGAGGATTACTCAGCCAGACGTCAACACCGCTGACCAAGACTCTGGCCATGTCAATATCATAATCTTCCAGGAATACTACGCGGCGTCTAACATCAGATCGACTTGCAAAACGAACAATTTGCCTTATGATATTTTTGCCTTCATTGTCTCTGGGGTGAGCCTTGCCCGCAAAAATGATCTGGACAGGTCTATCAGGATCAGTAAGTAACTTTATAAGGCGCTGCTGTTCTCTAAGCAGCAGATTAGCTCTTTTATAACCCACAAACCTCCTGGCAAAACCAATGGTAAGTACATCAGGATCGAGCACCTCTTCGGCCTGGTTCAATTCAGCGTGGCAGGTGCCTCGGCGCTGCAATTGATTTTTCAGCCAATCGCGAACAAAAACAATCAGATGATCTTTGCAACGTTGATGCGCCTGCCAGAATTGCTCGTCGGGAATCTCCTCGATGTTGTTCCAAACGGAGTTACTAAAGGTTCCATCAGACCAGTTAGGACCAAGGTATTTTTCGTATATAGAGCTCATCTCGTCAGCTAACCAGCTTTTGGTGTGGACGCCATTTGTAATCGCTATTATAGGCACCTCTTTAAGAGGAACACTGGGCCAGAGACTCGACCATACCTGTCGTGATATTTGGCTATGCAATTTACTTACGCCATTTGTACAACCGCTCAGCCTGATTGCCAGAATCGGCATCTTAAACGGCTCGTTATCATCATCCTGGAATATTCTACCTAACGCTAAAAACTGATTTCTATTTATTCCAAGATGCGGAAAGAAGCTGCCAAAATATTTGTCCATCAGTTCCTCTGGAAACTCATCAAGCCCTGCCTTTACAAGTGTGTGCATTGTAAAAACATTGCTTGACCTTGTAGCTTCCAGCGCCTCATCGAAGGTCATATTTTTAGTGCTTCTCAATTGTCGGATTCTCTCCAGAGCCATAAAAGCAGCGTGCCCTTCGTTCATGTGACAGACAGAAGGTGTAATACCCATAGCTACTAATGCCTTTAACCCACCGATACCCAACATAATCTCTTGCCGTATTCTCAATTCGATGTCACCGCCATAAAGACTGGCTGTAATCATACGATCAGCGGGCGAATTAGCAGGTATATTTGTATCCAGCAGATATAGTTTGATCCTCCCAACAGAGACGCACCAAATTTGAGCTGAGACGCATCTGCCCGGATATTCGACACTAATTGTCAATGGTCGGCCACTGTCTTTGAAAACCAGCTCGACAGGTAGATTGTAAAAATCATTGTCCACATATACCTCTTGCTGCCGACCATCAATATTCAAATATTGACGAAAATAGCCTTTTTGATAAAGAAGACCAACTCCGATTATAGGCACTCCGAGGTCTGAAGCACTTTTTAAGTGATCGCCGGCTAAGATTCCCAAACCACCTGCATAAATAGGCAGGCACTCATTTATCCCAAACTCGGCACAAAAATAGGCGATAACAGGTTTGGTGGATTTTGAACAAATACTGTCAAACCAGGTCGATCCATTCAGGTATGATTTTAGCTTATCCACACATCGTTGCATCTCACGCAGGAAACTCTGGTTTTCCGCCAGCGTTTCCAATCGAGACTGCGAGACATTACCAAGAAATCTTACAGGATTATGACCACAGGATGTCCATAAATTGCTGTCAATGCGTTTGAAAAGCTCCACAATTTCAGGATTCCAGGACCAAAACATGTTTTTAGCGACAGTTTCAAGGTCCTTCAAAGAATCCGGCAGTGCTGGCAGAACCGTGAAGTTACGTATAGTCGGCATTTTTATCTTTCCACACCGTAAGTCTTTTGATATCAAACACTAATAATCCAAGAAACAACCTCCCATTAACTCTTATTTAATCGGCAAATGTAATCGCCGGCTTAAGCTCAAAACCCAAAGTAAATCCCGTTAGAAGCCCTTCGCCCTTCTAACGGGACTGGCACGGGGGCATTAAAGGTCGTGTAACTATAAAGGAATTAAATATTTTCATCCCCGTCAAGCAAGGGCCATTCTAACGGGGTAAACGTTAGTTCTGCCGGTTCTGATCGGTCCGATATATCCCCATTAACTAATAAACGTAACCGTTCACGGAAATTTTCATAAAAAACCCAAAATGTTAAAATAGATAACTTGCGCTTTTGTATGTGCCATGTTAAAAAGGATGCATGCAAGACAAAAACGCGATTATCAAACAGTTGAACGA
>Ga0315548_1002087_pt1 | contig 15840 bp, 12 predicted proteins | sample SalMarSW160110MG_2_FD_202540 | JGI IMG/M metagenome (GOLD analysis project Ga0315548, IMG submission 202540) | Salt marsh sediment microbial communities from the Plum Island Ecosystem LTER, Massachusetts, United States - Salt Marsh Sediment SW1601-110 ...
TTGTCATATTCGGTTCGCATGACCAAATACTGGATTGGACCAGTTGTGGCTTTGCACTTGTTTGCAACTATCACCATATTAATGTTTGCGGGACCGGAAGTTAGAGAGGCTTTCCACAATTATTTGATCCAAATTACTCCCCTAGTGCTGATAGATGTTTTAATCCGCCATACTGCCTTTCGCCTTTACCGCCACCACTCCGTCCCCAAGACCTCCCTGACCCGGGCGGTGGCATTGGTTTATGGAACCTGGCCTATCTACTTGCTGGCATGGGCTATGGCGGTTTTACGATTGCCGCTAAACTTCCATGCAACTCCCAAGAGTAAGGATGACAAGCTCAGCCCAGTGTGGCTAATACCGCAAACGCTTGGTTTACTTTTATTAATCGCAGGGGCAATTTACACTGTGATCATTAAGCAACATCCACTTTCGGTTCTACTTGCATTTGCCATAATACAAGGAGCGTTACAGTTATTAATGTTTTATAAGTGGATGATCTCCGACTCAGATGCTCCAAAATTATTTGCTCCTTCTTTGAGGATTTTTAAATTGACGGGAAGGTAAGAAAACATTCAATCCGTAGAAATGGGAGCATGAATATGAAACGACTAAATCTGAAGTTCTCCTTTAAGAATAATCCTCCGACTATTGATTAATTTATCAAATGGATGGACTTAAGAAAATCTTCTCTCTCGAACTGACTAAACCGGTCGAAAATATCAATGGATTGCAAGGATATAAGAAGGCCATTGCTCTGGTAAAGTTTTGTAGTCGATCGATTGGTTATGTCGAAGTTCCTATCAAAGAAGATCAATGCCGGGCTATAGATATTGGCAAGGCGATTGCTGATCAGCTCCAAACAGCTATCCTCCGGCAAGTGTTGGCTGATTGGTTGGAAGATCAAATCCGTCAAAGCTCGCCTCGCATTAACGATCTATTCCTAAACCTGCATTCATTCTCAAGCAACCTTTTACCTTTGGTGACCGTAGCAGTCTGCACACGTAACCGAACCGAAGAACTTGAACTATGTCTGCGATCACTGAATGCTCTGAATTATAAGAATCTTGATATCCTGATCATCGATAACGCCCCCAAGAATGACGCAACGAAACAGCTAGTTCAAGATCATTTTCCAAATATGCGCTATGAACAAGAACCACGTCCTGGGTTGAACTGGGCACGCAACCGAGCGATCCTGGAATGCAGAGGGGAGATTCTGGCATTTACCGATGACGATGTGATTGTTGATTCTGATTGGATCTTGGCATTAGTGAATATTTATTCTCACGATCCTAATGTAATGGCAGTCACGGGGTTGGTCGCTCCATTTGAACTGGAGACGAAGGCACAAATTTATTTTGAAGAATATGGGGGGTTTGGACGCGGTTTTGAACGAAAATGGTACTCTGGAACTAGATCGCGAGGGGTTGCGAAATCCTTCGGCGGTGCCGGGAAATTTGGAACAGGTGCGAATATGTCATTCCGCCGCAGCCTGTTTGACGAGATTGGCTTTTTTGATCCTGCTCTTGATGTTGGTACAGTTACTAATGGTGGGGGGGATCTGGATATTTTCTTCCGTACGTTGAAGGAAGGCCATAAACTCGTATACGAACCTTCCGCCGTTGTTTTTCATTGTCACCGCCGGAGTTACTACAAACTTAGAGAGCAAATCGCTAACAATGGAATAGGTTTCTATTCCTATTTGGTGCGCAATGCAATTTTCTACCCTGATGAACGCATCTCTATCTTCATCCTGGGAGTCTGGTGGTTTTGGTGGTGGAACCTACGGCGTCTATTGGCATCCTTTATCCGTCCGGATTATTTCCCAAGGGATCTGATTATTACCGAACTTTGGGGATCGATCAAAGGTTTAAAACGATATCATCTGTCAAGAAAAAACACAACGAAAATCATCAAAATATATGGTTCATCCTTGCCGAATAAACCTGGATTGTTATCAGAACAATCGCACTCTGAAAATCCTACAAGATCGGGCTCCGCAATTCGAAGTGTTGATATCTCTCAACCTTTAGAACTTATTCAGGGAGTCGAAGCATTTTTCAGTACTCAGGTCTTCATTACTTGGAAGAATCGGTTAATTGGCCATGTCCAGATTGAAAATTGCTATCAAACCATCAGCAAAATGCAGCTGATTGACGCCATTCTATCAGACCTATTAATGGAGATAATCGATATTGCTAGTAACGAATCTGCTGAGAAGTTGTTGAGTAGCATAATAGAATATGTTGAGGACTCCTGCCAAGATGACAGGATAACCACAAAACGAAATTCTAATTTAAAGCCCAATATATCTGTAGTGATTGCTACTTATGATCGACCTGATAATCTACGAAACTGCCTGCGCAGCCTAGTGAACCAGCAAACACAGAAATCAATGGAAATCATTGTGGTCGATAATCATCCAAAATCCGGAAAAACACCGGTTGTTACAGCAGAATTCCCCCAGATCGTTTTGATTGAGGAACCTCGTCAAGGATTATCCTATGCCAGGAACGCTGGTATCCTTCACGGTAAGGGGGAGATCGTGGTGATGACCGACGATGATGTCGAAATGCCCGCAGGATGGCTGGAAAATCTGATCGAACCATTCGCAAGAAATGATGTAATGGTGGTTACCGGGAACATCTTACCATTCGAGTTGGAAACCAAAGCGCAAAATTTATTTGAAACCTATGGTGGATTAGGCCGAGGTTACAAGACAAAAGCTGTCGACAAAAAATGGTTCGACTCTTATCGCTTTAAAGCGGTCCCAATGTGGGAACTGGGAGCAACTGCCAACGCCGCGTTTCGCGCTGATATCTTCAACCACTCCGAGATTGGTTTGCTAGACGAGGCCTTGGGAGCTGGCACACCCACTGGATGTAGCGAAGATACCATGATTTTTTATCAGGTCTTGAGGATGGGATATTCAATCTATTACAAACCAGAAGCGTACGTATGGCATAAACATCGGCGGGAAATGTCCAGTCTTCGCCGCCAAATCTACAACTATAGCAAGGGACATGTAGCCTATATTTTGACCACCCTGATGAGATATAAAGACCTTCGAGCTCTTGTTCGATTAGCAGTAGAACTACCTCTGACTTACCTCTGGCGGCTGAAAGAATACATACTTCACAAAAGTAATTATCCGCTTTCATTAATTCTATTAGAGATCATCGGGAATCTCTCTGGGGGATGGGCGCTCTTATTTTCACGATGGCGAGTAAGGCGATTAGGTCACAGTCAAAGTGGTATATCTGCTGCGAACGAGATGCGTTTGCACGCTAAATTCTCAGGCAAGAATCAGAAAACCATTTGGTACTGACGACGATGTTACGAAGACTTTCCAAACATCTATCGTAACAAAGAAAGGATCGGAATAGCGTGTTCTATCAAATCAAGGTCAGGTTTCTAAAAAACCGTAAAGGCAATCTCTTATGGCGTTATTGGAGAGCCTGGCGGGGAGATCATGTCGGCGCATATAAAGATTTACCGGAATATATTCGCAAATATGCCCCTGGAAAAAGCTTCGTCGATATAGGCTGTATGTGGGGCGTTAACGGGGAGTATGCTTTTATCGCCGAAGAGGCAGGAGCCATTGCAGTAAAGGGTGTGGATATATTTGGACCTACCCCTGAATTTGAAACGAAGAAACGAGAGTATAACTCATCAATGGAATTTATTCTTGGAGACGCCAGTCACCCAGACACGATCGCGAAAGTGGGTTTAACTGACATTGTTTTCTGTACAGGGGTTCTTTATCATCATCCAAGTCCGTTTGACTTGTTAGTCGCCTTGAGACGAATGTGTGCAGAAAAACTAATCCTACGCACTTCTACCATTCCTGAGATTCACGGATTACCCAATGCCGCAGTTTATTATCCAATGATAAAACCAAAAGAGCGGAAATTATGGAACCTCTCCGAACTTGGGGTTAGCCATCAGGCGGGTATTAGTGATGATTTCAATCCAGAGGAAGGCTATGGAAATTGGTTTTGGGGTTTAACCCCTAGTTGCGTTACATCCCTGCTTAAAACTGCAGGGTTTCGGATAGAACATAGAGTGTCAGAAGCATTTTCTCAGACCTTTATTTGCAGTCCAATCGATGCACCCTTTGTATATCGCCTACCCGATGATGATGAGGCGCGTAGAATTGCCAGAGCCATATCATCCGCAGGAACTGCACAGCCTGCCTAGTTCTCCCTTATGACAAATAACAGATTGGTTACCTGGCAGATTGCTACTATCCTAGTTTGTGCCGCAGCGAGCGTCTTTTTGGTCTCTTTCGTTTCGGCATTTATTAATTCCGCCACATCTTTGCGTAAAATTGGCATTACAAGTGAGTGGTCCACCGAAATAGGCCGATAAGTATGCGAGATTTAAGGGCGCCAAACCAGAACAACTCTTTTTTATACCTGATCGATCTGCTGCGCGAACTGATCGTTCGCGACATAAAGCTACGCTACAAACGCTCGCTGTTGGGGATCGCCTGGTCGTTGTTAAACCCACTGGCGCAGCTCTTGGTGTTCAGCCTCATCTTCGGCTTTGTATTACCCCTGAATATCCCAAATTACGCTTCTTTCCTGTTTACCGGTCTCCTGGCATGGAATTGGTTTCAGGCCTCCCTTTACGCGGCAACCGGAGCGATCGTGGACAACCGGGAATTGATACGCCGACCAGGATTTTCCGCAATAATCCTGCCGATCGTGTCCGTAGCAACTAACTTCATTCATTATTTATTGGCCCTACCGATTCTGCTGGTTTTTCTATTAATCAATGGTATCTCGCTAAATACTGCCGGATTAGCGCTGCCAGTGATCTTTGCCGTACAATTTTTATTCACGCTCAGCCTTTCATACTTGGTCGCCACCCTACATGTGACCTTTCGGGATACGCAATACTTGCTGGGAATCGTACTGCTACTCGGTTTTTACCTGTCGCCAGTGTTTTACGACGCAAGCGCCATCCCTGAACGCTTCCAGATGATTTACCGGTTAAATCCGATGGTAATTCTGATTGACGCCTACCGGCATATTCTCCTGGAAGGTCAGCTACCTGGAGGGCTGGAACTTCTGGCGCTTAGCCTGATATCAGCCGGGCTGTTATGGGTAAGTTACCGGATATTCATAGGGGCCAGTGCACAGTTTGCGGAGGAACTCTAGGTGAGCGATCCGATCATTGTCGAGGGTCTTGGCAAACGCTTTCGCCGCTATGCGTCCGACCGCCCCCGGACTCTACAGGAGGCAGTGCTGGGCGGGTTCCGCGGGCTGAAGGCTGAGGAATATTTCTGGGCGCTGAAGGACGTGAGCTTTCGTGTACCAGCCGGCAGGATGACCGGGCTGGTCGGGCGTAACGGGGCGGGAAAATCTACCTTGCTGCGGCTGGTGGGCGGCGTTGGCCAGCCGACCCAAGGACATATCTCCACTCATGGTCGGATTGGCGCTTTAATCGATCTGGGGGCTGGCTTCCATCCAGACCTGACGGGAAGGGAGAATATCTTTATTAACGGGGTGATCTCCGGACTTACACGACAAGAGGTTACGCGGCGCTTCGACTCCATCGTGGGATTTTCCGAGTTAGGGGATTTTATCGACAGTCCATTCCGCACCTATAGCACAGGGATGCGCATGCGGTTGGCATTCTCAGTGGCAGTGCACACCGATCCTGACATTCTTCTTATCGACGAAGTGCTGGCAGTAGGCGATATGGCCTTCCAACAAAAATGCCTGGATAGAATTGAAGAGTTTAAACGCAATGACTGCGCTATCCTGCTGGTCTCCCACGACACCTCCTTAGTGGAAGAGCTGTGCGACGAGGGGCTGTGGTTGAACGCGGGGCAAATTCAGGCTCAGGGTCCTGCAGAGTTGGTAGTGCAGCAATACGTACATGAAATGCAGGCGGAAACCCAGCGGCGCACTCCCTCCGCCTGGCCTAGCTATCCGGTGCGCGATGGTCAGGTGCTGCAAGTCAATGATAATCGTTTCGGATCGCTGGAAATGGAGATTCAAAACGTCCAGCTATTGAACTTAAAAGGCGATTTGGTTACCAGATTGGACAGCGGAGATGCGCTTTCCGTTGAATTTGACTATAACATTCCGCAAGAGATCGAGCCGCCAATTTTCGGAGTTACCATCACCCAATCAGATGGGCTGATTTGCTACGATGTGAGTACAGCATCGGCGGGACTTGATCTCCCAAAATTGCGGGGGCGAGGTAAAGTAGCTTTACACATCGAACGACTTGACCTAATCGGTGGGACATATTTAATTTCTGTAGGGGCTTACAAAAACGATTGGTCATACGCCTATGACTATCATTGGCAGGTATACTCTATCACGATCGAACCGCCAAGTAGTGAAAAGGGTGTTCTACGTCCACCCCACCACTGGGAGATCAATGGATTAAGTTGTTCTGATTCGCCCAGAACCGATCGTGACGACGCAGAAGGGAATTTAATTTAGAGTTATGGAAAAGAAATCTAATTCCCCAATCATGCAATTGGTCTTCAGCCTGCTGGCAATGTGCCTGTTTGTTGCCTATTTCTTCTATCTATTTGTGATCCCCCAGACTCCAGCCCGCTCAGCTCGTCCAAGCGCTTCTTTGGTGTCAGATTTTCCCCTATGGTCATGGATCGTTTCACTGCCTCTTCCGGTTCCCAATGATCCAAAATCCGTTGCTATCTTGCTGGTTGCACTTACCCTTATCGCCTTCGCTGCTTATGGTTTGGTGATATTTCTGAGCTGGAAACTTCGGGCGCGCCCTGGTTCGCTGGCACTGGTTCTAATTCCTGCTTGCGCATATCTGCTCCTATCGACCTTGGCCTTACCAAACCTTAACACGGACATCTTCAACTATATGTTACGAGGTCGTTTGACCGCAGTTTACAACAAAAACCCGTACGTTGCCGCGGCTGACGAAATTCCGTACGATCCAGTATATCCTTACGCCAGCCATGACTATACCGACGATGCGGAGTGGTGGAAGCTTCCGCTATGGACATCCATAGAAATTGGCCTCGCCAAGCTTACCGGGCAAGATGTCGCCAAGAATTTGCTGATCTACCGTACCGTTTTTTTGCTCGTAAATGTCTCTAACCTCATTCTTATCGCCATAATTCTCAAGAAGATCTTTCCCGGTTATTTACACACCGGTCTGGTCGTGTATGCGTGGAATCCGATAATAGTAGTATTAGGTCAGAGTAAGGGCGATACATTTATTGTTTTCTTTCTTCTGTTGGCGATTTTATTTCTGGTGTTCGAGCGCAGAAACTTTGCCATCATACCCTTGACATTGTCGGTATTGATAAAGTTGACCACTCTTCCCTTGGCAGCGGTATACCTACTAATGTATTTGAAGCGAAAAAGATGGAAGGATTACATTGTCCTGGGAATCCTTTTTGCTATGACAGCTGCGTTCTTTTACATACGCTTTGGACTGGGAGAATATCTTACTACTCAACTTCTCAGTATTATCGGTATGTCAGGTGCGTCTGCACCTGATTTCCTTCGTTTCTTCTTGAGAGTGATCTTTGTCGGTTTGATTTTCGCAGTTGGGCTTACCCGAAGCGGGGAACCGAAGCAGATGATTTGGGGCTGGCTGCTTCTAGCACTATATTTCTCCTTGTTTCTGGTCAATCACGAAAAGGCCTGGTACCTGATACCACTGATTGCACTGGCTTGTCTGATCCCTGATTGGCGTGCTATATCCATGACCAGTGTGGTTTCATTCACGGGATTCCTTATATATGCCTGGAACACGGGCTTTAGTACTGAATTTGCGGCGCCAATTTTAATTTCATTTCCAAGGTATATTATTTATTTAACTCTCCCGATTGTTGTTGTAATTGCAATTGGCGCAGTGCTCTTATGGAAGAAACTCCAACAGAAGGGCAGGCGCCAAGTTGGAGATATCTCCCACTCATTATCCCAGCAAGAAGGATAACAGGTTTCTGGTAGAAGGAACATAATGTTAGGACTTACGCAGTTGGTGGGAGGATGGGAGTGTTTGGGCGGGCGTTGCCCAAACACCCCCGATTTTACCCAGAACTGCGTAATTACTAAATGTTATATATTGGGCGATACAGGAGCTGCAATTAACGAGGTGGGACACGAATGACCCGGAGGGAGCCGGGTCAATGGGTCAGGTCAGCCGGGTTGAAACATGGGTCGTAATCGTTGCCGAGGACCAAGCGATAGGCCACCGGGCTTAAAGGTTCTGGGCTGGAGACCAGGCTGGAGGCGGGCATTCCCAAGGCCTCGAGCAGGGCGCGGCTTTGAGTGGGATCCTGGGCGGAAGTTAAGTCGTAGAGCTGGGTGTGCTCCTGCGGGGGGGAGTCAGCTGAGGCCAGGCGGGTTTCGAAGCCAGCGTAGTGCAGCCTTTCGGCGGCCAGGATATCCAGGTCGGGGCGATCCGTGCCGTTGTGGATTTCGACCACGGTTTCCAGGTGAGCAGCTTCGCCCTCACCGAGAGGGGACATGGCATCCTGGATCAGGGCTTGTATAGCGGGCAGATCCGGCAGCTGTACTGCGGCGCCCTGCGGGGTACGCCAGGCGACCAGGTGGTCTCTGTTGATATAAAAACTACGAACGCTGGGGGCACTCAGGTCTGAGGCCAGGGGCGTCAGGGCTAACAGATCGTCGAGGGACAAGTCGGTAGTGACTGTGTAACGTAAGTCGTGATACAGGCGAGGCAGGTGGGGGATCACGTTCAGTCTCAGGGCTTGGGTGTAGATGGCGCGCAGCACTTCCTGCTGGCGGCGGCCGCGGTCGAAGTCGCTGGAGCGCAAGCGGGAACGAGCGTACCACAAGGCCAAGTCGCCATCCATATGAACCAAGCCGGGTCCGATGGTGTACAGCTGCCAGTTATTGGGATCCTGATCGGAGCGCTTGGGGTTGATGATGTGCCAATCGGTGAAAGGGCAAGCCAAAGGCACGTCGATGCCACCCAGGGTGTCAACGATCTGGCGAAAACCATCGAATTCAATCATGGCGACGTGATCGATGCGAATACCAAGGTTGTAAAGCAAGGTATCTTTGAGCAGAGCCGGGCCGCCGCCGGGGTAACCGGAGAGCTCACCCTGCTGGTATGCGGTGTTGACCCGCTGCATGGTCCAGCCCGGGATGTAGACGTAGAGATCGCGCGGGATGGAGATGAGGGTGACCAGGCGTTGTTGCGGGCGCAGCGAGACGATGATGAGGGTGTCGGTGCGGAAGGAGGTTGTCCGGCGGTCTGAGCCGACCAAGAGGAAGTTAATAGCCTCAGAATCACTAAGCAAAGGAAAAGGAGGCGGTACAGGGGTCACCGGAGTGGGACCAAGCCCGCCTGAATTGGGAGCGGGCCAGGTAGATAAAGCGGTGGGGGGAGGCGGGGTTTTCGTGGGAGTGATAAGGTCAGTGGGAGGGGCGGTTTTGCTGGGAACCTGGGGTTGAAAAGGGGTGAGGCTGGGCATCCCGGTCCATGAAACCAAAGGGGGCGGGATAGAAGCGTCGGGGGAAAAAGATTGGCGTCTGACCGCAGAGAACAAAGGGAAATTACAAGAGCTCAACAGCGAAACCAGGATCAATAATATATAAAGAACCCCCCGGCGAAAGAATCTGCCATGGGGGCTGCCGATTGAAATCTTGGGCGGAGCACAATCCATCCAAGGATGGGATCTTTGAGAGCTCATGGACTGTTGATGGCCTGCTTGATAATTGGCAAAATGGCCTCACGATTAGGGAGCAGCACCTGCGCCCCCGTGGGCGTGACCCAACCGGTGACCTGCTGGCGACCAATCAGGTAATGTTGGATGAGGGAAGTGTCGCTCATTTTAGCAGCTAAAGGTACCAAAGAAGCCACATCGCTAAATTTGAGATCGGTGGTGACGTTGTCCTTATAGATTTTGTAGAGATCAGGGGCACGTTTGATGCCGTTCAGGCTCAGCAGCTTGACAAAAGTAGCCTGCAAGACCTCCTGTTGGCGGCGAGTGCGTTCGAAGTCGCTGGTAGAGTAACGAGAGCGAACATACCATAAGGCGGTTTCGCCATCCATATGATTGGTGCCGGGAGGGACATAGTAATTGCCATAGCCATCGCGATGGTCGCTGAGACCCACAGCCACCTGGACATCGACCCCTCCCAGGCTGTCGATGACCTGTACGAAGGACCAGAAATTGATCATGACGAAATGATCGAGACGCACCCCGAAGTTGTATTCGAATGTCATGGCAGTAGTCTCAAAACCACCATGAGCCTGAGCAGTGTTGATCCGCTGGGTAGTCCAGCCTGGGATATAAACGTACAAATCACGCGGGAAAGAGGTCAGGCTGGCAGTCTCCAACTTAGGATTGAGAGAGAGCAGCAGGATGGTATCGGTACGAAAACCGCCATCTCCGGGGCGTTGGTCTGAGCCTAGCAAGAGGATGTTGACCTGACCGATAGCTTGAGGTAGAAGACCGACCGGTGGAGAGACGGCTATGCTGGGAGGTGCGCTGGGACCGGGGAAATCAGCCCATCCCCGGGGAAGAGAGGTAGGCGTGGGAGGCGGTAGGGTGGGAGGGAGGGCGGTCATGGTGGGCAGCCAGGTGGGGGTGGGAGGCAAAGGCTGGAAGGGGGTAGGCGTAGCAGTGGCATCCGCGGCAGCCACCACCAAGACCGGACCATCAATGCTACTTACGGCAGGTCCAGCCATTGTAAACATACCGGGCATGGTACAACCCGAGAGGGCCAGGGAGAGAAGGATTAACAGGAATTTGTAGTAGCGTATCACAGGCGGCATGATGATCAGTTCTTAGACGGTAAGATTGATTTTTTTGTTCCAAGCCATTGGGGGGTAGCGCTGGAATCAGGCATGGGCATAGGATAATCGGCGGGAGCTGCTGGGGAGGTTAAAGTTGAGGTGGGTGTCTCCGTAGGCGTGATGGTAGGTGGGATGGAGAAGACGGTGGGGGTGATGGTCTCCGTAGAGGTGCTGATGACAGCCATGGTAGGTGTCGGTAGGCTGGTGGGTTCAGTGGTTTGGGTAGGCTCCTGGGTGGCCGTTTCGGTAGGTTGTGGTTGGGTCGTGGGCGGGGGAGGCGTATCGCTGGGAAGCGGCGAAGGCGTGATAGAAGGCGGGAGTGGTGTTCGAGTTGGAACGGGGGTATCGCGGGGTGTGGGGGTTATGGTGGGGAGGTTAGGGACATATATGGTTTGACCGGCGACCAGTTTATTAGGGTTAGAGAGGCAATTGGCGTGCTGCAAGTAGCGATAATTTAAGCCGTAAAGCGAGGCGATGTGGTAAAGAGTATCGCCGGGCTGGACGATATAAGTTTTCCAACCCGCAGGGGGAATGCAGTGAGTTGGAGCTGGTGGGGGTGGGGGGATGGGGGTATCTGTAGGTGTTGAAGTAGGAATGGAGGTAGGGGTGAGCGTGATGGTGGGCGTGGGCAGCGGGACATTGACATCCGTCCCCGCGGGTAAAAGGGTGTCGACCGCGGTGGTGCAGTTTTTGCTGGCCATCTCCTCCTCGCTAACGGCATAAGCGCGGGCAAGGATAGCGAGCGACTCGCGGCTGCTAAGCGTAATACGTACCCAGCCAACGGGTGGAGGGCAGATGGAAGTTTCGGTTGGAGAGACCTTGGTGGCGGTAGCGCTAGCGGTGGGAGGCATAGTGGCTGTATGAGTAGGTTGGCCGGGAACAGGGGTAGCTGGCGATGGCAGGGACGTAGGCAGCAGAGTTGGGGTAGGCGAAGGGGAAAGGGCGGCAACCAGCACCTCCCGTAGGTTCCCCTCCGCAAAAGCCAAAGCAAAGCTGCCCAATACTATGAAGACCGATATAAGGGCTGCTAAGGTACCAAATAAGAAGCCCGGGAAACCCTGGAAAGCGTTTTTCATGCTGCTAGGCCAGCTGATCCTCTGAAGGTGAGGGGGTCGCAGCAATAACCATCACGGGAATAAGCACGCTGAAAGTTGAGCCGTAACCCATATCGGTATCCACCCAAACGCGGCCTTGATGAGCTTCAACCAGCGTTTTGACTACCGAAAGCCCCACCCCTCTATCGCCGACCCCAGGAATTAGCGGATTATCAGTCCGGTATAAGCGTGTGAAGAGGTGTGGGATTTCCTGTGAGGGGATGCCGCCGCCTTGGTCAGATACCTGCATGAGCAGGTATCCACTCTGGTCGCCTGTAGTTTCCAGGCGGGCATATAGGGAGACCTGGCCTGCCCGAGGGGTAGCGTAACAAGCGTTTTGGAGAAGATGGAGGATAATCTGGCCAAGGGCGTCGCGATCAGCCTGGAAAGCTGGAAAAGGTTCGTCCATATCAAAGCGGAGATCGATACCCTTCTCTTTAACCTGCTGGGAGACTGAAGCTATGGCTTCATCGACCAAGGCAGGCAGTTCAAGCGGTTCAGGCGGTAAAACCAAAGCGTTCGAAGCAGTAATGGCGACCTGCACTAAATCTTCGACAAGGACGCGCAGGCGCTCGCCAGAGGTTTTAATGCGGTCGAGGAACCTGCGTTGCAAGGCGCCCAGGATCCCAACAGATTCGCTGAGCAAAAGGTCGGCGTAGCTAATGATGGATGATAGCGGCTGTCTCAGCTCCTGAGCAAGTGAGGCGATGGCCTGGGCCTCAACGGAGGGTACCGATTGAGGGGCTCCGCCACGTTCAAGCAGCAGAATTTTCTCGTCAGCCCCGGCAAGCGCATTGCGAGTGAAAGCCAACTCCTCCAAGGCAAGGCGCAGCTCGGCTTCAAGATGCTGGATTTCTGCGGTGCGAGAGGCTTCCCGAGTTGGGGTGGGTGCAGGTTGGGGGGCAACCGCAGTCTCTTGGGCTGACACCAGGGCCGCCAGGCCTTCAATACTCTTCTGGTCCTGAGAGGTCTGAGCTTGAAGCACCTCCAGATTTGCCTGAAGGCGACGGGCGTGCTCTTGAGTCCGGGCGAGCTGCTCCTCAAGGTCAGGAACTTGAGCGGAGCGCTCTAAGAGATCCACCATAGATTCGCTAAGCGCGACCAAGGAACATTCATCTTGTTTGGTCCAGCCACGGTTGGAATAGGGAGAGAGAAAAACCAGACCGGTGAGAGCTGGTCCAACAACCGGAAAAGGTACAACCAGCAAAGGACCAGAACGAGAAAGATTTAAAGCCTGGCTAAGTCCTTCCAGATCGGCCGAGGTGCTGCTGGCGGGCAAACGCAGGGGCGCGCTACGATGCAGGGCAGCCGCAAGCAGAGGCACCTGATGGGCCTCGAGAGGCGCGCTTTGCAAAGGCAATTGACGAATAAAGTCATAACCACAAAGAATGGAGAGCGAGTCACCCTCCTGAGGTGTCGAAATCATCAAGCACAGGTCGGCAGATACAGATTGAGAGAGAATCCGGGTAATAGCAGGACAATTTTCTTGCAGGGAAGCTCCTGAGAAGAGTTGCAGGAAGATTTCGAAGAGGTCAGACCTGAAAAGAGGCGCTTCTACCGGCTGACCAGAAGGAGAGACCTGGGCTGGAGAAAGAGATACCGGCACCTGGAAGCGCTGCGGTAAGGTGAGCAGCAGGGGATAAGCGAGCATCTGAAACAGGCGCACAACCCCAGGGAAGTCGTTTTCAGGGAGGGGGTCCCACAGGTGGACCAAATAGCCCAGCAAGAGCAAAGCTAACATGATTTGAGCCGTTATCCAACCGTTGGGGCGGCGAAGGTACAATATACAGGCCCCCAGCAGTACCAGAAACAGATCAAAGACTCCCCACACGCCATCCGGCAGGGAGCCATTGAAATAGGTATCCAGACCCCGATTCAGCCACCAGATTGCTGAGAAGAGCGAGAGGGCCAGTACCAGCAATCCAAGTAAAAAACTGGCAGCATCGGCCAAACGGAGCGGCTCGGGGAAAGCCCATAGCCAGATGATGAGGATAAGACCGAAGGCGGTAAGGGCGCGATCCAGGACGGGCAGCAGATAAGGGGGAAGAACCGGGTTCTGCATGTTCAAGCCGCCAACCACAAAAAGAAAGCCCTGGCTGGCCAGGAGCAAAGCCAGACCAATGGTGGTGCGACGGCTTTGCGGGAAGCCGCTGACGTACCAGGAATGGGCAGCTAAGGAGAGGGCGCCGGCGACGGAAAAGGCCACCACAATGTTGTAGGCCAGTACGCCGGGGGGAGTGGTCAGGATGGTAAAGATTTGGCGGAAGAAAGGAGCCATGGGTAAAACCCTCTCTGATCGTGATTATAGCACGGGGTATTAGGGTGGCAATGGGGAACGAAAAGGTTGAACAAACCATGATTTAAAGGTAAAATAGCGGGCGCAAGCCGAAGTGGCGGAATTGGCAGACGCGCTACGTTCAGGGCGTAGTGGGCATTACGCTCGTGTGGGTTCGACTCCCACCTTCGGCACTGCAAAATCGAGATCTCATCAAGATGTCCCCGCGGCAAGCTCGTGGGGATGCTTGCTTTTTTGTAACCGGGACAACTTGCGCCAAAAAGCAGGCTGCGGTAAGATGATGGTATGAAACGCCAATGGCTTGGTTGGAAATATGCACTAATGATCATCGGTCTGGTAGTGCTGGCCTTGCTGGTGATGGATTTCAACAGCCGCATGGAGGACCTCCGGCGGTTGAGAGACCAGCAAGGGGTAGTAGTAAGGGAAGTGACCGAGATGGCAGAGACCCAGGCGCACCTGGAGACCCAGATCGCTTTCGCCACTTCGGAGGGGGCAGTGGAAGAGTGGGCCTACGTGGAAGGGCACTGGGTGCGGCAGGGCGACCAACCGGTGGTGCCGGTATCCCCGCCTGGTACTACCCCACAGGCGACTTCATCGCCGCTGCCGACGCTCCAGCCCGCCAGCAATTGGCAGATCTGGGTGTCGCTGTTCTTCGACCAGCCGGCCAAGAGATCCCCTTGACATAAAATTTCTGGGTTGCTATAATATAATTTCGCATCGAGATTAAGCAAGATGCTAAGCGATGCGGGGTGGAGCAGAGGCAGCTCGTCGGGCTCATAACCCGAAGGTCCCAGGTTCGAATCCTGGCCCCGCTACTAGGGCCAACGCCAAGGCGTTGGCCTTTTCGTTTCTCCGGGACGATCCCTCGAAACCTCTCTTCCAACCCAGAGAGGAACCATGCGTTATGGGTAAGTTGCAAGAGGCTTGCCAGAAAGGAACTTTTAGGATGAACCGGATCCCCCAGGGCTTGGTTGTGCCTCAAGCCATCTCCGGTTCCCTGGGGTTCAAGATGGCCGAGGGCCTCAGCCCACGGACCCTCACGGGCTACGAGCCTCGCCAGCTTCAGTCGATGCATGAAAGGGGTTCATCGCCCTAATGACAAGCCGCCAGCCCGGCGATTCTGTGCAACCGCCGGTTTGTTATTTAACGCAGTTCCTTATCACTTTAGTTTCCGCTAACAGCGGATGACGAAGCTACCGGAAGTTCATTCCGGTAGCACCGAACCTTACAAAACGAGCCCTTTACCTGCTTCAAAACACCGGTGGTGGTGCCGAAGCGGTTGTTTTCCGCCTGGGGGCCAGGATACCTTTGGGTAAATGCCTCGTCACTGACGCCTTTTTGCGCAGTTGGCTAGGCAAAGGGTAACTTTGCGGAAAAGGCTTGCCCATCAGCATGCGGCGGAAGCGCCCGGGCGTTCGCCTGGGCTGGCGATCCCAAAAACCGGTGGGGGCTGCCGGAGCGGTCGCTGCCAGGTAGCTCAGGATCGATCCAGCTAGCAAGGCCAACTCCGGTAAGCGCTGGATGCTTTCTTCGGCGTGGACGAATTGGCGATGAGCGCCAACCATCTGCTTGGCTGAGAGCGGGATTTGCTCGACCGGCCAGCGGTCGTGGTACATGGCCTTCACCGTCGAGGCTTTCAGCTTCAGCGGTGTAGCCAGCAGCCAGGGTGTG
>Ga0315548_1002090_pt1 | contig 15829 bp, 13 predicted proteins | sample SalMarSW160110MG_2_FD_202540 | JGI IMG/M metagenome (GOLD analysis project Ga0315548, IMG submission 202540) | Salt marsh sediment microbial communities from the Plum Island Ecosystem LTER, Massachusetts, United States - Salt Marsh Sediment SW1601-110 ...
CTCGCTGGTATCTCCAGGCATATGGATAGGGCACCAGCACTGCCGGTAGGCTGAACAATGGGTATTCTCCCAATGTGGATGCCCCTGCCCGGGACAGCACCAGATCAGCTGAGGCTAAAGCTGCTCCCATCTCATCGTGCAAGTAAGAGAAAACATGGTACCGGCCGGTCAAACTTTCCGGTAGGTTTGATTTCGCTGTTTCGACTTCGGACCAATTAAATTCTCCACTTATGTGCACAACCTGCATATCTTTAAGCAATTCGGGTAATACTCCTAGTAATGCCCGGTTTATCGAGCGTGCGCCTTTGCTACCTCCAGAAACGAGTAAGACGGGCAGTTCCTCAGAAAGCCCCAATACCTGGTGGGCTGCCTCAATATTCCATTGGGTTAAGATTTGCCGGGTAGGGTACCCCGTAATGGTTGTGGCTGTGCTCTCGGGAAGGTGAGCGCGGGTCTCTGCTACAGTTACAGCGATATGATTGGCGAAGCGAGACAAGGTTTTTAAGGCTAACCCTGGTTCGATGTCCGGCACGTACAATAGAACCGGTGGGCGCTGCTTAGACCTCACCAGAAATCGGTTAGCAAAAGCCACCGGCACCGCCAGGTAACCACCAGTAAAAAGCATTACTTGCGGATTGAATTCAAGGATCAGGCGTCGGGCTGCCAAGGTTCCTCGCGCCAGTTTCCAAAGATTTCCAGGCAAGGAGGTTGCACCCACGCCATGAATACCAGCTGCCGGGATTTCTCGAAAGGGGATACCCGCTCTAGCTACCAATTTAGCCTCCAGACCCCTACGTCCGCCGACCCATAAAGTCTGCAATTCGTCGGGCGGTGAGCTCGTTTGATTTGCTGAAAGCAAGCGATCATCTTCGTTTTTCAGCCTCTCACTTCCGAGTTCTAGCGCCTGAAACACGGCTAGGGCGGGATACACGCCGCCGCCCGTCCCGCCAGCGCAGATCAACAACCGCATCGTATGCTCTCTCTTCCACTTCTTTGCTATGGGCAGACATACGGGAGATATTTAACAATATCCCAACCGCCGCCAGTGACACAACCAGATTCGAACCTCCGGCGCTGATAAAGGGCAAGGCATTACCGGCAAAAGGCACCAGGCCAACCAGCACCGCCATATTGATAAAAGCTTCTATGGCGATCCACAAGCTCAATCCAGCGGCCATCAACTTTCCTAAACCATCGGGTGCCCTTTGAGCAATCACAAGGCCCCGCCACAAAACCATCACATATAATAAAACCAGGCTAGACGCTCCAGCTATGCCTGTTTCTTCTCCCACAACTGCGAAAATACTATCCGTAGGAGGTACAGGCAAACCGGTTAATTTGGTATCTGCTCGACCGATGCCTACCCCGAACCAACCGCCCTTAACCAGGGCTTCTAAGGCTCTTGATAAGTGAGCCGGAGCAAGCGTCAGATCATTCAAACCAGCCAGATAAGCATCCACCCTTTCTCTTCCAGTTGGATGCACGCGAAATACGAGCCAACCAACCACCACACCCAATATAAGTAAGATAGCAATCTGGCGTAAATCACTGCCCGCCAGAAAAAATAAGATCCCACCCAGAATAAAAATGGTCGTGGCGGCGCTCAAATCAGGTTGCACCACAATCAAGCCGCCCAGAACTCCCAGGATCATCCCTAAGGGGATTAATCCAATATGTACGTCAGCTAGCTGGTCGCGCTTGGCGTACAACCATACCGAGAGATAAATCACAGTCATGAGTTTAGCCGCTTCGGATGGCTGCACAGATCCTCCAAAGATTGTGCGTGTCGCATTATTGATTACCTCGTTGATCACTAAAACAGCCACCAGGCCTGCAATGGTCAAACCCATAAGGGGTATCGCCCAAAATTCCCAACGATGATAATTTATGAAGACCAGGAAACTTGCTAGTAGAATCCCAACAACCATCCACATCAATTGCCGGTTAAACATATAATTCGGTGACTCGTGCAACACGACCAGCGAGTAATCTGTACTGGCTGAATAAACCATCACGAGGCCAAAGATAAGCAAAGTGATGACAACCAGCAACAAGGGCACATCGATTCCGATGCGCGCAGAACGCTTTCCAACTACTTTTTTCTGGGGTTTTCGACGGATCATTTCTCTACCAAGTGTCAAGGGAGTTCCATTACCCATTTTCTAAACGCCTCCCCGCGATCTTCAAAATCGCGAAATTCATCGAAACTCGTCCCACCAGGCGCCAACAAGACCACATCCCCTTCCGACACGATCTGGGCTGCACAATGGACTGCTTCTTGCAGACTGTTGCATTTCTCCACCGTGTAGGGTCGCTGCCCATCATCTTTTAGATCTTTGCCTCCGGAGGATTCCAATGTCAGGGCGATTTTCTCCGCCGCTTCTCCAAAGATTATCAAGTGGTCTACTCGTTGTTCAACCAGGAGGACGAATTCGTCCCAGGGTAAATTCTTATCTCTTCCGCCTGCCAGCAATATCAAGGGCTCATTAAAGGATCTCATCGCAGCAATGGCTCGCTCTGGCGCTGTCGCGATTGAATCGTTGTACCAGTCCGCCCCACCCCAAGATCGCACAAATTCCAGGCGATGAGACACCCCAGTGAAACCCGAAACCCCGGCTCGCATAGCCCATTCAGGCAATCTGGCAACGTAAGCGATCGCACAGGCAGCTAACACATTCAGTAAATTATGTTCACCACGCAATAGGATTTCCTGGCGATTGAACAGGCTGATCTCACCTCGGTCTCCATTTAAAATTAATTGGTCATCCCGCATAAATGTGCCACATAATCCATTCGACGGCTCTTCGATCCCAAACGAGATCACTTTACCTATAGCTTTTTCTGCCAGGCTCCAGGCCAGCGGGTCATCCCGCCCTAAAACAACCGCAGGAAGGCTACCATCACTCCCGACAGGCGTTTGGAATTCCAGGATACGAGTTTTCGCTGCGATGTATTTCTCCATAGTGCCATGCCGATCGAGATGGTTGGGTGTCAAGTTTAGAACAGCCGCTATTTGCGGCGAGCGAGTCATGATTTCCAGCTGAAAGCTGGACAATTCCATAACTGCCAGATCGTCACGACTCATCTCATCTACATGGTTTATTAATGGCGATCCTATGTTGCCACCGATCCAAACCTTAGCATAGGGGCTGGCAAAGAGCGACCCACGGACCGCTGCCTGCGCCACACGCCCAACCAGAGTGGTTGTGGTGGTTTTGCCGGCCGAACCGGTTATGCCTATTACCGGGCAAGGCGCTTGCTCCAAGAAGATCTGCGAATCGTTTGATAGCTGAACACCTCGGCTCCTAGCCTGTTCGAGTACAGGCAGAGAAAGAGGCACACCACCGGAAACGCAAATCAGCTCAACGCTATCCAACAAACTCACCGGATGCCCTCCCAAAACCCACTTTACGGGAAGATCTTTTAGAGACTCACGCGCTGGCTGCATTTCATTTTCCGTAAGCCGGTCGTTAAGTACCACCTGAGCGCCATGTTTAACCAGGTAACACGCCAGTGCAATCCCCTGACGGGCTGCTCCGATAATAACGACGTGTTTGCCATCCCAATTCGCCATGCTTCACACAACCGCTAATGCAACGCCGATCATAGCGAAGAGAAGGCTGATTAACCAGAATCTTTGCACAATCTGGGTTTCACTCCACCCAGATAGTTCAAAGTGGTAGTGTAGAGGAGCCATCTTGAATATTCGCCTGCCACCAGTTAATTTAAAGTATGCCACCTGCAAAATATCGCTTAAAACCTCACTTACCGGGATTATCGCAATCAGCGGCAATAAGCTCCACTGGCCGGTCATTAAAGCCACTACCCCCAGGGTAGCACCCAATGATAGCGAGCCGGTGTCTCCCATTATCAGATTCGCCGGATGAACGTTAAACCAAAGAAAGCCAAATACCGCGCCCACCAGCGTAAAGCAAAAACGAGCCAGGAAGATCTGTTTCTGGATTAAAGCTATCGCGCCGAAAGTAGCAAAAGCAGTTGCTGATATCAAGCCAGCCAGACCATCCATACCATCCGTGATATTGACAGCATTCGAAGTTGCTACGATAACGAACATAGCCACCGGGATATACCAAATCCCGATTTCAATCTCATCTTTGTAGCCAGGCAGGTACAATTGGGGTACCTCTAAGACGTAGTACAACCCAATTGCCACCACAAGGGCAAAGACCAGCTGTATGAGGAATTTAGTGCGCGCCCGCATGCCTTCCCCGCGTTGTCGGCGACCGCGCAACTTCTCCCAATCATCGCTGGCGCCCAGGAAAGCATAAGCCAGCATCACCCCTAAAGGTAACAGTACGGAGCGCCCTAATACGGTCAGTCCCAATAGCGAGCCTGCATTTAAAAGCGCAGTTATCAGTGCAACCGGCAGGACGATCATCACACCACCCATGGTAGGTGTACCCATCTTGTTAAAGTGCCGTTCCGGTAGTTCCACCCGGATCGAATCGCCCACCTTGAAGTGCAATAGCAGCCGCAGTAAGGGCGTACCCCAAATGACGGTGAGCATGAAGCTGAACCCTGCCAGAGCCAGGGCCATGGAGGCCTGTGTCATTCACGCCCCTCCAGGGCTGCCACAATTAAATCCATGTTCATGCCACGCGAACCCTTTACCAGGACAACATCACCTTCACCCAAACGTTTTTGAAGGAATTCAATAGCCTGTTGATTGTTCCTCAATTCTGTGATCAAATTTCGCTTTAAACCAGCTCGTAATGCTGCTGTGGCGATCATCTTGCCTCGTTCTCCTATCGTGACCAGCTCGTCAGCCACTTCTGCTGCCCGCATGCCAACCATCTCATGTCCGTGGGACTCGTATCTTCCCAACTCCAACATGTCACCTAACACTGCAACTTTACGACCTTCCAACTCCTCCAACAGATTCAAGGCCGCCAACGTGGATTGTGGTGAGGCGTTGTAAGTGTCATCAAGGATCAAAGCCCCGCTCATCGACCGCACTGCCACCAATCGCAGCTGAGCATGACCTGAGCGTAAGCCGCCAAAGACCTCTTGCCAGGTAAGACCATCCATCAATCCAACGGCTGTAGCTCGTAAGGCGGTGTGTACGGAATGTCTTCCAATCAAGGGTACTCGCATATGAAAGACTTCATTACGATAATGCAAGCGGAAGCGGATTCCCTCCAGGCCCAATCCTTCCACACCATCGGCCCACAGATCAGCTTTCGGATCCAGACCATAATAAAACACCTTGGCGCGTGTTAGCTGCGACATTCGTCTGACCCGAGGGTCGTCATAATTGAGAATTGCCACTCCTTCAGGTGCAGGAGGCAGAGCTTGGACCAGTTCCGCCTTTCCTTTTGCAATGGCCTCTTGCGAACCAGCTCGTTCGGCGTGGACGATGCCAACATTGGTGATTACGCCGATGTGAGGCCGCGCCAGATCGCATAGAAAGGCGATCTCACCGGAGGTGTAAAACCCCATCTCTAGAATCGCCCTTTCGTGAGCTTCTTTCAACCTGAGTAGAGTGAGGGGCAGGCCAATCTCGTTATTTAGGTTACCCGGATTTTTTAATGTGCGATAACGCTGGCTTAATACTTCTGCCACTACTTCCTTGGTGGTGGATTTCCCTACACTTCCAGTGATACCTACCACCCGAAGATCAATTTTCCGGCGCCAAAAACGGGCAATTTGTTGTAAGGCATGCAGCGTGTTGGCGACTCTCAAACAGAATGGAGCATTACCTAGGTCTGCTAATTCATCCAGATGCCCATCACTTCGCAGGTCCACCACCGGGAAACGATCTGGGAGATCTCTTTGCACCAGCGCAATGATGGCTCCTCGATCTAAAGCTTCCTGGATGTAATCATGACCGTCCACATTCTCACCGGCAATAGCTACAAAAAGCGAGCCTGGGATTACCTGGCGGGAGTCGATGGTCGCTTCGTTGATTTCTTGACCAAACGATCCGGGCCTAATTCCGGTTAAAGCCTCCAAAATATCCGCCAGCATGAGCATCCAGGTTCATCCTTTTACTCAATACAAACAGCCTAAAATTCATGCCAAGTTTTGATTATTGACCCTCCAACAACCGCTGCCTGACTTTATCAGGAGGGATATTCAACAAAACGACTAAACGTTCTACCACTTCCCGGAAAACCGGTGCCGCTACCACCGAACCCCAAGGAGAACTGGTTGGTTTTTCCAACCATACGTATACCAGGAATTGAGGATCATCCACCGGTCCCCAGCCTACAAACGAAGCGTTGGTGGCATTGCTTGTATAACCAAAGGGTGTAGGGATTTCAGCAGTACCTGTCTTGCCTGCTACCCTATAACCCTCAATCAGCGCGTCTGACGACTCGATTTCGAGCGAGGAAGCGAGCATTTTTGTGATAGCGCGAGCGGTCTTGGGGGAGATCGGCATACCAGCAACTTGCGGTTGCGTATTATACTCCCGCCCTTTATCGATCATAGAACGGACAATTCGGGGGGTGACCATCTTCCCGTCATTTGCCAGAGCGGAAACCGCCATCACCATCTGAATTGGGGTAACTGAGACTCCTTGGCCAAACGCATTTGTTCCTAAATCGGCTTCGTACCAATCACCATCGCCAGGCAGTTTTAATCGACCAGGCACTTCCCCAGCCAAATCGACCCCGGTCAAATGCCCAATCCCGAAATCTTGCATATATTTGTAAAAAAAATTCGCGCCCGTTTTTGAAGCCACCCAAGCAAGACAAACATTTAAAGAATGTTGCAGACATCCTAGCATGTCTTGTGGTCCCCATGCACCTCCATCCCAGTTGTGGATAACTACTCCCCCGATCTCAAATACTCCGGTGTCTAAAAACGGAGTATCGGGCTTCACTGCCCCGCTATCCAATGCGGTTGCCATGGTCAACACTTTAAATACCGACCCAGGTTCATAGGATTGACTGACTGCCTTGTTAAACGGGGTGGGATTTTCAAAGATTTCGTTGTAATGCCAGTATTCATTCAAATCCAGCAAAGGAGTCGTAGCCATCCCCAAAATCTCGCCTGTTTGTGGATCCATAACCACGATTGTGCCCGCCTCTGCCCCGCTCTCCTTCAAAGCAGTTTGAAGGATGCTCTGAATTTCTGATTGAATTGCCCTGTCAATAGTCAATACCAGGCTGACTCCATCTGGGACTTTCGGGAGTTCCTCTACCCGGTTTGGATCAGCCGATATCCACAACGTTTGAGGTGTGCCCGCCAGCAGATCGTTGAACTTCTCTTCCACACCAAAATAGCCTTTGCCTTCTCGATTGACAAAACCGAGAATATTCGAAGCCAACTCTTTTTCAGGATAGCTGCGTTGTAAATGAGGGGTAAAGATCAACCCAGAAAGACTGGGTCGGTTCTTATCCTTCTGATCGCCATACGCAATATCCATTTCCTCTTTCAATTGCTCCAAGCGGGATTTTTTCTCCTCGCTTACAAAATCGGCAATCACGCGATAGATCGCTTTTTCAGAATACGGTTGGCTTACCGTGGCAAATACGTCATCATAATTAGATCCAACCACCGCGTTCATAGCCATGGCGATGGTGCTTGGATTTCTTACATCAGCAAGTTCTACCCCAACCTCATAGACCGTGATGTTACCTGCCAGGAGGTGTCCCCAACGGTCCAATATTTCTCCTCGAGGTGGCACGATCGTTTGCCAGCCTCCAGTATTTGCACTTCCACGGTCGCGAAAAACCTGGGCTTGTGGGCTCACTTGAATGCGTACCATTTGCACGATAATGAAGAACGCCATGGTAGAAAGCAATATGCCTAAAGTAAGGTAACGCCACGAATGTTCGCTTTTCATGGTTTTGCCTCCAGTAGAGGCGCGGCAGGTTCGAATACCCTCTCTCTGAGCCAATCCAACAGGGATTGGGTGTAATCGGAGGGAAGAGACGGATTGGATGGTAAAGCGAGACTTGGCGCTGGTTCAATGTTCACGGGTTGCCGGTCGGAATAACCCGGGACAATCAGATAGAGAACTTCGTCCCCAGTCTCCAGGGGATGAAAACCCAGCTCGCTAGCTCGTTTCCGCATCACCTCATCTGAGGTGATGTCAGCGAGTTGAGTCGATAAGTCTGCGTTTCCGCGTTTTATAATTTCGATTTGATAGCGCATACCTTGGATCGAGCGTCCAATTTCTGCCGTACGAGCCGATACACTTAGATAAATACCAGCCACCAGCGCTGCCAAGATCAATAGGACTAAGAACAAGCCGATCATTTGCAGCTGTTTTCGCCATGGAGCCTGAGTATAAACTTGTGTAAAACGTTGCACATCGTTCATAGCCATCTTATTCTTATTGAATTATGGGTTAAATGGATATCGCCTCTAAAATCAAGAAGAGGGTGAAATTCTTCGATGAACCTCTTTCTGAAAAATATGCAAGTGTCATGCCAAGGTCAGTGTGTTGGCAATTTCTCTACTACCCGTAAACGGGCGCTACGAGCACGAGGATTTTCTTGAATTTCTGTTTCAGCCGGTCGAATAGGACGGCGATTAAGCTCTTTGACTGTGGCTTGATGCCCACAGGTACATATTGGCTGTTTTGGCGGACAGATGCAATCACGGCTCTCTCGACGGAATACCTGTTTGACAATCCGGTCTTCTAGCGAATGGAAGGCGATTACCGCCAACCTTCCACCGGGCTTCAGAGCTTCGATAGCTTTAGGTAGCCCAGCCTCTAACGAATCCAACTCCTTGTTGACTGCGATTCGGAATGCTTGAAAGGTTCGGGTAGCTGGATGGATATCACGCTTGCCAGCCCTTACAACCCGGGCAACCACAACCGCTAGCTGTTTGGTGGAATGAATCGGACGGGCCTGTACGATCCCTCGCGCAATCCGACGAGAACTTCTTTCTTCTCCGTATCTGTACAGCAAGTTGGCTAGTTCGATTTCAGGCATTTTGTTTACCAGATCGTCGGCTGTCATTGGATTGTGGGGATCAAAACGCATATCCAGGGGTCCATCTTCTTGGAATGAAAAACCCCGTGTGGGTGTTTCTATCTGCATTGAAGATAAACCCAGGTCGAGCAAGATTCCGTCCACATCTTTCCAGCCAAGTGAATTTAACTGCTCATCGAGAGTGGTATAGGAAGCCTGAACAAGGAACACTCTTGAGCCAAAAGGTTTCAATCGTTCCCGCGCTAAGGATAAAGCCTGAGGGTCTAGGTCCAACCCCAATAAAAGGCCATCGGGCTCACTAGCTTTAAGAATTCCCCAGGCATGCCCACCCGCTCCTAACGTGCCGTCAACATAATAGCCTGCGCTGCGTGGGCGCAAAGTGTGAATAATTTCATGGTAAAGAACTGGTTGATGAGGGAGAGCTTCTCTCATGATCTGCCATTCACGCCTAAATCCCGGAGGGCGTATCACCGGCGTGATAAAATTATTGGTCGGTTGATATATCGAGTGCTATAAAGCGCTGGGCATTGGCTCCGGCATCCTCTATCTGAGCCATCTGACCAGCCCATAATTCAGGTGACCATATTTCAAAATAATCTCCCACACCGACTACTACTGCCTCACTATCAAGACCGGCAGCTTCTCGGAGAAATTGTGGTATAAGAATACGACCTGCTTTATCTACACCGACTTGATCGGCTCCAGAGAAAATCAGGCGCTTCAACAAGCGAGCCGTTGGGTCAGTCATGCTGGTGTGGTTAATACGTTGATAAACCTGGTCGAAAGAAGGCACGGTTAGCACCATTAGATTCTGGTCAAAACCCAGAGTGATATACGCACCCTCAGCAGCCAACAACTCACGAAACCGGGCCGGGATAGTCAAGCGGCCTTTGTTGTCGATGGTATGCTGATACTGGCCCAGGAACATTTGTTCTAACCCATCCTTAAACAGGTAAACGCCGGAAGTACCGGCGTTCCACTTTCTCCCACTTTCTCCCACAATCATACACAGTATATCCGAAAATTATCTTTAATGCAAGTATTTTTCTCCAAATTTACCCAGTTCACAATTTTGTTAGGTCATATTCGAACCAAGGAGCAAGAATGTCATCGTTCCCATCTACTCGAAATTACGCTTCTTTATTTACTGGTGTCGACGTCAATATCCCCCTCCTGAATGGAAATCAAAAATCATATGTGAATCTTGACAACGCCGCCTCTACGCCTCCATTCAAAGTTGTTCAAGAGACCATAAACCACTTTCTCGATTACTATAGCAGTGTCCATCGTGGTACCGGCTTCAAGAGCCAGCTCTCTACTCATGCCTTCGAAGAAACTCGCAAAACCGTTATGCGCTTTGTCGGCGCTGATCCGCATATACATACCTGCCTGTTTGGTAAGAACGCTACTGAAGCGATTAACAAGTTAGCTCACCGTTTTCCCTTTACGCCGGAAAGGAATATCGTGCTTACCAGTGGTATGGAGCACCATTCGAACGATTTACCCTGGCGTGCAGCAACCCAAACCGTTCATGTAAATTTGACGGACGATGGCCGTTTAGACGAGTCTGATTTCGACGCCAAACTTGATAAGTATGCTGATCGAGTTGCTTTAGTTTCCATCACCGGCGCGAGTAATGTTACTGGATACTTGAACCCCATCCACAATCTGGCAGAAAAAACGCATGGAGTAGGGGCACAAATTGCCGTGGATTGTGCTCAGCTCGCTCCCCATCGCAAAATTGACATGCGCCCTCTAAATGACCCCACCCATTTAGACTATGTGGCTATCTCAGCTCACAAACTCTATGCTCCCTTTGGCACCGGTGCCTTAATTGGACTGCGTGAGACCTTTGAGCACGGTGACCTCGATATGATGGGAGGCGGCACGGTCGAAATTGTCACGCTCAACGACGTGGTTTGGGCAGACCCACCTGAACGGGAAGAGGCCGGAAGCCCCAACACAGTAGGTGCGATCGCCCTTGCCGCAGCTATCAACCAGTTGGAAGCCATCGGCATGGAAAACGTTGTTTCACACGAAGCTGATCTCACTGCTTATACCCTCACGCTTTTGTCGACAGTCCCCGGCTTGCATCTCTACGGCGATGTTGATCCGCATCATGCCAAAGATCGCTTAGGTGTTATCCCTTTTAATTTGGCGAACCACTCTCACTTTCAGGTTGCAGCCATCCTGGGATATGAATATGGGATCGGTGTTCGTAGTGGTTGTTTCTGCGCCCATCCTTACATCCTTCACCTGCTTGGGCTTTCGCCAGACGAAGCTCAAACTGCACGCTCAAAGATAATCGCCGGTGACAAATCAGATATGCCTGGTATGGTGCGCGCCTCCTTCGGTTTATACAATACCAGGGGGGATGTCGAAACCCTGGTTGAGGCTCTCACCGCAATCACCCGCGGTGAATACCACCGCGAATATATCCAGGACCCTGCTTCCGGAGAATTTACACCTGTAGGTTGGAAGCCGGATTTTGATGTGTATTTCTCACTTAATAATAGCTACATCAAAAAGAACGATACTTAATTTAAATACCCCCCTAGTATTAACTTTTCCAGGGTTGTTACCGAAAACGACGCAAGACGGAACGCACTTGCCCTAGATAGCCAACCCCAAATAAATTCAAGTGGTTTAGCAGATGGTACAGATTGTATATCGGAAAGCGCTGTTGAAATCCCGCCTCAAGTGGACGAATTTCCTCATATGCTCGATAGAACGATTCCGGAAATGCGCCGAAGAGATTCGTCATCGCCAATTCAGCTTCCGCCCAACCATAATGAGCCGCTGGGTCGATTATGGCTGGTTCTCCCTTATCCCCTGTCGTAGCGTTTCCACTCCATAGATCTCCGTGTATGAGAGAGGCTGGCTGAACGGGTATGATCTCTTGAAGGCGAGCTGCCAGATTTTCGATCACATTCACCTCTACCTGGTTGAGTAGACCACGCTTGTTTGCCAGGTCTGCCTGAAAAATCAAGCGGTGCTTGCCAAAAAACGTATACCCGTCATCTGTCCAAAGGTTTACTTGGGGGGTGCTGCCAATATAATTATCGTGATGAAAACCAAATCGATCCATTGTGTGTTGGTGCAAAGCTGCCAGTTTCCGACCGAAATCAGGCCAGTATTCCTGCTGACGAGCAGCCGGTGCCAGGTCCTCCATAAGGATGAAACCTTCTCCCCACAAGTATGGCATCGGAACTCGCGGGCCATCTTGCACACTTAGCGCTTTCAAACCCTCCACCTCACGGGTGAACATATTCCCAGGGGAATTCGAGTTAGTTTTTAAAAAGAAAGTCTGTCCGAAAACGGTTTCCAGAACCATGCCATTATTAATACAACCGCCCCCAACCGGTTTTATGGATAGGATTTCGCTATATCCACCAACCTGGAGCCACTCACGAACTTCTTCAGGAATCATTTCGATAACCATCTTCTAATGCTTGTAACAAGCCTTTACAGGAGCGCTCCACTATAAGATAAACCCGCTCAAAGCCGTCAATATATCCGTAATAAGGATCTGGTACAGACTGGTTCGGTCCACTCATTGGATCGAATTCCCTTAAGAGATGGATTTTCTGGCGAGCTTCCTTGCTCGGCACTAGATCTATAAGATTGATGCGATTCGTATTATCCATCGCCACGATCAAATCAAATCGTTCGAAGTCCTCGGGTTGATATTGGCGAGCCCGGCCACTATATTCCAAACCGTGTGATGCCGCCACCCGTCGCATGCGTTTATCGGGTGGTTCGCCGATATGCCAATCGGAAGTACCTGCTGATTCAATTTGATATTTATGGTCTACCCCCGCCTCTTCCACCAGTTTTCTGAATAAACCCTCAGCCAAAGGACTGCGGACGATATTTCCGAGACAAACAAAACAAATACGGGTTCTTTCTGCCAAGCAAACCTCCAGCTATAGTTATTTATGGGTTCATTATCCTACCATATTAAGCAATAATGAATTGCTCTATGAACACCAGAGCAACGATAAAATCGCTCCGCCTGGCCTTGTATCAAAAATACGCAAATTATTAACATTAGGACTTACGCAGTTTGTGGGAGGATGGGGGTGTTTGGGCGGGAAACGCCCGTCCAAACACCCCCGATTTTCCCCTGAACTGATAAGATGAAAGCGTTCTCCTTAATGCTACACTAAGAAGTGAACAATCAATCCGATAGCAGAAAGGAGAAACGCAATGTATCCATTTTATCTTGGAATCGATCTGCATCTCAAACGAACTTACGCAGTGCTAATAGACCGCACAGGCAAAGTAATCGATGAGAGGCGGGTCCAGAACCTTGACATGATTGAATATCTAAAGGGAAACGTTCCCCGGGAGACTTACGCAGTCCTGGAAGCGACGCGTAACTGGGCCTTCATGTATGATCTCTTGGATGGTCACGTTGAGCGAGTAGAGTTAGCTCACCCGAAAGAACTCAGAGCCATTGCCACTGCGGCAGTCAAGACGGATCGGATTGATGCCAAGGTATTGGCCAATCTAGCTCGATTGAACTTTCTACCAACCAGCTACGCAGCACCGCAGGAGATCCGCGACTTGCGGCTGTATATGCGCCATCGGGAGTGGTTGGTTCGGCAACGCACACAGGCCAAAAACCGCATTCACGCAGTGCTAGCCAGCTACAACCTGGTGTCACCGATGAAGGATCTGTTCGGGGTTCAGGGGCGGGCATTCTTGGATGAGGTACTCGGAACAATCCGACCCACTGCACAACGAGTGGTAGCTGACAATTTGATCTTGGCTGACCATCTCAGTGATCAGATTGAAGCCTTGGAAGCAGACCTGGAACTGAGTGATGAGCAGAAACAAACCATCCAGCTCTTGAAAACCATGCCAGGCGTGGGTCCAGTCATAGCCATTACGATTTTGGCAGAGATTGGCGATATCCAGCGCTTCAACTCACCCAAGGCGCTCTGTCATTGGGCGGGCCTGACGCCCAGGGTTCGCAATAGCGATCAGGTTGTCCGACATGGCCACATTACCAAACAAGGCTCTCCTTACCTGAGAGCCGCCATGACCCGAGCTGCAGCTGTGGCCAGTCGCTTCAGCCCCCGCTGGTATCGTGTCCATGAACACCTGTTACCCCGCTGTGGCAAAAAAGGCGCCAAGGTAGCTGTCGCTCGACGCTTGCTCACCGTACTCTACTTCATGCTCAAACGGCAGCAACCTTACCAGGAAAACTACCCCTCTGACCGGTGAACCTGTAGTTACGCTTGGTTCTTGGAAACCGTCCAACTGATGAGGACACCGGTCCTGATCCATTGCAGTTTATCCGGGTGCGGGGTTTGGCTATCAACCAAATCCGTGGGAGCTTTGCTCCCGCTAAGCACGTTTAGATGCCTGAATCAAGGTCAATGGCTATTTCCTGCCTGACATCTTGATTTCGACCACAGCTGCTGAGTCCTTTTCCCTAAATGGGTATTGATCTCGTGTGAGAGTTTCACCTCTCGCAATCTATTGTCACGTCTTTGTGTAGTTTTTAAGGTGCTATACTTGACGACCGCTTTCTTAGATGCGTAACTACTAAAAGCTTTCTTTTCGGGTGTGAATCCATTCAAGGTCATCTGCCTCACAGGGCTTTAGACAGCGACGAGGTATGTTGATCAAAACTTTCCGCTGCATTTCGGAGGTTTCATCTAAAACCCTCAATGAGGAAGGTCACTTAATCAATCAGGAGCGTTATTTGCTTAAATTATACCCATCTAAGGGATCGAGAATCCTTCCAGAAAGATTAGTCTTGAGATTTTATCGCTAATAAAGTCACATCATCCGCTTGAGGAGCGTCTCCTTGAAAATCCCCCAAAGATTGGAGAACCTGGTCACATATCATTTGAGCCGTGGCACGAACGTGGTCACGTACACAAGCTTGTAGCCTTTTTAAACCAAAGAAGTCCCCTTGTTGGTTCCTTATATCGGTTGCGCCATCCGTATATAAAAATAATAAACCACCGGGTTTGATTTCAATAGTTTTTACATCAAGGTTAGGTTTGGGTAAAATCCCCAAGGGTTGACCCTGACTGAGAGCAGGAATACTCATCTCTCCCTGATTGTTAAAAAGCAGAGGTAGTTCATGACTTGCCCGGGCGTAGAAAAACTCTCCTTTAATACGATTTAATACGCCATACAATACAGTAACAAACATACCTTCATCATTCATATCCTGTAAGAGGCGATTTACCCGGTGCAATACGTGTGTTGGGAGGCGGTAGCGGGTGCATTCAGCCCGGAATAGACTGTGTGTGAGTGCCACAAATAGTGAAGCAGGTACACCCTTATCGGATACGTCGCCGATTAGGATGGCTACATTATCCCGGTCGAGCGAAATAATCTCGAACAAATCACCGCCGACAGCCCTGGTGGGTTCCATTTGCACTCCAAAGTTGTAGCCCTCCAGGAGTGGTAAGGTGCGTGGTAACAGGCTGGTCTGGATTCGTCTGGCAACCTGTAGGTCTTGTTCCAACCTTTCCTTTTCAATGATTTTGGCTTGGGCGGCCTGAAGATCTTGGTAAGCCCGAGTTAATTCAATATTCTTCTCTTGCAAGTCGTGAATGGTAGCATTTTCCGATTAGCGTAAACGGGTGCTAAATTCGCGCAACATATGAACGGCAAGAGACGGGCGGCGTTCGAGCATTGCATCAAAATCTTCACGGCTCATTTCCATTAGTTTAGCGTGTGTACGCGTATGTATACTGGCTGTCCGCAACTCATCTTGATCAAGCAAGCTCATTTCGCCAATATAATCGCCGGGTCCTCGGACATTGAGCAAACGTTCGTTTGAGGTTCCATAGGCTTTAATGATTTCTAATTCCCCTTCGAGAATGATAAAAAAGAGATTACCCTGCTCGCCTTCATGCACTAAGAGCGTATCGTCTGGAACTTCACAG
>Ga0315548_1002095_pt1 | contig 15813 bp, 15 predicted proteins | sample SalMarSW160110MG_2_FD_202540 | JGI IMG/M metagenome (GOLD analysis project Ga0315548, IMG submission 202540) | Salt marsh sediment microbial communities from the Plum Island Ecosystem LTER, Massachusetts, United States - Salt Marsh Sediment SW1601-110 ...
TACATTTCATTGGGAATTTGACAGGACATCCTTTAACTGCCATTTCACTCTCCCTTCCCCCCAACCGGGGGTTTAAGAGGACATCGCCCCCTTATCTGCTTAGGTTTCATCCCACTAATGCTCGGATAAGCCATACTATCAAACCTATAACTACTGCAATGCCCCACACACCACCAAACATTAATCCCATACCCGTTATCGCTCTTCTACTGAGCCCTAGTGTTAGAATAAACACGATGGCTGCTCCCGCTATACCTCCCCACAATGCGCCTGTGCCTATATCAAAACAAGTGCTAAACTCCAGACGAGACCAGCGATTGCACACATAATACCAAATGTAACAGTCGGACCAATTATCATTCCGACTCTCTCGGGCCAGCCTTCTTTATTCAAGAGAACCTCCTATCAATAGCGCCAAAGTTCCAGACCCTTCCACCCAGGCTTTTCTATTTCACTTTTAATCTCACTCTTATTCCATGCTTCTTCCGCCTCTTCAGAAGGCTCTAGACCTCTAAATAACCAATATAACATGCGAGAGTATTGAGAGGACTCGTCTTTCACTTGATTTTCCTCCCAAGTCCGTGGATTTCGCTGCTTGTATTTGTCAAGAAATACACGTGTCCCACTACTTTCCATAACTGGCTCCATGAGCTGTGAAAATTCGTCAGCGTAGTAGAGAGCCTGCCTCTCTCCTAGTTCCATATAAACCAAAAAGAGGGCTAACCCCCTAATAGATTTTGGTGATTCTAAAATGGAAAATTGTAGGGTATCTTTGTAGGCTACAAACTTCGTCCATGCTGCCCCTTTCCTCTTAGCCTGCTTTGATAAACCATATCTTTTTAACCATGTATTAGCTAAAAACCAATGTTCATCTCGGTCTGGATTCTTTTCCTTAAGGTCAAAGTAGATTTGCTCCAGTGATTTGATTAAATTCTCAGCAGGTGCTTTCTCAATCAGTCCCATCTTCCCCTCCTATTTCAGTGATTCCTCCAATCTATCCCACTCTCCTGCGGCTAGAGCTATTGCCCTCTGAGACTCATTATAGTAAGATTCTGCCTCATACAAGTGCTCGATATTGTCCGTGGCAAAATACGCTCCATATTCAGTTACCTCTTGTTTGGCATAGGTAATACCATCTATTAAATATTCCCGCAGTTTGTAACATTCTGAAGGGCATTGAAGTGCCATAAACCTACCCAATAGGTCATCATACTGTGTGCCATAAATTGCACATTTTTGGATGACTTCGGATGGGTCTAGTTGCGTTGCGGTTTCATACAAATTCGATATTTCCAGTGCTAAATCTGTAGCTTCATCAAGAATAGATGCGGTATCCTCCAGATAAGACTCCACTGGTGATACTGTAACGCACCCCCCCAACAGAAGAACCCCGGTAAATAGAATTGGAAGTAATATTTGTTTCATTTTAACCTTGCTTTCTTAATTAGTAGTTCCAATCAGTCCTATCTCTTACGCTTCCTTTTTTTGAGGAGAGCTAATCAGCTTGTTTTTTGTTTCTTGGAATTGACTGATTCTTCTTACCATCAAAATAGTTATTATGATACCAATAACATCTATCGTGTCTGATACCATATAAGCATATGTTGAGGCAAGTAAATCAGGTAACTCCTCGCTGGTGAAGCTTATTCGTATTACAATGTAACTTACAAAGTTTGATATTAGAAATAATGCCCACCACCACCCTACAATAGGTGAAGTTGCTGCACTTTTCCAAGCTGTGCCATCTGTTGTGTCTACACTTGGGGCGCTAGCCCTACATATCTCTGAAGCTACTTGATATGGGCGAAATAGACTCATGATGGGAACAAAAAACCACCCCACAGCCCATCCCGGTGTGAACCTCAAATCTGTTGCGCCCAGTGATGGCAAATTCCGGTGTGCCCTATGTATCCATATAAGGAACACGATGGCGGAGGCAAAAAATAATGCAATCTGGGCAAACCCTATCAAGGCCTGTCTGGTATCATTTGACATAGCTTCAATCCATGTTATTGTCTCCCCGCTAATGGCTCTATTCAGCAATTCAGCTTGGGCGTATCCTGATACCACAGCAATAATGTCCAGAATTAAAAAGATAATAAATATCCCCGCTACCCATTTAGCTAATCCATCAATGGCTGCAAACTGACTCCGCTTCTCATGGCTTATATCCGTAGTCATTTCTCTATCCTCCTTCCCGCCATCAGGAGTCTAAGAGGGCGGTAGCCCTCTTTCTATATATACGCCCCTTCTCCTTCGTTGCTATATGGCTTCAAGGTGAGGCTTTGTAGAGACAAACCGGTGGGCATGCGGAATATAGTTAAGGCATTAGATAAGTTGTGATCCCTAGCACACATAATAGCCCGCTACGATGGCTAACAAGTATGTTTGCCACTTAAAGGACTATACATGCCTGTATTAGTTACCTCAACATCATCTTCATAAGGAAACTCGTGCTTACATTCATCATTGCAGATAGGTTTGTTTCTATATATCAAGCAACATTCAACCTTTCGCCTTCTTGTAGTTCCTAGATTGCAACTTGCTACTTTCAAGAGTATGTAGTTACTGCAATTCTGTTTCCAACGTGGCCATTTTTCGTGTCCATCAATTCTAGAGCGTACATTATCTGCTTCTCCAATATATAGTAATTTATATGAAGAAGTATTCCATTGCCCCTCTTGAGTAGAGCGTCGCCCACATATAATCATGTAAATACCTTCTTCATCCGGTATGTTAGCAGGAATATCATCTTGCTTAATCTCCCACACACCATCCCAATTTAGCGTTTCACTAATTACTGCCATCTAAAACCTCCTTTTGTTCGGCTACTCAACTGTAAGGTCTAAACCAAAAAGGGCACCAGCCACCGCCATATTGTTTAGCGGTCTTAGTACCCTTGTTTCATCTCCCCAGCTCCCAAACCAATGTTACACTATACGGTTCCCATGCGATTTACTGTCGTCCTTGTGCGCACAACAATAACGCCTCCTTACCACTTTGTCAATACCCCAAACACTATTCTCCGACTAGACCCTTAATCCCCGGCATGGTTGTGAAGGTGCCCACCTTATTCAGAGCCCTATTCGGCCCAGAATTACGACGGGGTCCGCCAAAATCCTAAACTACAGGCCACTTTTCTGCGGGATGAATTTGAATTGTTTATGGAACGAATTGGGGGTTTTAGCTTTAAAAATTAATAGCGGGGCTGGATTCGAAGAGGACACGGGCTTCGGGTTATTAGCTTGACCAGCTTCAACCGATGATGCCCAATTGAACAAAATGACGGAATGTTAAATCCTGAGCTTTTGAGTAGGGATGAAGCTAATTTCAGAATAGGCAATAGAAATTCTCTATGCTGCTCTGTACTCATAAGCTGCCAGCCGGGAGCAGCAGTTTAACTTGTTATTGCCGAACCGACTCCCAACAACTCTGCTACTAGGTTGTCTATCTTCTGGGCTACGCCATCCTCACGTAGCGCGGTGCGGATTTTCTGCCTGGCCTTGACGAAGTGCATTTCCTCACTTAGCTGAACGGCGGCGGCTATCTGCTCCGCGCGGCTGGCGGCCTTTGACAGCTCGCGGTGCAATTCGTTTGAGTTGTCAAACCGGGGAATCGGTAGAGAAAGCATCACTTTGTCGAAATCGCGAGCGCCCCACTGACCGCGGCTCTGGAGATCTTCAGCTCGCTTGCGGGCGGTTTCACTGTTCAGGATAGCCAGCAGGTAGCGTCCCTCGCTCTTGCTATCCACTTTCATCCAGTACAGCTTGTGATCAATGATACCACCTAAATCAGCAAGTAGCGCAGCGGTAGGCAAAGTGCCGGCTTTACTGTACACCACCCTGAGCGGCGCAATCGGGAACTGCGCCGAAAGCTGGCCGTAATAGTCCAGCTGCTCTGCGAGGGTTCTCCTGCCGCTGCCGTATTGGGACCAGATACTCTCGGCCTCGGTAAGCCAACCCCCTAGATATGCATAGCCACTAGATTGAGCCTCGGCACCGCTAATCAAGTGATTCCGTCCCTTGTCCCAGGGGACTACTGAGAGAATTGGTGACAAGACCCGGAATGGCGTGATAGATTCCCCAAGGTACAGCGGACATAGAAAATCGGCTTCAACGTTGTGTCTCAGTGAGGGCACATTTTTCCAGGGTGGTTTCTCCAGATTGGAACGGCGACTCTCAACGAGGGGCGAAGCCGGGTTGGGACCTAGGATTCCAGCCTGAGCATGTTGGACCGTGAAAAGGACGCGTGGAATGATTATGGCACCCTGCCTGAAAAGGCCAGCATAACCTTTCGTAACTCTAGCGGCACGTTCGCTCGGCCAGGGAGCATCACGCCAGGAGAGGTACTGACTAGCTTCCGCCTCCGAGGCGTCGCGTCGTGGTAGAGTACCGGAAGCGACCTGCACCTGGCTCGGTAACCTTGGCCCTTCCCCCTCACCAGGCTTGGCGAAGAGCACGCAGGAAGGTACGAGGAAGAGAGGTTGCACCCGGTCTGAAAATACCCAGGCATTAGTAAATTGCACAGTGGCATAAATCAGCCTGGAACCCCTTCTTTGGGTAGTGCCATAGAGTCCGCTCCTGAAGCGGGCAAACTGGCGCCGGGTCATAGCGGCATAAGGCATGACAAAAGCAATGACTCCATTATCCCTCAGATAAAGCTCCACGCAACGCACGAAGAAGTAAGCCGACAGGTCCTGCTGTTGGGCCACCTGTCCCTGCCAAATGCCGAATGATTGACACTCGGTGCGGAAACGGGCCTGTAAGTCGGCATCCATGAAGCGGTAGGAGAGCCATGGGGGATTACCAATAACCACATCTGCTTTCTGCGCTGGCTGAGCTAGCCAGATCGGGCGTACCAAATTACGAGCTACGAATCCCCATATGTGGTTCTTACCACTACTATCGAGCTGATGTAGAGCGTCGTAGGTGCGGGCTAGCGTATTCAGAGCAGAAGAACCCAAGTGGTAGGCGCGCTCCAGCCAAGCCACCAATCCCTCAGCGGGAGTGTCTTGTTTGCTTAAATCCAGCATCCGCTCAACAACAGCGTCAAAAAGTGCGGGATCACGGGTGACTTCAAACGGAAATTCCAGAAGCTCAGGGCTATCCGGCACTTCAATCAGAACATCGCGCTCCGCCAGGAAGCCGCGCGTATTCCACTGCAGTGAATCCCCCATGTATACCGGGATGTTGAGGCTGGCAGGTCTATGTTTTAGTCTCTCTTGGCCGATTGCCAGAAGAAACGTCACTCGTGCTATCTGAACAGCCACCGGGTGAACGTCGATGCCGAAAACCTGGCGGCAAGCCAGCTTGACCGCGTCTTCAGTAGTCATTCCTTTCTGTTCGGCCGCCTTGAGAAAACGCCGCACTGCATGGAATAAGAAAGTCCCAGAACCACAGGCTGGATCCAACACCCTTTGTTCAAGAGGATGCTCAATTGCCTCCGCGCAGATACGGTCAGCTAGCCAATCCGGTGTGTAATACTCGCCTAAGAAGTGCCGCTGGTCTGGGTCGATTAAGGACTCGTAAAGGCTCTTCAAGACATCGGTCTGCACATCCTCAAGACGAAAGCGACCAGCCTGCAATGCTATCCGGCGAACCAGGTCTACCCCCTTTTCAGAAGCTAGCAACCAGTCAAAGAAGTCAGACTCTACTACCCCGCCAATCCCGGCCTCACGGAATCCACGACCTGATAATAAGTCCAGCGGTTCGTTAGTCGCTACACCTAAGACTTTAGCAGCGATCGCTTTGGCAATAATGGTCAGATAGGTATGCTGTAAGAACAGAACATCCTCGTCAAGTGCAGTACCATAAACACGACGGAGGAGTTGCTCCCATAGATCACGCTTCAGACGAACGTCAGGATGCCCACTGACCTCGCGCCAAATAGCTGTTAGTTCTTGTTGGGCAACTGCCCAGGCTATGCTAGCCCGGCCCAATTCACGCCGAACTACATCAGAACTGGGTTCCAGGTCGGTGTTAACCGCCACCACGGAACTAAGCCAGGCGAGTAGTTCTCGCGGCTTATCTACAGAGGTGGCACACGAATCAAACTGGCATAGTTTTCCACCGCGGAGTTCATATGGGACGAAGGCTGCGCCGTCTGTGGCTATGCCGACGAAATGTGTGCCGGTTTCGGCTTCACGCTGGCCAAGGTAACCCGGCAATTTACTTTCAGCATCACGCTGCTCGCGGCGCAGGTCGGATTTGAACTCAAACAGCGTTCTCCCCAGCAAGGCATCAATGCGCCCGTGTACCTCCGGAACCTGGCGTTCAAAGTCCACCTCCGTGCTTCTGGCTCCGAGGCCGTTTATGAGTAATTCGTAAACTAGAGTACGAACTTTCTCGTGTCGCGGCCGAGAAGCCAGTTCTGTGACGATTTCTCTTAGGCGTTCCGAAGATAGCACCATTTCTTACTTGCTTCTCCTGTCCGGACCACCTGTTTAACAACATCTTACCACAAATTAGTAGAGTAACTGAATAGGCGGCACAATATTATGCTGGTGACGGGTCAAGTTACCACTGCACAATTCTGACTATTGTTCAGTGTGCCGATGCGCTTCAGCCTTATATTCAGCAATACGCTTCAAAACCTGCTGTGCCCGCTCCATATCTCGGTCTCTGCGGTTAATATAGAACACGACATGATTATCCCCTATCAGGGCATGTTGTGTCATGTCAGCAATCTTATATCTCTTGGCAAACTCTGGTTTTACAGCTAGAGTTGCTATTATGAAGACACCCTGGTATTGTTGCGTGTAAGCCTGCTCGTCTATATTCATCGGTTTGCCCTGTAATCCCGCCATTATCTGTTCATTCAATTCACGATATTTAGAATATTCAGTTGGGGTTAAGAGGAACACATAATCTTCTGGTCTTCTTTCAATGTCGCGGCTCAGTTCCTGGTAGTTTATAGCAGTCACCACTTCATGTGACTGTTGGCTATTGTAATCATAAACCATTATTTCCATAGCTCTATTCTACTCCGCTAGATTCTACTTCTCAAACTGTTTGGCCAGGTCGCCGCCGGTGAAGGTTCATATCGCGGAAAAACAGTGACAGGTACATTCAGTTCAAAGCAGGCTTCAGATTACGCCATTGAACAGAAACTTATAATGTTACCATAATAATCCAAATCTACCACCAAACCATGATTTTATCACTTGAACTGTTTTTATATGCCAAACCCCTTGCAAAATGTAAATAATATGGTATAATATGGTAATATATAGTGTTACACCACATTATGATATGAGGACTACTTCGAAGGGAGTGGGGACATGGCTAAAATGCAGATAGACCTATCGAAAGAAGAGGATAAAATCGTCGAGGTTTACAAACTTGTACACGACCTCAAAACCAAGCAAGAGGCAATAAAGCAGATGATTCGCTACTTTGAAGCTGAAATTAAGCCTAAAAAGCTCAACAATAAGGACTATTTCCAGGTATAGGGGGTGAATTATGGCAACGACGACAATAGTCTGGCTGGTTGCAGGTCTCGTCATCGTTATAGTGCTCGGGGTTTCAGTTAGGGGATGGATAAGCATCTACAATAAGTTCCAGTACTGGATCACAAGGGTTCAGCGGAAATTCGCCGATGTCGATGTAGTCATGCAGGAGAGGCTTGAAAATATTCATGCCCTGGCCCAGATAGCCAAGAAGTATGATATCCACGAGTATAAAGCGCTGAAGGACGTTATCGAAGCCAGAAGTAGATGGATCAGGGACGCTGAACTAAATGAAAAGGTCAAGCTCGCTTCCGAGGTAGAGAATAATTATCTGAAGCTTCAGGCTATCTTTGAAAAGTATCCCAACCTCAAAGCCGATAAGATGCACATCTCTCTAATGGAGAGGGACTCTCGAGTGGAGAGGAGGCTTCGAAAAACCCGATTGGAATACAATCGGGTGGCCCAGCAATATAACGAAAGGACAAGGAAGTTTCCCCGGAATATCGTGGCCCGGGTTCACAACTTCAAGGAACTGGATTATCTTGCTTTCGAAGGCCAAGAAGCCTATGAGCCTAAAGAAATCTTCGAAGACTAGCCACCTGAGTCGGGATAAAGAACCCCATCAATCGGAAGGAGACATGTTTGATGGCCAGGGTTAAGAAACGCCGGCGAGGGACGGCACTTGTCGAAACAGAAAAAGGGATTCTTGTCACGGCCGGCAGAGGTGGGGTCTTTTTACTGCCCGGCGGCGGGGCTAACAGGGGAGAATCAAGAACTAAAGCCGCCATGAGGGAATTAAGAGAGGAAACCGGCTTAAAGCCATATTACGCAAAATACCTTTTCAGGCATATTGGCAAGGTGCACAAGTCACACGGACACGGCTATTTTCAAGACCATCATACAGTCTGCCTGGTTAAAGCTCATGGTACCCCGAGGCCCCGACATGAAATAAAGCACGTAGCCTTTTATAAGCCAGGTTCCAGAGTGTGTATCTCAGGTGTAACAAGGGAGATAATCGAGCAGTACTACCGCTATAAGAAAAAGAGTAAATTAGGGAGAAGGCGGACAAGCATCCTGGATAGGTTACTCGAATGGTTCAGCTGACGAGAGGTACAAATAAGTAGATGATATGGCACAAAATCTCTGAAATGATAAGCAAGTCGAACAAGCTATCCTTTTCGAGAGCAGAACTGGATAGAGTTCTCGAGAGCCCAGATCACACTCCAGAGGCTCTGGTTGGCCTTCTCGAGCATGACTTTGGCAAGGAGTATTTGAAGGATAAAGGCATCCGTGAGAAGTACTCCTTGAAAAGGCATACCCTTATGGTTCTAAGACAATTTGAAAAATATTTCAGCAGTAGAGAATTACCGGCTGGTGTGAAAACTAGCTTTTTCAGGGTTATTTTGGCTTTACATGATATTGGAGTACCCCAAGCAATTAGGAAAACAGGCAATAAGCATGACCAACATATATACACCGTCAGGATTATGAGTTCAGTGTTGAGCCAACTCGATTTCACCGAGCAGGAAATAAAAATTGCCTTGGCTCTTGTATCAAGGGATGTGATAGGTGGCTATATCAGGGGTCGCTACAGTGGTAAAGAAGCAACAAAAGAATTAACGAAAATGTCAGACGATGCCGGGCTACCGTTTTATGATTTCCTGAAGCTTTTACTCATTTTTTATCAGGTCGATGCAGGTAGCTACACGGAAGATGCCGGAGGCCTTAAGTCGCTTGACCACCTGTTTGTATTTGACAAAGGAAAAGGGCAGATGGATTTCTCAGTCAACGTGGCTGCCAAAGTCCGCCAATTGAAAATATATGCGGAAGCTTTGCCAAATGCTCTTTGGTTAGATGACCACGATTGGCATGATATACCTTATGACAACCTCAAGGCATGGGTGAAGACAAATAAAGACAAGCTCGCTTCAGGAGAAATAATCAAAGGTAACACCTTCAGCTACCGATATAATTCGAGCGGCAGTAAATATCAGGTTCAACTCAGCCATGGTATCAAAGAGGCTCTATACACACCGCGCTCCATGCTGCTCTTAGACCACAACTGGCATGATATCGTTTACGATGACCTTAAAGAATGGGTAAAGAAGAATCGCGAAAAGCTCGAGTCAGGCGAGGAACTTAAGGGAATAATGTTTAGATACCGACGCAATTCCGGCACTGGTAAATATCAAGTAAGGTTACGAAGTCGCGTCAAGGAAGCATTGTATGCGCCGTAGTCAATATTCAAACAGAGAAGACGTGTGATAGACAAGCTGCCGTTTTACAATGAGAAGGTTAATGTCTAGCTTCTACGTTGAGTTCCGGCTACATGGATATGCGAAGGCCTATGCCAAGCGGCTGATATGGTCGGTCGCTAAAAAATTTAGAGTTAAAGGGGCTATTAGAAAAAGGGTAGTACCTCACATAGGTTTGTATGGAGAAGGCAAAACTGACAACATCCAAAAAGTGGTTTCGGTAGTAGAAGGAGTAGGCCGAAAGTATACACTAGTTCCCTTTAAAATTAAAGGTTTCGGATATTTTGATAAACTTCACAAAGTCATATACCTTGATATAAGTCCATCCAAGGAACTTGCGGCATTAAGATGGGAACTATCCCAGGAATTAAGAAAAGTCTCCAGTTGCCAATCGCAAGATAGGCATAGTAAAACAAAGTTCGGATTTCACGGCACTGTCGCCTTTAAAGATATTGATAATAAATTCAATAAAATATGGTCTGAAATCAAAAGTATAAAAGAGCCCGACATTAATCAATACCTCCTCAGGATTACTATTATAGGTGCCCGTAGCAGGATAGTCTGTGAGTACGATTTAGTTCTTAAGAAATTACTGAACCGCAAACAAGCGTTGAGTAGATATTGGTGGGGAAAGACCCTAAACAGACTAAAGGAGCTACAAACTGCCACCTGAGGACACCCCTTCTTTAATCAATCGACTAAGGAAAATAATTAGCCGGTTCAATTCACAAGGTAACAAAAACTCATTTCGTGACCTCGGAAGAACTAAGGAAAACGGCAATTCTCTGGCAATGCCGACCAGCCCTTTCTTTCTTAGATAAGAAGTAGTTTTAGAATATGAAATACGGAGTGGAGAGCTAGGGTTCAGGACGTGAATTCACTAAGCGAGCACCTCTACCCCTTTGCGTAAGTACGTTTTGACGATAATCAAGATTGTTGTTATACTATGCATGCAGTAGTTTCCACCGCATAGAAGGTATTACAATATGGATATAACAAGCGGCTTCACTCGTGGAATATCAGAAAAGAACAGGAAAATACTCACAACTCTCCATCGGGGGACCACCGGTCCTTTTACGCCGCGCGAAGCTTCAGCTATACTGAGATTAGATATCAATCGAGTTCATAGATTCTTGGCTTATCTTACGAAGGCCGGCTGGCTCACGCGGATTCGAAGAGGACTATATACAACTGTGTCACTTGACGTCATTGAGCCTTCGGCTTGGCAAGAAGATCCCTGGATTATTGCAGCTAAGGTATTCTCGCCTTTCTATGTTGGTGGATGGTCAGCTTGTGAATACTGGGGGCTTACTGACCAGGTTTTTAAAGAAACAGTCGTCATCTCCAGCCATACCAGCCGAGTACGTAGAACAGAAATTCAAGGCGTTCCTTTTTACGTAAAAACTGTCAGTAAAGATAAAATCTTCGGAACCGAGACGGTATGGCGCGGTCAAACTCGCGCATTTGTATCGGATCCTTCGAGAACTATGGTAGACATATTAGATGACCCAAAGATCGGGGGAGGTATTCGCCATATTGCCGATATTATTAAAGCATATACAACGCATGAAAGGCGCGATGATTCGCTACTCATAAAGTATGCTAATAAAATAGGCAACCGAACGGTTTTCAAGCGCCTCGGTTATTTACTTGAGGTGATGAAATTGGGTGACGTTGCTCTCATTGAGGCGTGTCATCAGGCAATAAGTTCAGGTACCTCATTATTGGACCCAAGCGCACCGCGTAAAGGTCGTTTTACAAGAAGATGGAACCTTCGCATCAATGTGGTTCTGGAAGAAGGCGAATTAGTATCATGATAAGCAGAACAGCGCTAAATGAGCGGGTTCGAGAGTGGGGGTTAAGAGAAGATGTAGTTGAGAAGGACTATGTCATCGGATGGCTACTTTGGGGGATCGGTTCAAGTCCTGTACTTTCAGCATCCTGGGCATTCAAGGGTGGCACTTGTCTTAAGAAATGCTACTTAGAGACTTATCGCTTTTCTGAAGACATTGATTTTACGGTGTTGCCAGGAGGGCCTCTCAATCCTGATGAGGTTATGCCTTTAATACAAGAAGTTTTAGATCGAATTTATGATCAAGCCGGCGTTGATTTCAGAGTTAGAACCCCTGTTTTCCGGTTAAGACCCGATAACACATCTGCTGAAGGCAGAATATATTACCGCGGCCCTAGGAACGCACCCGGGGCTGCTAGTATTAAGTTAGATCTAACCGTGGGAGAACAGGTGGTCCGTCCGACCGTGCTTAACCAAATATCACATCTATATCCTGACAAACTCCCAGATCCAGCAACTGTTCGATGCTATAGTTTCGAAGAGTTGTTTGCTGAAAAGCTTAGAGCAATGGGTGAACGCTCTCGTCCCCGAGACCTTTATGACATCATTAACCTCTTTCGAAGGCAGGATTTTCGGCCGTATGCTGAGTTAATTCACTCCGTATATATCAAAAAATGCGAGACAAAAGGAGTAGAAGTATTCTCATTCGACTCAATAGAGAATTCCCCTTATCGAGGAGAGTTAGAGACAGAATGGGCAAATATGCTCAGTCATCAATTGCCAACATTGCCACCGTTCGATAGCTTCTGGGAAGAAGTTCCACGATTATTTGATTGGCTTAATGGAAAGTTAATTCCTGAGGAACTGCCGACGATTTCTCTGGGTAAGGGTGAAGAAGCAGAATGGACACCACCACCGACCATTTGGGTATGGGGGCAGAAGGTGCCTCTGGAGACTGTCCGTTTTGCAGCTGCGAATCACCTCTGTGTCGAGCTAGGTTACGGAGGTTCAAAAAGAATAATTGAACCCTATAGCTTACGGCGGACAAAGGATGGCAATCTATTATTATACGCAGTGAAGACTACGACAAGTGAACTTCGAGCTTATAGAGTTGACCGTATCGAAAGTATAGAAATCACGAACACACCTTACAAACCAAGGTACCCTGTTGAATTTACTTCATCAGGAACTCTTATTGCTCCCCCCACGCAGAGAGTAGATAGGCTGCATGGTAGCCGTAGGTCTTTTAAGAGCGGGGTTATTCATGTTATTGAGTGTAGCTATTGTGGAAGGCGCTTTAGGCGTTCAACTTACAATACGCATCTGCAACCACATAAAGATAAGAATGGTTACGCCTGTCCGGGGCGATACGGTTACGAAGTAGACAGGCATTTCATATAGGCTGGATATAAGGGGGCATTAATGGCAATTCGTATCGGAATCTTGGAAATAGAGGAAAGCTTGACGTTACATGAAATAGAAAAGCTGCATCGTTTCTTGAATCTTTTAGAGCCCCAGATTCTGAAATCAAGGCAAGATTGGGAAAAGAAGATGAAGAGGCAGGCGCAACAGATACAAGATCCTCAGGAGAGGGATGAGTTTCTTGTTTTTTCATCTGAGGAATACTGGGAATTTGAGGAATACGAAAGAATACTTCGTAATTCATTCTTAGTAACCTTATATGCCTTCTTAGAAGCCAGACTTGGTTGGTTTTGTTCGACTATGCAAAAACGACGAAAACTGCCAATTTCATGGAGGGACATTCGTGGGGAAGATACCCTAGATCGAGCGAGGAAATATCTCGAGAGACTAGGTGGTCTTGATTTCCCGGTGAATAGTAAAGAATGGCAGAGCATCCGGCGATACGAAAAGTTAAGGCATTACATTGTTCATCGTGCTGGAAGGATTGGCAAAGATGACAAAGACACGTGGAGGTTTGCTCAAAAGAAGCAATTAGTCACTGAAGACCGGTACATCGATGAAGAATTAATGCTACTAACGCCCGCCTTCTGTTCAGAAATGCTGGATGATATGAAACGTTTCTTGTCACAATTACATCAAGCGTTTAAGCAAGCTCTACATGATTAAAACCCTACTCGCTTTGACACTCGAAGCTCATTCTGTCACGGACACTCATTTTGTTGAGCCTAAGTAGACCGGGTTGCACAATCTAGCGGAAAGTTCAATCGTGTACTATTTGGTTCTCTATCTTGCTTGCTATGAATCGTGAGTATATAATGAATATAGAACGCTGGAAGAGGTTCGAATCCTACCCTCCCGCTAAAAGTAAATAAAGGGGGCAAGTATGAAATACCCCTTTGTATTACTAATAGCATTATTTGCTATGCTTCTGTCAGGCTGTGGTGAAGGTGGGGGTTACTACTATGAGCCTCCCGCGACACAACCACCATCACCTGTACCACCGAACGCACCATACAACTTGACTGCAGTGGCAATATCACAAAGCATAGTGAATCTACAATGGACAGATAATTCCGATAATGAAGAGGGCTTTATGATATACCGTGACGACAGTATTGTAGGGACTGTCAGCGCAAATAGTACAACTTATCAAGACACAAGTCTAGAAGCAGGGAAGACCTATCAGTATACAGTTAAGGCATACAATGTTGCTGGAGAATCAGGAGCTTCCTCCTATACTGTAAAGATGCCAAACCCACCGCTAAACGTTACCATCAATCATATTGGTGTTATGTTTGACCATGACCCTATAGGAGGGCCAGGAGATATTCGATTGCTTGTACTGGTTAGTGACGGGAATCCAGCTAACGATGTTGAACAGATAATACCACCAGGAGAGGGAACCTACCCCCTAAACGATTATGAAACAATGGAATTAAACCAGCGTGTTTTCCACACAGCTTCTGCGGGTGATTACTTAAAAATAGTTATCATAGCATATGAGGATGACAAAGGGTCACTTTCTAACTTGATTAGACTTGCTTTACCTGTGTTAGGTCCTTTGTTAGGTATACCGTATGCAGGTGAAATCAGCGCTGTATTTTCACAATATGAGGAACAGACAGGCAAACCACTCTTCGAAGATAAGGACGATTATGTAGGATACTTTCAGGGATTCTGGGGGTCAGACGAATCTTGGGGTATAGGTCAGTATAATGCTGTGGGCACAGAGGATTTCAGGGTATGGCTTTCCATATGGTCAGACAGTGAACCAGAACCTATGACTAAACCAACGCTTGCATTCGGGGTTGATTTTGACGGCTGGTATGTGGGAGGCAGTGAAGTGACTACTGCCAGTAAAGACGACATAGTAACTGCTAGGATTAGTCTTACCGGTGGGGATTCAGGTCAATATACAATACGTATCAGGAGAGACATCATATGGGCAAGCGATGAGACCATAGACGAGCTTACCTTCAATTATGACGGGGTTTCAGCTACGAAGGAGTTGTCTTTCTCACCGCCCTATGCCACTGATGAAGCTGGTACTGATGGCTATCTTATTGATTTGATGAAGGATGGTTACACTGCGTGGGACATGATTAACGCTTACCCGCCACGTTTGAGAGTGTCTGCACCCACCGTTGGGCCACTATTAGTAACCTTCGATGGCTGGTATGTGGGAGGCAGTGAAGTGACTACTGCCAGTAAAGACGACACAGTAACTGCTAGGATTAGTCTTACCGGTGGGGATTCAGGTCAATATACAATACGTATCAGGAGAGACATCATATGGGCAAGCGATGAGACCATAGACGAGCTTACCTTCAGTTATGACGGAGTTTCAGACACCATAGCCCTTTCATTCACCCCACCCTACGCCACGGGAGAAGCCAGTACCGATGGGTATCACATTGACTTGGTAAAGGACGGCTATATAGTCTGGACGCTTGCCGATGCCTATCCACCCAGACTACGGGTAACTATTGCATAAAATATGCGATTTAGGTAACGAATGCTTGGAAAGTACACTGCCTGATGATGACACAATTGCTTCTTTTGTTACCTCAGAGGTAAAAAGATAGGGTCGAGGTAAATCCTCGACCCTGTTCGATTTAAGAAATATTCCAATTGAAATAGTGCCGGTGAGGGGAACCTTGACTAAAAACCTCCCCCAGCCTAAGGTCTCGCCAGGAGCCTATGGCATACGCTCTAAGAGCGAAAATTAGGGGGATAAAGTCTCTGGTGAATGGTTTTATCCCTTCCCTGTCTCCTTCAAACAAAGGAGAGGGGGGGTGGCTGGGGTGAGGTTGATAAACAACCCCTTCCCCTTGGTAAGGGGAAGGGGATAGGGTAAGAGGGGCGAAGCCTTTCTTTGAAGGGGCTAAGCCCCTTCT
>Ga0315548_1002097_pt1 | contig 15804 bp, 14 predicted proteins | sample SalMarSW160110MG_2_FD_202540 | JGI IMG/M metagenome (GOLD analysis project Ga0315548, IMG submission 202540) | Salt marsh sediment microbial communities from the Plum Island Ecosystem LTER, Massachusetts, United States - Salt Marsh Sediment SW1601-110 ...
ACTCGCATTGATGAGTTTGCCGCGAGTAGCGTGGTGTTGGGATGTAATAGTGATACTGCACGCCGATATGGTGAAATCAAGAACACACTACGCATGAAAGGGCGTCCTATACCCGAGAACGACATTTGGATTGCGGCGATTGCGCTTCAGCATGATTTGACACTGGTTACACGTGACGAGCACTTCAACGAAATCGAAAGTCTGAAAGTGGTGACATGGTAAGATAAACGGCTGCAAACACTACAGCGTTTGCGGTCATGCCGTTCCGAAATTCACGCGGCGTGTTGGCAAACGGTTTTGATGTAGGACGAAAGGGGATGAAGGATGAGGCCATCATCCCCTTTTTGCATGAACTCCGCGATACCACCTTCTTCACACGCGATCTAGGCTTCTACGACCGCAAACTATGTCATCCTCGGTACTGCTTGGTTTGTCTGGCTATAAGGGAAAGATGAGGTGGCTGTTTTCGTGCGCCGGATCCTGCGTCATCCAGAACTTGAAACAAAAGCAAAAAGAAGTCCCAAGCTACATCGGGACTCCTTCCATAGCTTTAGGAAGCTGTCTGTTCCTCAAGCTGTGCTTTGCTGTTTTTGCTGCGATTCACCATTATTGAATCTGCACGTCGTCCACATATGTCCAGGTGTTCAAGTACCCGTCAACTCTGGTCACGTTCTCGAAACGCAATGTGATTTCTTGGCCTTTAAGAGGTGTAAGGTCATACGTGAATCGTTTCCAGCCCAAATCTTGCAAAGAGTCACAGCCAGGAGATGGATCTGGATAGTTATCGTAGTTATCTCGCAATATCAGGTTGTCGTTGAGATAGACATCAAAGGAGTCCCCTAAACGACCATCAGTCCACTTGATGTGGTCATAGGTTTGGATGTGATACCAAAACGTTAACTTAGGCCTCCCCGCGGAGGGAACCGAGAAGGTCTGGTACAACCAGGCCTTGTGGTCTCCCTGCTCATTAGGGTTGTCGGCGTTACAGTAGCTGGAATCCCCAAGTAGCACAGCGTGGCTACCTGAGTGTGCATAAGCAGGGCCCACAATGGACTGGGGGAGATCCCCACCATGTGCCCAGCACGTGAAGTCGCATGTTTCGAAACCTCCATTGCACAAGGGAGAGTAGTTCTTCAGGATCAAGGGCAGATAGACTCTGGTTCTCGTTGGTGTCGGTGTCTTGGTGGGTGTAGATGTGCTTGTTGGTGTTGAAGTTCTGGTTGGGGTTCTAGCCGGCGTTCGCGTGGATGTCGGGGGCTGCGTTCGCGTCGGCGTCGGAGTTCTCGTTCGTGTGGGTGTCGGGGTTCTCGTTCGTGTCGGTGTCGGCGTCCGTGTTGGCGTTGGTGTGGACTCAAGGGTGAACTTCATGGCGTCGAACTTGATGGTCTTGTTGTACTGCCCATACCAGTAGTAATCACTCGTAATGTCGTACAGTTCAACGTAGCCACTAGTTCCGGCATTGAAATGCCAGGTTCCAAGGTAAACCCATTGTGCACTATCCAAATTCTGATTGATAGTGACTACCGTTGACCCACCAGCATAGTGGATCTCGTAGTTAGCTTGGGAGGTGTCCGGACGCTCAGTGATGACATAGGGCACGTAGACACTGACTCTGTACTGACCGCTAACGGGAAGGTTGGGTCTCCACCGAGCCCAGTCGTTGATATCCGAACCATACCATTTGTCTGCACAATAGGTGTAGTAGGCGTGTCCGTTGTACGTCACATCACTGGCCACAGAATGGTACCACGCATCCGGATCCCCGTACAGATAGAAGCCATTGTTATAGTGCGTTACATCATCAATGATGATCTCAGTCATTGCGGCTGCAGCGCCAATCAGCAAGCTGGTCAATGCCAGTGCTGCCACAATAGCCATGGCTGTTCTATGTTTCGTCTTACCACCAAAGGTGTTTTTCACTTTGTCGCATTGCCCTCTTGGCTAATTCTCCAAGCCTGCCGAAAGTTTCTTGGCGGCATGTGTGACTCACGAGCCATGGCCTAATGTATTGGCGTTGGGCTCTCTTTAGGCCAAACCCACCAGAAGCTCCATTCTTCGCTAGGTTCGCTGATTTCAACCAGTGTGCCATCTGTTCCCTCGCGCATAACCACTACCTTCCATGCATAGTTGCAGCCGCGCATACCCAGGGGAGCTTCCAGTTGGTTGACTTGTACCCTCTCTGTCCTATCTTGCGGCCACTGCGACTGTTCCCCAGCACAACCCAATGCGTGAATGGACACGACGAACCATTGATCACTTGCCAGCTCATGGGTCCACTCCCAATGCAAGGTGATGGTAGGGCTGTCCAACGTACTCCCAGGTTGGGGCTCAATCAGGATCGGTGCTGGAAGGAGAGCTAGTGGTGGTGGGGTTGGTGGCGGTGGGGTTGGTGTTGTTGGGGATGGAGTGGGCACTGGCGTTGCAATGGCCGGTGGCGTAGAGGTCGGAGCTATAGTTGATGTTGGTGTTCGAGGCGTAGGCGTAAGTGTAGGTGTAGGTGTAGGCATCGGTGTTGGGGTTGGAGTCCTGGTTGATGTAGAGGTGCTGGTTGGTGCCAGGGTTGGTGTTGACGTTGGCGATACCTCAGTCGTTGGTGTGGAAGTTGGGCTCGGCGACGGTGTAGGGGTTAGCGTTGGCGTCATCGTAGAGCTTGGAGTGGGAGTCGCCATCAATGTCGGTGTCGGAGTAGGCGGCCAGATCAACCTGCTGAGCCGCTGTCTCCCCAAGAATAACCCTACTAGCATTAACAGCACCGCCATAGAAGCAAATAACACGGGCTTCCCAAGCTCCCAGAAATCAAGAATGGTCTCTGCTACACCGGCTAATGGCCCGACCTCACTCAACCTTTCCGTCCGCTCTACACCTTCCTGTAAATCTTGAGCCATCTCTGCCGCACTTTGGTACCTCATCTCAGGCTGCTTGGTCAAGGCCTTCAGGATAACTGCCTCCACAAGCTTGGGGATCTCTGGATTCACGTGTCTGGGCGAGGGCGGCTTCTTATACACATGAGCATATAGGACGGGGGTGGGTGTCTTTCCGGGGAAGGGAACCTCCCCCGTTAGCATTTCATAGAGCACAACACCCAGGGCGTAGATATCTGACCTGTGGTCGAGCTCTTTCCCCTCAGCGTGCTCCGGCGACATGTACTGGGGTGTGCCTAGAAGCTTGCCAGGACCGGTGACAATGGTGATGTATTGAGCTGCCTTGACAACGCCAAAATCGGTCAAGGTAACACTATCGTCTGCACCAACCAAGATGTTGCTGGGCTTGATGTCGCGGTGGATTAGACCCTGCTGGTGAGCATAGGTCAGAGCATCCGCTATCTGATCGAACAACTTCACCGTTCGTTCCAGGCTGAGCATGCCTTCTTTCTGGATGATCTGCTGCAGTGTTCTCCCAGGCAAGTACTCCATGGTGATGTAGTAGACACCATCTTGTTCGCCCACTTCGTAGATGGTGACGATGTGAGGATGCTTCAGGTTAGCAGCGGTGATGGCCTCCTGCTGGAAGCGTTTGACGAAGCCGGGGTCGGTGGCGAGGTGGGGTAGCATCACCTTCAGGGCAACGGTGCGCTGAAGGGTGGTGTCAATGGCTTTGTAGACGACGGCCATTCCGCCCTGGCCTATCTTGGCGTTGATTTCGTACTTGCCTAGTTTCTTGCCAACTAGATCAAGCATCTCTCACCTTTTTGTTGCTCCATTTTGCAAAGAAGTCCCAAGTGATGTTAGGACTTCCCTTGCTGAGTCTTCTCCAGTTTTTCGATTCCCTCACACACCCTCTCTACTATTCTCTTACTTTGAGGATAGTGGGCAGATAGGTTCTATACGACGGATTCCAAGCCTTGTTACTTCTTCTGTGTCCCGTTTGATGGTCATATGTCCAGTATATCCAGGCACCCTCATTAACGATCCTTATGTCCGTGGCCGATAGGGACGGAGTCGCATGTCTTTGCACTGACGTTGTAACAGGCTGACCACTTTCCGATTGCGTTTCTGCGGGTATGACAGTCAGATTGCCGGCTTGTGATGGATCGTAGCCATTCTCGCTTCCGTCCAAGTCCCCATAAACCCAATTCGCCCCGTCATCCAGAGAGAATCTATAACAGTAATCAAAGGTGCCAGCATCGGTGGGCGTGATCACGCCGACATATTCATCATAGATGGCCGAGTCATCACTGTAACTTGCTTGATTCCACGCCCGGTCTTCCCATTCCAATTGGGGATCACTTCCACTGGGCCCATAGCCGAGTTCAGCAATAATACCAGCTCCTTGCCCAGCCGAATCAGTGATGCCCAGTTCGTATACCAACCCGTAGATGTTCTCTGTGGCTATCCCCACAGTTGTTGTAACACTTCTTGGCTTACTTAGATAGGCCGCATCCACTAGTGGTATCTCTGTCGGTATAGTTGTTGGCGTATTTGTTGGTGTGCTGGTCGAGGTAGGCGTACTTGTTGCTGTTGGTGTAGCGGTCGGGGTGCTAGTCGGGGTGCCAGTCGGGGTAGGCGTGCTTGTTGCTGTCGGTGTAGCTGTAGGCGTCCCTACTCGAACCTGAAAAGAGACTTGGCCGCTACTGCCAATATCCAAGGAACCGATACCCCAAGTGATGACACCACTTTGCTCGTCCAGAATGCCAGGGTCCGTAATAGTATCCTGAACCAGGGTCGTATTTGATGGGATGGCATCGGTGATTACGACGTTGCTCAGAAGTATTCCACCTATGTTAGCATACTCTATTGTGTAGGTAATAGTGTCTCCGAACTCAACGACGTCCCAAGGATCGTTGGATAGTCTGATCGAAACATCAGGATGGGGCGTACTTGTTGGTGTGCTAGTCGGGGTGGGTTCGGTGTACTCGACGGCCAGTTGGGGAGCATGGCTTCCTCCCTGATATTCCTTGGCTATGAAATTGCGTATATGCTTGCCAGGATTCTCTCCTGCTGGAGACACAAGAGCCAATCCGAAATTCTGGCCAGGGTTATCCACCCATTCCTGGGCCAGCCAGACGGGTATATGCCACTCGACCCAGTGATTTACATCGGTACCTACACTCCCAGAGGTGACTGAATTGGGATCATATCGTGGCTGGTGAATCCAAGTTGCTTCCTGTTCATTCCAGTCCTCAGTAACCTGCCGCACTTCGATTTCCATGAGCTGACCCCGGTACTCGAACGTCGTAAAGGTTAAGTACATCTTCAGAGTCGCTTCACTTACCTGAGCCCCTTCTATATCAGTTAGGTCGAATCGTAGAAAGGTGTGTGTACTTTGCAGGTTAAAAGCGGAAGAGTCACCATAGCCAACGAAAAGTCCCCCACTGTTCCCTCGTGGGTTGTTAGCCCAGTCAGGACCAGAGGCAACGTATGTATCCATGATGGGAGTAAACACCTGCTCGGTAGCGGCGTAGAGCGCCATGTGATTAACGTCTGCAGGTAGGGCACTAGCTGCTAAAACACTAGTTGCTATTGCAGCGAAGATTACCGTGAGGCTCAAGAGTGAGCGTTTGCCAGTCTCCATCTTTTCCCTCCTCGGGAGCTAATGTTGTCAAACGGTCATGGACCAGTTGGAGTGCCACTTGTTGTGTCCTCCTCAGGGCACTCCCCAACCCACCAGAAGCTCCATTTTTCGCTCGGTTCGCTTATTTCAACTGATGTGCCATCTGCTCTCCCAGCCTCTACCGCCACTTGCCACTCGTAATTGCAGCCGATGTCAGCTACGGAAGTGTCCAGCACGTATTCATTGTCTGTTACCGGCTCTAGAGCCTTATCCGGGGGCCACTCCGGCTGCTCCCTCCCAGGACAACCCAATGTGTGAATAGAAACAACAACAAACCATTGACCACTCAGCCGCAGCCCTGGTTCCCACCTCCATTGCAAGGTGATGCTGCGACTATCCAAGCACTTCCCAGATTGGGGCTCGATCAGGGTCGGTGCTGGAAGGAGGGTTGATATTGGTGTTGGGGTAGTTGTTGTTGGCGTGTACGTGGGAGTTGGTCTTCTAGGGGTTGGTGTAAGAGTGGCCGTCGCTTCCAGAGTCGAGGTTGGCTTTGGTGTGGGCGATGGGGTCGGCGTTGGCGGTGTTGGCGTCATCGTAGGCGGAGTGGTTTGAGCTATACTACGAGCAGGGCTAGCCGTGGGAGTGACCGTTGGAGGCACTGGTGTAGGCGTTGGGGACACTGGTGTAGGTATTGGAGTCACTGTTGCCGTCGGAGGCGGACTGGTTGGAGTTATGGTGAGAGTAGGGCTGGGAGCGGGAGTGGGTATGGGCGGCGTAATAATGCAGCTTCGCCCAATAATCGCTGCTATCACTACCACAGCTAATATGCCCAAACCAAGGGCAATCTTCTTGATAATCCCAGTTGACCCTCCAATACCTGTAGGGTAGCTAATGGCAATAGCAGTGATGTTGTCGGGCCCGCCTCGATGGTTGGCCAGGTCAACCATTTTTTCAACAGCTTCTTGTGGCTTGTATTCGGAGACGATCTTCTCAATCTCCTCATCTCTGACGACATCAGATAATCCATCAGAGCAAAGAATCAGTTTGTCATCCGGCAGAAATGCCTCCTCAAAGATGTCCACTTCAACATCAGGCCGCCTGCCTAAAGAGCGAGTAATGGCGCTGCGACGAGGATGTCTCTTCGCTTCCTCTGGCGTGAGTATGCCATCACCAACTTGCTGCTGGACCCAGGAGTGATCCTTGGTGACTTGCCTTATTTGGTCACCACGTACCAGATAAGCTCTGCTATCCCCCACGTTGGCGACGTAGAGCTCATTCTCACCACGCAAGACGGCTGCGACAATGGTAGATCCCATCCCTGTCCAGGTCGGGTTCTGTGAGGCTAACCTATAGATCTCCTCATTCGCTATTGTAATCGCCCTTTCCAAACTTTCTTTTATGCCGAGAGAGGGATCGCCATAATAGTATTCATCTATCACTTTCCGCCAGGCACGGTCACTGGCAACTGCACCCGCCTCGTGGCCGCCCATGCCATCCGCAACAATGTAGATAGCTCCTCTCGCAGCAAGCTGGTCGGGATCCTCTGGCTCAAAAAAGCCCAGGCTGTCCTCATTGTGATCCCGCTTGCGGCCAGGATGAGTGGCTTTTCCCACCTCGAACTTGATTCTATCTGTCATTTGACCGTCTCCTCCCCAAACCACGATGAAAGACGCCTCGTCGGCTGTGCTTCTATTCTTTCTATCCTCGTTTTGCTCATTCACTCATCGAACGATGACTGGTACCTGGCAAGGCTCGATGTAATTGCCGTCCTTCTTGACTACTACCAAACGGAACCAGTAGTTTCCAGCCGATAGGGTCGAGGTATTCCAGATGCCGAGGAGGCCATCAGACACAGGTTCCTTGAAAACCTGCAGGGTTGACCACCCAGATACCCCCTCGCGGCGAAACTCGAACTTGTAGTAGTCGAAGTTGTTAGTATTGGCTGAACCCATGATCTTGACTGTCCCGCTCAACTTGGCGTTTATTGTAGGGTAGGTAAGCCTAGCGTTGCGGTTCGGACAGTCAGGCATAACCTCAGCGATCACTGTCACTGTTGGCGTGGGCGTGGAGGTTGGCGTTCTAGGCGTTGCTGTAAGGGTGGCGGTCGGTTCCAACGTTGAGGTTGGTTCTGGGGTGGGCGACCGGGTTGGTGTTGGCGTTGCTGTAAGGGTGGCGGTCGGTTCCAACGTTGAGGTTGGTTCTGGGGTGGGCGACCGGGTTGGTGTTGGCGTCGGTGTTGGTGTTGCTTTGCGCGTTGGCGTGAGCGTCGGTGTAGCCACCGTGGATGACGGGGTTGGTGACGTTGGTGTGGGCGTTAGTGTATGCGTAGGCACTGTCACTGTGGGCGATTTTGTTGGCGTTGGCGGCGGTGGCGGTACACATCCTCTCAGCACAGTCCATACCAAACCAATAATTACCACCACAGTGGCCAAAGCTGTAGCCAGTGTCCTCAACCAGGACCTTGGTTTGGGGATTGCATCCTCCAGAGCAGTGACAAACTCCTTGGTACTCTGGAATCTTTCCCGCTTGTCCTTTTTCAAAGCCTTCAGAATGACTTGTTCCAAATCTGGAGAAATGTCTGGGTTAATTTCGGAAGGTGGGGCTGGATCCTTGTGGATTACGGCGGCCAGGGTTTGGCTCGTAGTCCTTTCCCTGAAAGCCGCCTTTCCTGTCAGCATCTCGTACAGAACTATGCCCAGGGAGAAGATGTCGGAACGATGGTCCACACTGCCGCGGGTTATGTGTTCGGGCGACATATAACCTGCTGTGCCAATAGTCTTGCCTGTATTGTCACGGTGGCCAGTATGGTAAGGCCTAACGATACCAAAGTCGGAAAGTACTACACGGCGGCCATCTTTGGAAAGTAGAATATTGGATGGTTTGATGTCTAAATGGACGATTCCTTTCGAGTGGGCGTAGCTCAAGGCTGAACCAATCTGACGCATGATATCCAGGGCCTCAGATGGCTTCAGTTTCCCCTTATGCCTCAACAGCCTCCTCAAGGAGTAGCCTTCGACGTATTCCAGGGCGATATAGCATTTGGGTTCACCACCAATGTATTTCTTTTCGACGTAGACCGCCTTGCTATCTTCCGTCAGAGAGAGGGGGACGATCTTCACGATGTTAGGGTGGTCTAGTTCACTTAGCACATTGGCTTCCGTCTGCAGGGCATCGTATTCGTGCGGCCTATCGTGGGCTATTTTCAGCGCCACATATCCTTTTCGCCGCGCCAGCTTAGCCTTATAGACCGTAGCCATACCTCCATCGCCCTCGGGTAGCTTGGCAATAATCGTGAAGCTGCTGACCTTGTCTTCTTCTTCGAGCTCCACTGTCAGCCTGGCCCCGCATTGGGCACAGAGCGTCTGTTGCATATCTTCAGCTTCAGTTTTGCACCTTGAGCATAGTTTGCGCATGTGGTTTCGTTGACGCCGCTCGTATTCTTTCACTACCCTCCCCAGGGCATCGCACAGCGTGCCCTGGGGAGGCAATGGGAGGATTTGCCGCTTGCAGGACTGATCCTAGCCCAGTTCCTCCATGTCTCGTGTGTCCTCTGGACTCTCTATCTCCTCGCTGATGTCCTGAGTTTCTTCTGCACCCTCCATCCTCTGGGTCTCCTCGCCCATTGGCCATATCACCTCTTCGAGCTGGTTGAACTCCAGCACTGTGCGTGTTCCCAGGTGTATCCTATCCCCGTTTCTTAGCAAGGATCCTTGTGTGGGGACGGGTTGTCCGTTTACCTTAGTGCCAAAACGACTGCCAAGGTCGCAGATATGGAAGCGGCCCTCTTCGAATATGAGAGTGGCGTGCTCCCTGGAGACAGGTCGGTCGGGGATGAGAATATCGTTGTCCGGACCACGACCGATACTGGTACTGCGGGCGAACAACTCAAATGTCTCACCCGAACTGAGCTCGACGCTCTGGATGACTTTTAGAGTCGCTACTGGCTTGGAGAGACTCACTGATATGTCTTCTGTTGGGAGCTCTTCGCCTATCTCAGCCGTCGCCAGCTCTGAGGCTGCTTCTTCAGGTATGTACTCTTCCTCAAAGAACTCAAGTGTTCGCCGCCGTCTTCGTACGAGCAGCAATGCTACTATCAAGATGAACATCAAGCCGAGAATCGGGAGAAGAAACTTAAGCAAGTTAAGTCGGCTTGGTGGAGGTACAATCACCCTTATCTTCGCAGTGTCAGCCACTCCCTGGCTGTCGTATACCTCACAACTGAGCATGTGATCGCCTTCATCAGCTCCAGCACTGTCCCACACAAAGCGATAGGGAGGCAAGAGCATCGGCGGTTGCTGTCTGTCATCTACGAAGCATTGAACTTTCTCCACCCCATCAGGGCAGGTTGTGACTTCCACTTCAACAGTTACTTTGCCTTCAACTTCCCCCTCAGGTGGGCTGACAAAACCGATCTCTGGCCTGCAAGGCATGGGTGTGGGTGTGGAGGTAGGGCCAGTAGGGGCAGGTGTAGGAGTAGATGTGGGTGTGGGAGAGAGTGTGAGTGTAGGGGTGGGTGTTGGTGGCGGCGGGGGAGGTATGACCTCTATGCTCAAATCCCTAGCGTCCGTTGGACCCTTGTCGTCGTAAACTTCTATTCTGAGAGTATGGAGGCCTGCTGAGACTTCAGTAGTATCCCACTGCAAGACGGGGGGCGGTGAGATCACTGGAGGCTGGGCCTCGCCGTCAACATAGAACCGAACCTCTTTTACCATAGTTTCGTCGGTGACTGTCACTTCAACAGACACCGCCTCACCTTGGGTTACTGGGCTGGGCAGACTAGCAGTAACAGATTCGATCCTCGGTATAAGTGGAATATGGAATCCCTTTTGGTCATCGTCTTGCCAGCCCTTATGCTGCACCTTTACTTTGAGGCTGTGGTAACCCGCGGTAGCGGCTTCCGATCTATACTTGATCACGTATTGATTCTTCAGTTGATTAGTGAGGACCTCGAAAAGCCCCCCTAACTCAGCTGAGGTAGGCGCAAAAAGGCTCCGCCCACCGGTACGCTTGGCCAAGCTCTCCAAATCCTGCTTAGCCTTCGCATTGAGCCATACCTCATTCCCCAACCCTATGGTGTAGATGGGGACATTGATTTCCGCTGCCTTCTCTTTAACGTCCTCAAGCCTCACCTGGCTGCATGGTGTGCGTTCTGAGTCGCTTTGATCCACGCCATCAGTAAGAAGGACGATAGTCCTCCTCCCTTCTGGGATCTCGGCGGCCTTTTTCACTGCCTCAAATGCAGCATCGTAGAGGCAAGTCCATTTGGGCTCTGTGGTCAGGCGATTCACTGCATTGATCGCCGCACCGTGGTCAGTGGTGAAATCTATCTCAAGTGTCGCCTCCTCGTTGAAGTTCAATATGGCAACTTTGTCCTGGTCGGCCAGGCTGAAGATAAACTCCACCGCCGCCTTTTTGGCGTCCTCTATCGGTATCCTTCCCGATGCATCTGGCACCCGCATGCTGTCGCTGGTATCCAGCACAAGGACCACAGCTATGCTATCCACTGCCTTTGCCACTTCAATGATGGTCATCTTCTTAGTGTCTTCGAGGACCGTGAAGCTGGTCGCGTCTATCCCAGGGATCGGAACCCCCTCGGCGTCAGATACCGTTGCGTAGGCGTGTACATCATACGGCGGGATTTCAGGAACGCGGACCGCTTCGACGTAGTTGATGGTTACATCTTTAGGCTCTTGTGCCCAGCTAAGCGGTGGCGTAAGAACCAGGGTTAACAGGCCAATGTAAAGAGCCAAGCCGTAGATTGCCTTTCGAGTCTTCTTACCCATGATTATCCTCCCAGAAAGATTCAATTCTTTGAGCTAAGCAAAGATAGTTCCCGCTCAATGAGATGGCTGACATCATTGAGATTGGTGTCAGGTGGAATCTAATCGTGATTGTTCCTTGACCGGAAGATCAATTCGATCTTTGCCAGGCGGATAGAGTCACCACTTCTCACTGGTGCTTCAAGTCCGGGCTGAAGCCTCTGTCCATTGAGATAGGTTCCGTGCTTCGCTCCTGGCTCTTCCACGATTACCCATTGCTGGCCTTTGCGAAGCAGTTTTGCATGTCGCCGCGAAACATATCTCATGGGATCTTCACCAGATAGATCAACTTCTGGAAAGATCTCGTTGAAGCGGTCAGTTCGACCTATCCTCACCAGTGGCTTCGTTAACGGAAAGGCGCGTCCGCTGCCTGTGACCAGCGCAGCCGAGTATGTGCTGGGACGGCGTATCTCCTTCTTTCTTTGTTCTCCACTGATTGTTAATAGGCCAATGCAAATAATCCGCCCATTGACCAATTCTAGTCCACTTAGACGCATTTTGTTGCCTCCTTTGCATGTGATAAGACTTTGGCGAATTGCTGCCCCGGCTTCCGTCTCATTGGCTAGCGATCCTTTGCCCACTTATCCACGGCTAGCCGAATGCTATCGTTCCTCGAAGGTCAAACGGACCTTGGCGAAACGAAGGCTGTCACCATGTTTGATAGGCACCTCTATCCCGGCCCGAATTTTACGGCTGTTCACCCAGGTCCCATTCGGCACACCATTTTCCTCAACGATAACCCATCGCTCTCCTTTGCGGCGGATCTGCGCGTGCATTCGGGATACGACACGATGCGAGTCTAGCGGAGAGAGATCAATGTCAGGATAGATGTCCCTAATCCTATCTTTGCGACCTATCCTGACTACGGCGCCTTTGATGGGAAACCTTTGCCCACTGCTCGTGACCAAAGCGGCACCCTCAAAGGAAGAAACTGCTGGGAGCAGTGTGGGTTCTCTGCAAGCGATCAAGTCAGCTACTTGGGCGACTGCTTTCACAATGGTAGCTTCCTCCGCCGGAGTAATACCTGGAATCTTATCTATGGCCTCTATTAATTCCTGCGGGGTCTGAAATCTATCTTCAGGTTGCTTGGCCAAGCACCTATGCACCAATGCCTCAAGTTCGGGAGAGATTTCATTTCTCTGCTTGGTCAGTGAAGATGGAGGGGCTTTTTCGATCTTCAAAGCAACTTCAACCGCATTCTCTCCTATGAAAGGGGGTTGCCCAATCAACATCTCATACAGAGTTACCCCTAGGGAGTAGATATCAGAGCGGATGTCTACTTCGCCCTTTAACTGTTCCGGCGAAACATAGAACGGGGTGCCTCCGGGAAGGAAGCCGGGTTCGGTGATACTGGGGACTCCCAGGCTCTTTGCGATCCCGAAATCAGCGATCTTAACGATACCGTCGCGGGTGATCATCAGGTTTGCCGGTCGGATGTCCCGGTGCACAATGTTGCGGTCGGAAGTCACTCGCAGCCCCTCGGCCAACTGCCGGGCAATACCGAGCGCCAGATCAACACTCAGCGGGCCAAACGCTTCTAGGACTGCATCTAGTGTGAATCCGGTGACGTACTCAGTGACTATGAAGTACAGGTTATCATCTACGCCATAGTCACAGACTCTTATGATGTGTGGGTCGAGCAGGCCGGACACGATGCTGCCCTCCCGCTCGAAGCGTTTGACAAACTCCGTCTGCTCAACAATATGGCTGTGCAGGATCTTGACGGCGACGATCTCGTTAGTCAGCAAGCTGCGGGCAACGTACACCGTCGCCATACCGCCGCTACCGATCTCGTCCAGTAGTTTGTAGATGCCTTTGATGACGCGGCCGGTCAATTCCATTGGACTCCTAATGCTCTCCTGTCCGTTGAACAATTCATCTTCACGGACCTGTGAACCATCCGTACCATGGGGATGGTACAAGGACAGACTCCACCTGTTTCACCGGCGTCGGTTTTTGTCTACATATCGGAACAGGAAGTGGCACTTTGAAGTAGCACACGAACGGCGGTTCGGGACACACATAGAAGACTTCAAGCCACCACCATGTCACCACGGTAACCTCAAAGGCCGGATCACCCCGTTCAGTTCGCTCGCTTTGATCATAGCTACTGTACTCATACCATTGAGCTAAGTGTGCGAGGTCAGACCATTGAACAGGCGGGAAGCGGATATTCGACAAGTCATCCAGGTCAACTCGAACCGCTGGCCACTTCGCCAAACTCAGACCAATGTTGTTGTCACCGAAGCACCACTCATTTGGCAACCAGCCAATAGGTGTCCAGTATAGATCATATAGCAGCCTGAAAACGTTGTGGGGCTCTAATCCCGAGGTAATCCAGAACCAAGTGGGCACATTGACGGCCGAGATGACCGTGTCATCTCCTCTGCCTACATAGGGCGTGACCGGATTCCACTGGAAGTTGATCTCGGGCGGATCCGCAAGAAAGTCGAGCAGATCAACCAGAAAGCTGGGGAGCCAATCTCGGAGATTACAATACCACCCAGTGAGATTACAGACGAATTCACCAGGCCCTGATTGAGCCTGTGCTGGTGGCGCTGATCCGGGCAACAGAAGCAATGCGGCCACAACCAGACAAACCGACGCGTGCCTGAGAAACCGAGGAGAAGACAAGGCCTTCATTGAGTCAATACCCCGCAGCTAGACGAGCATGAGCTTCCGCCGTCACGAGCACCTTACGCTCAGACGTCAGAATATGTATGAAAAACGTATCAATCTCCCTTGATACTCTAACGGTGATTACCTCTCCTTTTCCTTCAAGTGGCGTGCTGATTTCCGGATCGTCGATGCCATATCGTTCACAATAGTCTGCAGCAGCTTCCTCGGCAGTGAGCATTACCGGTAGGAATTCGAGTTTGAACATGTTCAAATAGCTGGTCAAGCTCCCATATCCCAGCTGCATAGCACCGGCCAGCGCGGCACCATCGGCAATTGCTTGTAGCTCCTGCCGCTGTTTGAAATAGTATGTCCCATCAATGACCAGGCCTACGAATCCCACCAGCACAACGAGTATGAGAGCGAACCAAACAATGATTTGGCCGCGTTCTTCCCTGGCTAAACATTCGAACCGTTTCATGCTGATCTCCTGACGACAGCCATCGTTGGCATCCAAAAGCTGAATGGCCTGCTCACGGCCAGCGCGATTTGTGCTCTTGGATATAGTTGCACCCTTTAGCCTGCAACGTGAAGAAGCCACCCCTGCCAAGATCAAGAGGTATGGGTAATGACGAAAAATCAATTAGTGGCAGTGGGTAATCGTATGTGAGTTCAATACAAAACATGCCATCGCGTGGATAGTTGCTGACTCTATTGCCGCTGGGATCAACAACCCACACAACGGGGGGCGACAGATACGCCGTGTCGAGACCGCGATCCTCCAGCACAACCCTGGCCTTTTCCTCAGCCCACTCTCTAGCTTTGCTGTAAGGCGAATCCTGTGTCCCGACCTCGGCCCCGACCCGTGCCGCTTCGCGGGCTGCACTGTGCAAGTTGAAATCCGCCATAATGACCAATCCCAGGGTCAGGCTGGCGAAAATCAAGAGCGCCAGGGCAGGAAGGATGAGGGCAAACTCCACCAGGGCTTGGCCACGCTCCTCTTGGCAGAATTTGATGCGCTTTTTGGACATTAATAGCTGTAGAACCTTTCCAGTCGCATGCGACATTTGCGGTGGACGATGAAAAGACCTTTGAGAGGCCCAGGGGTCCATTCAGCAGCAAAGGGTACTACGACTGGCAAGCGACCCCAGGCCTCAACAGTCATCTCGCGTGTGCCTTCCTCACCTTTCGCACAGTCTTCTTCCGTAATCGAGGGGAGGACAACGATGGGGCTTTGTATGATGGCTATGCTCAAAATCTCAGAGGTACGCTTGTACGCCATCGCTATTGCCAATGCACTCATCATTGCATCACCCTCACAGGGGTCCCTGCGCCCCGATTCGTCATCCCCTTCCCATCGGGCTGGTTTTGGCTGGTAGTAAGCTACGCCCTCACGGCACCCCTCACGTACCGCCATCTCGGTCAGAGCTGTCCCGAAGAGCCAGATGGCGACTTGCATAAAGCCTAGGATGAGAACAATAAAGACGGGAGCAACCAGCGCGAACTCGACAATCGTCTGCCCTCGTTGATCTCTAGCTAGAAACCGCGAAGGTATTATCCTTATCATGGTTGCTCGGTGCTTTGGAACAGTGGATAGTCCGGACTGACTTTCTCAGAGTCCACAAACATAATGTTGATGATGGTGGGATTAGTTGTCGTCCCCGGAGGCAAATCGCTACGCGGTGTCAGTGCCAGGATGGAAATGCCACGTTTGCCATCCGCCGATCCGTAGGTACTCCATAGACCCCGTCCGCCGGCCACCACCCGCGAGTTTTCAAACGGCTTCCATCCCGAGAGACGAGAGCGATAGAATTGTTGCACTTGCTGCGGATGAGTCACCGCTACGTAGACGTTTTTCAAGAACCCGCCGTCCTCGGAT